>JAABUM010004317.1_pt1 | contig 16215 bp, 29 predicted proteins | sample 5559161 | NCBI WGS metagenome assembly JAABUM01 (sample SAMN10711868, study PRJNA513369) | rock metagenome | isolation source: Antarctica rocks | place: Antarctica: Victoria Land, Siegfried Peak nord
TGCTGCCGCCCATCACACGCAGATTTCAGGCAGCAGCGAAATGCCCGCAGGGTGCAGGGTGACCCACCATTGATATTGTCGTGTAGCGGCCGGATGCGCTGCCGGCGACGCGGCAGTCGGTGCAGAAGGTGCAGAAGGTGGCCAAGGCGAAGGGCAACGCCTCGGGCCGCACCTACACCTCCAAGTACCGCGGCGTCCACCAGACCTTCCCCACCAAGCGCTGGGAGGCGCAGTTCCGGTGCGCCTCCCCTGTTGGAACCATCACAAGGACATCCTCTTCTTACTGGCCCGTGTGCGGGCAGCTGCAGCTTCTGGGTTGAGCACTGACTGCTGCTGTGTGCATCTGCAGCGTCAACCTGTAGCTCCCTGGGCGGCACCAAATGCATCAAAGCCAGCGCCGAGAGCGACAGAAACTGATGCAGAACGTGGCAACCGCTGCAGGCGCAACGGCAAGCCCACGTCGCTGGGGTGCTTCGACCACGAGACCGAGGCGTCGCGCGCGTACGACAAGATGATGCTGTGGTGCGAGCTGCACAACAGCACCGGCGTCAAGGGCGGCATCACCAACTTCGACCCGTCGGAATACGAAGCCGACATCCCCTGGCTACAGTCTATCACCCAGGTAAGGAGGGTGCTGGTCTGGAGGGACCTGGCCTCTGTGGCAGGGATGCAGATTTGCTGATTCAGTGGGGTCATGACCTTTAAGGGATTGGCGCGTTGTTTGAAAACTGGTTGACATCAGCGAGGCGCAGCTGTCTGTGCGAGACTTCAGTCGCTGGAGGGTGAGCGTGACCCTGTCACAGCTCTGAACAGACACGCATGCCGCTGTAGCGTCGTAGGACAAGGTGTTCATGGCAGATGTGTACGACTGAACTGTATGGACTCTAATGCATATGAAAGCATGGCGGCGCCGCAGAACAGAGCTGGTATGTGCTTTCAACACCCTGAGATCATAATGGAGACCCCTCTATGCTTTTGTCGCCACAGGACGAGCTGGTGCAGGCGCTGCGCAGCGACGGGCGGCGGCAGGCGGCGCAGCGCATGCTGCGCGTCAAGCGCAGCGGCGGCCCCAAGCAGCAGCAGGTAGCGGCGCCGCCCGAGACCGCAGACGCCGGCAACGACCCGCCCTCCGATTGACGGCCTGGGCTGGGTCTCATTGGGTTGGGGAGCGGAGGGGAGGGCATCGAGGTTTGCGGCGGTTGTTGCTGGGCTTGTTCGACACGCCGCTCAGCCTGGCAGCGGCTGTCGGCGCAACAACCCGTTCAGGGGGTGTGATCCTGCAGTTGACGGGCGACCGCCTTTGCGGCCTACCTATTCGATATAAACGAGATTCCTATCTTACACTATCATGATTCTGTCGAGGCAATAGAGGCAACTTCCCAACTCCAACTTGCGAAGTGCTGCTGTTTTTCAACTGTGTGGCGCAACATGAAACCAAGCAAATTCAACTGCACCTGGCCAGGGTCTCTCTAACGGTATCACGTCGCGCTCTAGAACGCCCAGAAAATAGCCGCCAACAACTTCCAGCCTGCCATTGTTGTTCCAAGTGCATCACGGAGTTCGCGAATATTGCGATGTCAGTTAAGGTCACGATGAGGTATTGTACAGGTGCAGACCAGTGCACAGGGCCCGCGGCGGAGCTTGGCTGCTGATGACTGCATTGACTCCATGCGAAAGATGCACACTTCTTTGGTCAGAAGCCATGCTTCTCCGGTCATGAGCCCTCCAGCAGGGCATTGAGGCGGGAGCGTGCCGCGGCGCTGCTGCTGCTGCCGCCGGGCGCTCTCGCGGCAGGCTCCGCGCAGGCGGCGCCATGTGCAAAGCCCTTGGCGAGGCCGCCACAGCTGCTCGGCAAGGGCACGGACGCAGGCTGCCGCAGCTGCTGCAGCTGCTGCTGCCCCGCCATGCTGCTGTAGATGGCGCTGCTCAGCTGCTCCAGGGTGTGCGGCCCCGGCCGCAGGCTGGCCAAAACACTGGGGTGCACCAGCGCATAGTGCTGCACCTGCACCGCCGCCGGCGGCGGCTTGTCCGCCAGCCCCGCTGCGAGCGCGTGCGGTGCACAGGCGGCGGGCGCAGCTGAAGCCCTTGAAGTGATGCCTGCCGCTGCAGTGGCGGGGGCAGCCTGCGGCTGCGCCGCGGCGGGCTCGGCGCCGGCCGTCCTGGCTTTCTTGGCGGGCGGCGGCATGGCGGCTGGGCCCTCGCGGGGGCAGGGCACCGCGCCTGTGTGCGCCAGGCACACCAGGACGTCAGCACGATTCACATGCTCTGACGCAGCAGCAGGGACGGTACTCACAGGACGACTGGGCCGTACTGAGCAAGCTGTGCAGCATAGTGGGTAGAAGCCAGACCTGTGGAATCCACTCGGCAAGCTCAGCATCGACGGCAGGCGGAGTCTGCTCAGCAGTGCCAGTGCAAACAGGCGCCGGTATCAAGGTTTCTTTACTGCTGTAAACAACAAACCCAGAAAACCCACCGTTGTTGGGCAGATCGGACAGCAGACGGCGCACGACAGGCGGTCGCTGCACCGGGCCATTGGAGCCGTCGCCCGGGCCGATGCCCAGCCGCGAGCGCCCCGCGCGTGCCTGCGCGCTGCCAAAGCGGCTGCGCTCCCGCTCCGGGCTGGCAAACTCGCTGCGCGGGCAGCACAAGGTGCAGTTCAGTTTGAGAGCGGCGGTTGAAAGTGATGAGCAAGGAGAGCAGCTGCTGCTGAGACAATCATGCCGCAGGGTTTGGCAGCCAGTCAATAGCGGCACTGACCATGCGGCAGCATCAATCGAGGAGGCGGGGCACGCACACCATTAAGATCCAGCTTAAGCTACAAGTTTACTGATAAAATTCTACTGAAAATTGAGTGTCAAAAGCGCACAGGAATGCGGTTGGGCTGCGCAGCGCGCCACGGGATCCGTCGCCGTCGGCGCCGGGCGGCGACTGCAGCAGCGCCCAGATGCTGTGGCTCGGCGACAGCCGCCACTTGCCACCGCTGCTGGGCGGCGGGCTCGCTGCGGCGCCAAACGCATTAAACCCTGCACCCTGCGGCGTCTCGCCGCCCATCGCGGCGGCGACGTCCGCGGCGCATGACGAGGCGTGGGCCGGCGGCGGCGGCCGCACCGGCGTCGCAAACAGCGTCTGGGCGGTGAGGCAGTCTTGAGTGGGGCTCATGAGGCACTGCATAAGAGCCACACAACAGTCTCAGCAGGGGTGTGCCCAAAGCTTCCGAGTGCACAGACCTGATTCTTGAAGCAGAAGAAGGCACGAGGGTCGTCCATGTGCAAATGTGTGTCGAGCGAAGGTGCGCGACTTTCCATTGCATGCCACAAGCTGCAGCATCGTGCCAAGGGTTACTGGCTGTGGGGCCGAACATGCAACAAAGACAGGAGTCGAGTCTTCTGCAGCACCTTCTCTGTGCTGTTGGGCGCTGAGGCATCTGCCTGAAGCGGCGGCGGTGGCGTGCGCACTGGAGTTCTGTCCAAGGCCAGGTGATTCTGCACCCAGACGTCAGAATATTAGGCTCAGATCCAAGGCTCTACACATCCCCACTCAGGTCCTCGATCCGACGATCACGACAGCCACACGAAGCCATAGTGGCGTGCAGCCACCTTTCATCCGCGCTGCTTTGCGCAGCTCATCAGCAGGAAAGGCCAGGACTGCCCTAGACGCGATGCTGTGCTTTGATTGAACCTACTCATATTCTTACCTGACAGGAGCCGGCAGGACTGGGGGGCGCCTGCAGCGGCAGCCCCGCCGCCGTCCGCTGCACCGGGCTAGGCGTAACACACCGCGCCTCTGCGGCGGCCGCCGCCAGTTCCGCCGCCGTGCCTTCCTCCTCGTCCTCCGTCTCAGTTGCCTCCCCCTCCCCGTCAAACGACTCAATTGCCGCGCAGGCACCGGCCGCGGCGCCATCGCCGCAGCCGTTGCCGGCCGAAGCGGCGGCCGCGCCGCCGCCGTCCGAGAGCCCATAGCCCTTGCCGCCATACCGGGTGCGCGGCGCACGGACCGGCGTCGCGAACGGCGGCCGCCAGCCGCTGCTGCCGCCGCTGTGCTCCAGGGCTGCGGCGCCGTCCTCTTCGTCGCCGGCGGAATGTTCTGGGGAGTGTTCCTCCGAGTGCTCTTCATCATCTCCCTCATGGTAGGAGCTGAGAGTCAGGCGCCGCCGCACGCCGCCGCCGCCGCCACCGTGCGTCAGCTCCGACCCACTGGAGCCGCCTGCAGCGCCATAACAGGTGATGAGTTCAAGATTACAGTGTGATGAGTTCAGGATCGCAGGTTCAGCCTCTTGTCCATTTCAGAACAAGGCTGTAGTTTCACAACTGCAGCCTGTTGAGCCTGCTCTAAAGAGGCCATGATCAAGCTCTCCTCTGAGTTCAAACACACTGCCCACAGCCGCAGACGTCGGCACAGCCCCCACATGCAGCATACACGTTTCGTCTGTGCAGCAATGAGCACGTCTGCAACCGGAAATGGCAACAAAAGCTTGACAAGGCTCACCAAGGGGGCTGGCGCCGGGCGGGCGGTTGGCTGCGGTGGTCATGAGCGACGCGCGGCGCGCCTCCCTCGCCACCGCCGTCGCCGTTGACCGTGAGCTCGCCTGGCCCCTGTACATCAACGGTGGGTGGCGTATTCAACTGCTCTTGCCGCACCTCTGGTGCTGTGGTGGCAACACGAAAGCAAATGGAACCAACACCCACAGTGAGGTTTTCGCCTTGGGCAGTGCTTCGGGTAGTGCTTTGTATAATTCTATCTTGGGACAGCATGGCAGGTCATGTAGGGCACCTGGAGGGGCCAGCGCGCTCGGCGGTGTCCTGTGATAGCCGCACCCGCAGCGCCGCCACGCGGCAGTCCTCCTCCTCCGCCGCCCTGTAGCTGCCCGGCTGGGTGCGCGCCCTGGCGGTCGCCGGCGCCCGGCCGGCGCCGCGGCGGCCGCCCGCGGGCGCAGTCGCCGGCGGCGGCGGCGGTTCGACATCCGCGTCCATGCCGCTCGCCTCCAGTTGGAACCACCTGCGGCAGAGGGTTTATGCCTGCATCTTGAGTTCTCGCTGTGGGTAATGGCCAAAACTTTTTTGCGTTGCCAATGCTGAGTGTCTGTTTGCAGCTGTTGCCAGTACGTCAGGCCAAGCTGGAACGCAGCAAGCCTTCATTGGTGCACGTGGTGTGCAGGCAGCAGGGCAGTCGGGGGCAGGGGAGCACCGCACCGGGCGCGGCACTGCTGGGCGGTGCGGCCGGCGAAGGCGCGGGAGATGCGGGACCACTGGGAGCCGTGGCGGTGGACCTGCATGGCCAGCGCCGCGTCCTCCGCGCCTCTCCAGGGCGCCCTGTTGATCGCCGGGTCCAGGTGCCGCCGCCAGCGCCCCATGCACTGCTGGTCCGTGCGCCCCTGCGTACAGTGAAACTGCTGGCTGCACCCACGTTCCCACATGCAACTTCACACAAAGCGGCACCTGCTGGGGTCTGCAGGCGGCGTTGCTTGCGAGGCTAGGTAGTTCTGCTTGACGTGGGCATCAGGTGCAGGGCGCATCACGATTGTCCAGCATTGGCGGCATTGCCATCCAGAAGAGGAGGATCGCACCGCCATGCCTCGCGAGATCTCAGCCCAGCAGCTGCCATGCACGCCGACCAGCTCGATGAGCTGCACGTCCTCGTCCTCCGTCCACTTTTCCTTGCGGATGTCCGGGTTCACCTGCATGTCGTGCAAGGGTGCATTGTGCCCTCATGGATGTGCAGAGGTGAGTGCCGCAGGAAGCCGGCGGCGGGCTCCGCATGCAAGCAGACATGAATATAGACATGGGCAGCAGGGGTGCACGGCATGCAGCATGCAGGCGTTGCCGGAACGGCATTGTGGGTCCCCCCACCCTGTGGCGCCAGCGCTGTGCGCACTGCTGACCCGTCCGCCCCGGGATGTGCTTCGCGACGCTGGCCCACCTGCAAGAACGTTACGGCGCTCAGCCACGTGTGTACTCCAGGACATAGCAGATCGGCTGGATCTGCTGCACGATCACTATGGCTTGGGCGCAGCCTCGAGCAGGAAACCGCCAATTCTGAGCGCCGCGGATGCGGCCGGGAACCAGCGCACACCTGTTTCCCAGCTTGGCCTGCCACTCGGCGAGCGCCTGGTCCTCGGCCGGCTCCCACGATCCGGTGCGCACCGGACGGCCGTTGACCATCGTCGGCATCGGCATGGCCGCTCCGATTGTGGCAGATGTACCTCAGGATTGTGCACGACTTGGCGACTTGCGCGGTGCAACCGGCCGCTGTACATGCACAGCTGATACCGCAGCTGCTCCTTGCTGGGCTGTCCTCGGAGATCGGCCCTCCTCTGTCAGCAGCAGTGGGCGAGTGGCAGACCGGGGCTGGGAGGCAGGCAGCGGGCACCGGTCAGTGATCGGCGCCCTGGGCGTGCTTCGCCTGCAAGAACATTCAGATGAGCGATTGATACATCAGCGCAAAGGCCAGCAGGCATGCGGATCGCCGTGCGACACGCGTCGGCACAGCTTGACTCGGATGGATTGTTTAGTGGACAGCCCCAGGCTGCAGCAGGGCCGGTCCAACACGCGCACATGCCGGATATGGCAATCCCAAGCCCGAAGATGCGGCCTCGACGTGGCCTCATGCAAGCAGGAGCCCGGGCGCGCACCGTCTAGCAGATGGCTCGACAGCCCGCAACAAAGGCCCCCGGCGGTGATGCGGCTTGCCCTGCGGTCAGGCGGCTGCCCAGCGTAGGCTCTGCGCATCAAGGCGAGGTCAGCGTCAGTTCTGGAGCTCCCGGCGCCGTGGGGTTGCATTGCAAGACGGGGGCGACGCCGAAGCAGTTGCGTCAGGCTGAGATGACTCAAAACATGCTCAGCACAGCGCACGACGAGGCTGCGGGCCACGCCGCCCGAAAGAGCATGTTTCTAGCATGTCATTGGCGCCGTGCAAGCAGGCCCAGGCCCCTGCATGCTGCCCGTCTTCAGCGTGAGTGAGAAGATCACATCCGCTTTTAAAAAAATTCAAACTGGTGGGCTTCAGAGACGCGACGCACCGTGGCGCGGCAGTCCCGCCTCACACCATCAGCCTCAGCGCGACACCGCAAGTGTTCTGCTGCGCCAAATGTTTGTGCTGGCTATTGCGGGAGTCTTTGCCGCGCGAGATCACCGGGAGCGAGTCATCAGCAAAGTCAGACGGGGAATCGATTCTCGCGGTGCGACTAACCATAGATGATGATGCAACGGATAAACCGGCGGCACGGCAGCATGGTTGGCAACTTGAAGGTCAACTTTGCTCAGCCGTGAATGAGTCGGACGGCGCAGGCCTGAGCTCCTGATGGGGTTAAGATGACACTCCAAGATGTGACGTTGTCAGGCCCCGATGATAGCTGCCTATCGGTCGGTGCGTGCGCGAGAACCAGCTTTTGAAACGATGCAGCAGCGCACGCTGGCGGTCACAAGCATCCTACCCATACAAATTTAAGTTCGATTCTAGTTTTATCTATAAAGACCAACTGGCATGAGCGCATCTGCAAGCCACGTACCCTCGATGCCACTGGACCCGGTATTGTGCAAACACATGCGCACGCACCCAACCAAAGCAATTGTAAGCAAAACAGCGGCACTACAAAATTGACATCGCAAATAATTGCCGCTGCACACCAATGATTTCAGTCTCAAGTTCATGGCGGGACAGGTCTTGAAGTAGATGCTGCGCGCTCTCGTTGCGGTGGTCACTTACGGCATCCGAAGAGTGGCGAGCTCCCCTGTATGACCGCGCAGCCAATGCTAGGACGTCATTGCTGCAGTAGCTTGTGCGCACATGGCCATAATTCCTACTCGCTTAGCAGCGGCCAGTCTGCGCAAAGGAAGAGAGGGATCATGCCGCGTTCGAGTTACGGTTGCGCAAGGCTGCAAGCAACATGCGCGGAGGGGCCGCTCCGCTCAAGGGCGGGCTGATGCATTGCAGTGTCTGGAAGCAGGCCCGCGATGATGCAGCAGCACGCACAAGGATGGTGCTCGAGTGGATGAGCAATTGCTGATCGAGACTCACGTGGCGGTACTTGTGGTTGACGAACCGGAAGCGCTGGTGCCGGAAGCACAAGTCCTTCGGCGCCTTCTTCGGCTTCTTTGTGGGCTTCCTATAGGAACGACGGAGGGAGAGAATCACAGCACGCCCAAGTAGGCCTGCTGGCCTGTGGAGTGACTCCGGCCGGAGTAACATGCAACAAACAATCGAAGCTCTAGATGCAAACGTGACACTATGAACACAGCATTGGCGCAGCGCTCACCGGGTCGGCTTGCGCGTCGGCTTGCGCGTCGGCTTGCGCGTCGGCTTGCGAGTCGGCTTCTTCGTGGGCTTCTGCGAGTCCACACGGTGAAATCTTTTTCAGATTCGAGTGACGATCAGTATATGACAGCCACGGCGTCATAAATGCATGCGGCAACGCTGCTGCAGCTTGAGGCAGTGCTGCTGCGGACCAGGGACATGCAGTTCCATAGGATTTCCTCCAGATGACTAGGCGAGGATACGTTCTGTCTCATATAGGATGGACTGCACCTTCGTGGGAGCCTTGGTCGGGGAGGCGGTGGGCGCAGCCGTCGGGGCGGCGGTGGGCGCAGCCGTCGGGGCGGCGGTGGGCGCAGTCGGGGCGGCGGTGGGCGCAGCCGTCGGGGCGGCGGTGGGCGCGGCCGTCGGGGCGGCGGTGGGCGCAGCCGTCGGGGCGGCGGTGGGCGCAGCTGTCGGGGCGGCAGTGGGCGCCTGTGAACAAGTCCATGCATCTCAGCTCACAACGGTTACAGTATCATTCTGACAGCATGGATTTAGAGAAGTGCAGCAGCATGTGGCTGTATCATAGTGGACAGGAACACTTCAATCGCAAGTGCTCATGTCGACAATCTCACCGCCGTGGCTGGCGGCGGGCTGGCCGGAGGCGGCGACGGCGGCGCTGGCAGGGGCGCCAGCACACCACCCTGCACATGTCGAAATAAGGCTATGATCATGGTCAAGGCTATGCTCTGCAGGCTGTGTGTCTGTACAGCTGTCATGCCACAAGCTCCGGAACGCCTTGTGTGCATCAAATCTGCTGCGCGGTTCAGATGTCAGGACGGACAAGGAGGGACAATTTGTACCTGGCGGCGGTTGGGGCACGCGACGACGTCACGCTGGAACGTCACCTGTCAGGAGAAGGCAGACAGCTCGTGTCAGAGCGTTGAAGCGACAGGAAGTCCAGCAGGGGTTAGGACAGGCTTACAGGAGGTGAACGAAATGTTCTGAGGGTCCAGCGGCAGCATCAGGCCGCACCAGCACACATGCATGCCGGCTGCTGCTGAGCACTAGAGTGATTGCTGGCACATTACAGATGCTCATGGGGACTAGCGCCGCGGGTCAAGGCCCCACCGTGTCGGTGACCTTCGGGAGGGAGTCCAGGTTGCGGTACCAGCTCCATGTCGCCACAGAGCCGTTGAACACCTGCACACAGCCGCCGCGGCATTCTCAGGTAATGCACCACCACCATTCGCCAGCTCAAACGAGCATTCACCTGGACGTTTTCCAGCAGACCTGAAGGTGCCACTGCAGCACGCGAGGGCATGGGCACGGGCAGCAGACTCAAAATGAGGAGGTGACTGCGGTCAAGTGCGCACCTCCAGGATGCCGTGGCCGAAGGCATCCTCACGGTATGCAGACCAGTCGGGCTGGGCAACTGTGCAGTAGGGCACCTGAAAGCAGATATGAATGCCCATGACCATGGGTGTCGGCCTTTCAAATGAACACACAAGTCAGACAGCCTGCTGCCCAGAGGGCTGTGGCCAGACATGCGGCAGGGTGCATGCGGCGGGGCTGCCTCAGGCTCGCAATCTAGGCCAGTCGAAAGCTCGGAGATGTTCGACTGGACAGATGTGTTGTGAACCCAGTCCAATTTCGGATTGAGCGCTGCCGTCACGGCACGCGTCACGTGATAGCAGAGCGGCAACAGCGGCACAGTGCAATTCATGACTGCATGATCGTCACTGCATCATCAGTGCTGGTCAAATGAACACCTGTGTGATAGGCGAGACGCAAGTCGCGGGGTCAGCGGACACGTCGTTGTCATTGGGCTTCGGGCAGCCGTCGGTGCCGGATGATGTGCCGTCGGAGGCGTTGCCGTTGACGAAGCTGTGGTAAAGCTGCAGGACAGACCAGACCAATCGACATCAAATCTCACTCGAAATCAGCCACCCAGACTAAGCAAATTACAAGTTCTGCTGCAGGAGCCACCAGGGGCTTCGCAGCAGATGGTCGGATGCACAATGCGCAAGGTGGCAAAGCGCACCCCCTCGGAGTTGCCGCCATCGCCGACGGTGAAGTAGGTGGGCGCGCAGCCTGCGGCGTCGACGGCGTAGTTGCTCACCGGGTTGGAGCTGCGCGGAAAAGACAATTTTCACGGTGTTTCCAAAGCTTTTGTAAACGCTAGCCCTCATGCAGGCAAGGCAAGCCGAGCAGCAGAGCGGTTGTCAAGGTGATAGCAGGCAGTCAGGCACATCATACAGGTGCAGCTTGTGTGGTGCAAACGGCAGACGTATCCCGCGGCTGCGGCGTCGCACCGCTCGTAGGCGTGCACGTGGCTGCGGAGCAAGCACAACAGAACATATCAATATCTATCTGACACAATGACTGCTGGAAACATGGGTACAGGTTCAGACAGTGCAGTGCTGCACGAAGCAATGCCCACCACGGACAGGAACCAAATTCTACTTGCCAACAACGGGAACTGCCTTCATGCCCACAGAAAATTTGCAGTTGGGGGCAGAGCTTGCCGAGCAGAGCAGGGGCACTTCGGCCAAGCAAGCTCACCCAGAGAAGATGATGTCGACACCCGCGGAGTTGAACATCGGCTCCCAGACCTGACGGAAGCAGTCTGTGCGGCAGAGGTGGCCAGCATTCAACAGGCAGCAGATGGGAGCGCCCGAGACATGCTGGTCTCGCCAGTGTGCACGGGTGTGCGAAAACTGTTGACAAGCTCTCACCGTACTGCTTGTAGTGGGTCACGTAGGTGTGGTAGACCGGACCGTGGAAAACTGCAAACGGGCGTTACCCCATCAGCACCTCATGGGATGCGCAAGTCAGCATCAGACATCGTCAACATCAAAATTCCAGGCAGGAAGCTTCTCACGCAGCTGCAGCTGCAAGCAACTCTGAAAGCCAAAGGTACTCACTGACGAACACCCAGGGGGTGGCAGTCCTGCATCCAGACATGAAGCAGGCTCATAATGTGCACCGCTACTTGTATGCTGGCTGCATGGTGCGCATGTGAAGATGTGTGGCAGGTGGACACACAGGTACTGGTTGAGGCAACAGAGTCAGAGTCGTCACGTCTCAGCTGAGGATTCGGATCTCTGCTGAGCTGTGTTTCAAATGCGATTCGCACCGATTGACGTCGGCCAGGTCGGCCACAGCCCAGGCGTACTGCAAACATATTGAACAGCGGATCAAACGGGGCACTCTTGGCAGCACAATGCAACTAAGTTGGTCTGCAACAGCTGCAGCGGCCCGTGGGAAGCTCCTCCACATGCACAGCGCCTCACGCAATCACAGCGGCACACGAGTCGAGGAGAGCATGTGCGTCAACGGTGCCGTAAACCCCTGAAGCGCACCTGGGGCGAGCCGCGGGAGTAGTCCGTGTACTGCGACAGGAACAGCGTGTGCACGCTGCCGTGGCTGATGGAGCTGCAGGGCCACAATCGACTGTCAGCCACAGTTGGCGAGAAGCGGTTGTGTCCAGTGATTGTGTCAGGGTCCGGAGGGCGCGCTCAACTCTGCTGGAATGCCCAACCGGGCGGTTCAGGAGCAGGAGAGAAAAGCGCACTAGTACAGGTTGCTCGGCGAGCCGCTTGCCGTGTGCGGCATGGGGTACCTGCGCCAGCATAGCGCAGCGTCGTCTGCAAGGGAGTCTCTGACACGCTGCCACAGCATCAAGCGGGGGCATGGGAGGCCTCGGAAGTGGATGCGTCAAGTGTTCCAGCGGCGCGCGAGTCTAGACTTGCTGGCTATCAATCACGACTGACAGGGACAAGCACAGAATCTGACGGCATGGGCGCTGTGACTGGCACAGAATTCGCTTTGGGAAGGCGAGGGCTCGGAAACGGAAGACTCATGCGATTTACCGGTTGTTGTACGACTGCTGGGTGACGCCCTGGTTGTTGCCGTTGCTGCCCTCAATCTGCAGTATGCCAATCACCAGTTGCGCCCACCGCCCAGAGTGTCCGACAGCAGAGGCGCACGTATGCTACTCAGTGAGAGAAAGCGTCCTTCACCAGATTGGCAGAATCCAAAGGGGGTCTACCTCGTGATTGCCGTTGGTCGGGTTGTGGGGCGCCTGCACTCAGTCGGAACACAAACCAAACTAAATATGCGAGCTGACACATCATTCGCTCAGCAGCCAGCACACAGAACACGAGCTGCATCCGTCAGCGCTCCGCGTCAGCAAGGTAAGCTTCGGCTAGAAAAGGGGGAGGAGGAGTATACCTGGCTGAACAGCGGCGACACCAGCTCACCTGCATACAGTACACCCAGTCAGCATTGATGCTCATGAATGCCAGCAGCTCAGTGCAGTCTGTCACCGAGAGCAGCTTATGGCATGCATGCCAGACAGATGCAGTGTTTTCTCACCCCACTTGTCCCACCTGCAGGCAGATTGCAACAGGATGTCAGCATTAAGCATCACACACATGTACCAGTCCGAAACATTGGATAATTGCACAGCACAGCGCGTTTTGCACACTCACTTGACGGGGTTGTTGTTGAGGTAGTGGTCAGCGTAAGAGAAGTCTCTGCGGTGCCAAAATGATTCCTGACAATCAGCCGCACACCAGCCGCACACCAGAAACACAGCTTGCTCTCCTCCACAGTGCAAGACAAGCGCAATCTATTCCGACATCTCGGAACACCGTGCAAGTGAAGCGGCTTGAGAACGCACCCCATGTTGTAAACCATGTCGGGGTTGTTTCCGATCACGTGCGCCAGGGTGTCTGCAGCATGGCGGATCAAATGTCGAATTGCAGGATAGCAGCGACACGCTACGCTGGAGGTGGCACATACAGGCTCAGCGTGCTGAAGCATTGCACAAACATCTGGTCGTTGCTGCAGCTGATTGTGGAAAACTCACCTGTGGTATTGTAGGTCTCGCCGATGTCGCCGATGACGGCGATCTTGAGCGGCGCGTCGCTGCCGATGGCCGGCTGCGTCTTGAAGCTGTACTCCTTCGTCCTGTACCATGCCAGAAACCGGGAGAGCCATGAGAATGCACGACTGCATCTTTTCATTCGGTTTGAGCAGCGCATCCAGGTGACTCGATGCTGTCGAGCGGTCATGCGGCTCCGCTGGGAATGCGGACGGAAGCATCCTGCCGCACTCGTAGGAAGGGCACTGCAACGGCGCGAAAGAGGGCTCACGCAGGGGCGGCGGAGTTGGCGGGGTTGGTTACGACGTAGAAGTAGCGGGTAGACGGCGTGAGGCCCGTCAGCCGGGCCATGTGCAGGAAGGGGGAGATGTAGTACACCGGTGCCGAGGTGCCGTTGTTGGCCGTCTGCGTGTACGTCGTCGGCGTGCTGCGTTGCGCATATAGCAACCCGGGCGTCAGCATATGTGCATCCATGTTGATTTGGGCGTGCTGCACAAACTGGAGGACAACACAGGTGCAGGAACAAAGGCACACCATGCTGGTCATTCTGGCGCACATCGACTGAAAAAGGGTGAAGGCGTCTGGAGGCGCGTGTGTGCATAGACATGCTGGATTGAATCAATGGCAGAAGGGCAGCTGCAGGAACTGCTCGGGAATGCGTGTATGACTCAACCGGCAAACTGGATGAAATGCCCAGGCGGACAGGCAAGGCTGGAGTCCCTCACCCAGCCATGACGCTGCGGGTGTACGCGCCACTGGCGGTGCCGATCTGCACGACTGAACGCTTAGACGGAATCTGCGGCGCCATGGGCGCTCCAATCGTGGCGTTCTGCGCCATGGGTGATACAGCAGCACATCAATTCGGAACTGTCTTCTCGACATGCAAAGCGACACTGGCGGCAATTTGGATGCAGCGGCCAGTGGGCAAGGGAATCCCATTGCATGGCCCTGCACAAGGGCCGGACGAGTGGGGTAGCACACGTGTGATACCATGCCAGGTAGAACCAATTTGTGCATGTGTGTACTGCCATCTGCTGAGGTGCAGCTGGAAAGCTCAGGTCATGACATGATGCCGCAGGGCTTGGGCAGTCCGACACATTTGTATCATATAAATAAAAAAAGCAGTAGGCTCACGTAGGTGCCATTGGAGTAGGTGCCAGTCGTGAACGTCACCCACACCTCAGTGGGGCTCGCGGTCGTCAGCTTGACCTGCGCGCATGACGAATGCCTGAATCGCTCGGTGGCTCTCAAGGGCGACGCCTTGCACCATCAGCGCATCGTGGTGGCACGCACCGACACCAGTGGGACTGACTCGTAATCATAGAAGAAGCACACCTGGTCGGGCGTGTCGGCGTTCGCGGGCTTTGCGAAGAAGGGCGAGTCCTCCAGCAGGTCCTGTGTGCCTGCACTTTGACGCAAGGCGATAGTGATCATTGGCAGGGCACAGATCGAGGACAGAAACCCCGCCACCCTGCCCGCATACGATCCCAACCGGGCAAAAGGAGCAGACTCACCGTATGTGTTGCGGGGAGGCCCGGCCAGGGTGCCGGTGGCCGCGGCGTAGAAGGGGTTATCATTCTCGGTCATTGGCGTCTGCGGCTTGGGCAGCTGCACCGCAGACGCGAAAGCGACGAGTGCGGCCAGGCACAGCGCCAGGGCGCCCATGCGTACCATGATGATTCGCAGGCGCTGTCACCTGCGCATGCAAGAAGAAGAGAGGGGCTGAGGACGATCTTGACCACATGCGCTAGATTATGCAGGATTGCTGGTATCGCGCAGTATCCTTCCAGCAACGTCCGCTATCGCGCAGTATCCTTCCAGCAACGTCCGCCCGCGGCTGCTGCCTCAATTCCAACCAGTTTGGCTATACGGACGCCACTGGCGAAGTATGCATGTTGTGCGTGCAGGCACAAGGGCATTGCACGGTGTCAGACGAGTCCTAGCCTCGACGTCTCATGCTAGGTACTGCCGAACTGTGCATACCGGATGCTTCATGCTCGTGCACTACCTATGTAATGCCGTTACCAACGAAGTGATCCCATCGCGCACTCGGTGGATTGCGGATAGCCCGCGCATAGACGCGAATAATATTCCGTCATGCGCAAGTGGAGAGCCTATGACGGGCCCCTCTTGATGCTGTTATGCTGCCCGCAATATAAGCCGCGGTTGTAATAGACGCTATTCACAGCGCCGCGATCAGAAGGGCTGCTGGAACTCGCCGAGTGACGCAGGCTTGAATGTACTGTTCAAACATCACCGTGTACTCAGCCGCATCACCGCCTTTTTAACGGATAATAGTGCTGCCACGGGTTGGGTGAAGCACCGTGCAGGAGAGTGAGCAGCGAGACGGTGACCAGGCGCCGCAACTAGTCACGGGCCGACGTCGATATTCTCAGAGGAAGGTCGTGCCTTTAATAACAGGCGGGCAGCAATATGAGCTGCGAGCGAGGCGCGCACGGATCTGCAGGTGGGTATTGTCGTCAGATTCAACCCTTTACGGCGTTCAGACCGGCGTGCGATGCACGGCGGGGTGTGCACGACGCGTTGTGCGTGCATGGAAGGTCGTCACAGCACCAGCACACAGATCCAGCTGCTCACGACCCCCTCATGGACGCACTGTGATGGGTCGCGCATCATGTCATGTCGCTGCGCTTGAAGCAGGCAGACGATTTGGAAAGCAAGCAAGCCTGGCAGGTGGCGGCGCTCGTACACTACCCGCCGTCGATTTGGGCGCAGCGAGACTAGTAATTAGAGACACCTACCTGTAGAGCAGGTGCAGTTGCGCTAGCCGCTGCGACGCCCCGTCCCGCGACCACCACAGACCTCGCAAAATTTCTTTGTCGTGTTATGCTCGCTCGCGGGCATCTGCGAGCAGAGGACAGCCAGCTGTTACAGGAGGGAATCGCCCTGCAAAATATGCTATTCTGATGAGTCATCAGCGTCTGTCACCTTGAATTATGGGGAATTTCCAGTGTGGGCAGTGTAATTAATTCGTTATTAACAAAGGTTGTTATTAACATGTTATTAACAGATTCCAAACACAGGCCATGTTTGGAATTCGTTGTTATTAACACCCGCATGTGATTAATGCATTT
>JAABUM010004320.1_pt1 | contig 16202 bp, 15 predicted proteins | sample 5559161 | NCBI WGS metagenome assembly JAABUM01 (sample SAMN10711868, study PRJNA513369) | rock metagenome | isolation source: Antarctica rocks | place: Antarctica: Victoria Land, Siegfried Peak nord
CCTCCAGCGTCACCATGAGTAGCGTCAGTGTCATGATGCGTGCCAGCCTCCCCGCCCCGCGGGACGACGGGCCACCGCCCGCGTCGGCCCCGCGCGCCCCGCCGCCCTTTTCCCGCTCCCCGCCTCCCGCGCGCACGGATCAGCCGGTTGTGCCGTTCACCATGACGCTCGTCTGCAACCCCGCCTCCTGCCGGGGGTCTGGGGGGAGGCATCTCCCCAGGTTCCCCCGGAGGGGGCGGAGGGGGCGAGAGAGGGGGGAGAGGGGCGCCGGCGACTTTTCACAGGCCCTGACGCGAAGGGCAGGGTCTGTGAATTGTCGGGCGATTGAGCCCGTCTGGCCGCCCCCGCCGTGGATGGCGGGGGTCTGGGGGGAGGCATCTCCCCAGGTTCCCCCGGAGGCGCGCTAGGCCGGCGGACCCGCGGCTAGGGTCCGGGGGACTAGTCAGCCGTGGGCGGAGGGGGCGAGAAGGGACTTGGGCACCCGACAATGCACAGACCCTGGCGCGAAGGGTGGCGCGATTGGCCGGAAGCGCGGGACGCGCTAGACTGGGGCCGTAGAGACGGCGCGGGCCCCACACGGGCCGCACACGCGCTACCGTCCCCAACGGACAGCACGAGCACAAGGATTGATAAGGTTATGCGCGCTATCCTGGCTATCATACTCGTAGCGGTGATCGCCTTTGCCGCGGGCGCCTCGGGCGTGGCCTCGCGCCTGCTTGGTAACGCGCAGAGCGTCACCGCGCCGGCCGGTGTTCCTGTTCCCAACGGCGCCTCGACCGCGACAGCCCTGTCGGCCGCGACAACATCGACGACGGATGCGACCGCGACCATCACCGGGACGACCACCGCGAGCGGCGGTGAGGCGAGTTCGACTCCCGCCCTGGCCGCGTCGCCAACCGTGCTCGTCGCCCCGGCGACGCCGCGTTCCCTCGACCAAATCGGCCCCAACGGCCTCGTGCTGAAGGCCGGCGGCTGGATCAACGGGACGGCGTTGACCGCTCAGGTGGCGGCGCCGGCGGGAGCCAAAGGGCTGAGCGTGGACGTCGAGGCGCGCCCGGTCGGGCGCGCCTTTACGGGGACGCCGACCGACTCGGCCCCGGTGCACGGTACCGTCGCCAACGTCGTGTTCCATGGTCTCTCCTCGGGCCGCTACCATTGGCAGGCGCGGCTGGCCTCGCGCACGGGGAGCGGACCCTGGACTCCGTACGCCCACGGCGCGGCGGCGTTCGGGGTACAAACCGAGCCGCCGGCCGCGCCGGGCGTGTCGTCCCCGACCAACCCGCAACGCGGCGTGGCCTACGCCACGCCCAACATAACTTTCCATTGGACGGCGCCCGACGATGCGGCTGGCGTCATCGGCTACAGCTACCGGCTCGACAAGGATCCGCACGGCGAGGCGCGTAAAAGTGTGCGCGCGGCGGCGAGAGGGATCACGCTCTTCGGCCTGGGTACGGGGACGTACTACTTCCACGTGCGCGCCCTCGACGCGGCCGGCAACTGGGGCGATGACGCGACGTACCCCGTGCGGGTCGACGTGACGCCGCCCGAGCTTGCGCAGCACATCTTCTCGAGCTACTACTTCAATCCGGCTCTGGAGAACCTGACCCTCGATTATAAGGTCACCAAGGCGTCGACGGTCACCGTCGGCATCTACGACGCCGGCGGCGTGCGGGTGCGCCACCTCGTCCTGAGTGGCCTCAAGCTCGCGGGCGTGCCGCAGCAGGTCGCCTGGGATGGGCGCGACGACAAGGGCAAGTTGGCGCCGGCCGGCGCCTACGAGCTTGCCATGCGCGCGACGGACCGCCTCGGCAACAGCAAGGTGGTGGGCGACTGGGGCGGCTTCAAGGTCACGTACAGGCGCATCGTCGTCTCGCTCTCGCAGCAGCGCCTGTTCGCGTACGACGGCCCCACGCCCTTCTTGAGCACGCTGGTCACCACGGGTAACCGGGAACTGCCCACGCCCACGGGCATCTTTCGCGTCATGTTCGCGAAGAGCCCCTTTACCTTCCACAGTCCGTGGCCGAAGGGCTCTAAGTACTACTACGAGCCCTCGACCGCCAACTACGCGCTGTACTTCAAGGACAGCGGCTACTTCATCCACGACGCGCCGTGGCGGAGTTCCTTCGGTCCGGGCACCAACCAGACGGTAGGCGCGCCAGGGCAGAACTACACCGGCACGCACGGCTGCGTCAACGTCCCGGAGGACGCCATGAAGAGCCTCTACGCCTGGGCCATGCCGGGCACGCCCGTGCAAATAATCAACTAATACCTCGGGTGTGTAGGGGAGGGGAGCCATGGTCGCCGATGCGTTGGTTTTGGTCGCGCCATGGGCGGAGTTGGTCCCGGCACACGTCGATCGGCTGCTCACGGCCGCCGATCTAGCCGCCCTGCCCGAGGATGGATGGCTGTATGAATTGGTCGAGGGACTTTTAGTTCGTATGCCACCTCCTAAAGGACGCCACGGGCGTTTAGAGTCGAAGATCGATAGCGTGCTGCGCGCCTACGTCGAGTCGCGCGGCTTAGGCGAGATCTACGTCGGTGAGACCGGCTTCGACCTGACGCTGCCCGGCGAGTCGAGGCAGACCGTGCTCGGCGCCGACGTGGCGTTCCTGCGGGCGGAGCGCGTGCCGCCGGAGCCCGGGGGCGACGACGAATCGTACATCGCCGGCCCGCCCGACCTGGCCGTGGAGATTGCCTCCCCGTCGCAATACCGGCCCGAGTTGGGCGCCAAGGCCTGGCAGTGGCTCCGGCGCGGCGCCCGCCTGGTGTGGGTCGTCTGGCCCAAGCGGCGCCAGGTCGATGTGTGGACGCCGGGGCGGGATGAGCCGACGATCCTACAGGCCGGTGATACGCTCGACGGGGCCGGCGTGTTGCCCGGCTTCGCCTACGCCCTGGCCGACCTCTTCGCCTGACACCCAGTCCCAGGGCGGTCTCCCTCGCACAAGCGTGGAGCGCGGATAGCGATCCCAGGCTATGTCAGGCGACCCACCCCCCGACGACGAAGAACGCGGCCAGGAAGCCCAGCAGCATGGCCGAGGCGGCCAGCCAGGCCTGGTAGGGTCCCGGGCGTCGTAGCAATAGCGCCAGCGCGATGAACGACGGAAAGACGCTCAGGGCGAAGCGCGACGACGACATCAGGGGCAGCTTCGAGGCGTCGCCCACGGCCGGGCTGACCAGCGCGGCCAGCCACACCGCGCCGGCGTAGACGGTGTAGGACGCCCGCAGCAGCCGCGCCCCGGCCACGAGCAGCGTCAGGAACAGCAGCACGGCGCCGAGCTCCAGCGCCATGTGCGTCCGCTGCAGGCTGGTCGTTTCGCGCCAGCCCCAGCGTTGCACCGTGGCCACGATGCCCTCCCACGGCAGGGCGGGCCGCCGGTGCCACGACCCCTGCGCATGCGCGAACATCAGTGCGTCGCCCGTCGCGCGCCACAGGTACAGTAGGTGCGCGCCGACGGCGGCGGGCATCAGCGCGGCACCCACGGCCAGTCGCCAGTCGCCAGTCGCCAGTCGATAGAAAGTCTGGGTGATACGGGCTCGTCCGCTTGATGACGACTCACTGACCGCTGACCACTGGCTACTGACTACTAACCACTCGACCAGGTACGGCAGCAGCAGCACGATCCCCGTCTGCCGCGTCAGGGCGCCGAGCGCGCCGCAGAGGCCCGCGGCGAGCCACCGGCGCCGGCGTAGATTCCAGAAGGTGAGCGCGGCCAGGAGCAGGTAGGGAGATTCAGTGTAGGGGACAAAGAAGGCCAGCGCGGTCGGGAACAGGGCCAGCAGCCACAGGGCGCGCGCGGCCACGGTGGCCGGGTAGTCCAGCGCGATCAGCCGGTACAGGTAGTAGAGCGCGGCCAGGAAAGACGCGTTGGCGATCAGCGTGCCCGCGGCGTCGGCGTTCAGTCCCGTCGCGGTCAGCACTCGGATGGCCAGCGGGTAGAGCGGGAAGAAGGCGGCCGCCGGGTAGTAGCGGCCCATTGAAGTTGCGACCTCCCCGTAGGCGTAGCCGTGCAGGGCTATGCCGGTGAACCAGCGCGCGTCCCACAGGGCCCAGCCCGTCCCGTGCGGCAGGGGAGGCGTGCGCGTGGGGTGCTCGGCGTAGAGCAGCGGCGCCGCGAGCCCGATGAGCGCGAGGGCGAGCCGCGTGGCCACGAACGGCCACAGCGCAGCGCGCAGCGCGGCGAGATCGACGATACGGGCGACCCGCCGCGCGAGCGATTGCGCGGCGTGATCAGGCGGCGAGACATCGACGGACTGGGTAGTGACCATAGTCCCCATTATCGGCTATCGTGCGCTGAGGCAGGTGTGAACGCGCGTATACGCACGGTACAGGCGCCGGCGGCCATGCTCTACGCTCATCCCTGACTCCCATCGACACGGTAAGCTTTCACCCCTTAATAGGAGCTTGTCCCCTTGTGCAGACAGACCTCTTTAAGACGACACTAGTAGGCCCCGCGCATGAGCAGGACGGCGGCGGGGGTGCGCAGCAGGATCTTGAGGTCGAGCGCGAGCGACCAGTTGTCGATGTAGTAGATATCCATCATCACCATCTCGTCGAAGTTGAGGTCGCTGCGCCCGGACACTTGCCACAGACCGGTCATGCCCGGCGTCGCGTCGAATCGCTTGTGGTGCCACGACTCGTACTTGGCCACCTCGCGCGGCAGGGCAGGGCGCGGCCCCACCAGGCCCATCTCGCCGCGCAGCACGTTGAGCAACTGCGGCAGCTCGTCGATGGAGAGCTTGCGGATGACGCGCCCCACGCGCGTGCGCCGCGGGTCGCTCTTGTGCTTGATCATCGGCTGGTCCTCGCCGACCTGCTCCTCGATCTGGCCGTGCAGCCGCTCCGAGCCGGGGCGCATCGAGCGGAACTTGAAGAACGGGAATGTCTTGCCGTCCCGGCCCACGCGCTCCTGCGCGATCATGATCGGTCGCCCCGAGTCGACGAGGATGGCCAGGGCCACCAGCAGCAGCAGGGGCGAGAGCAGGACCAGGACGCCGAGGGCGATAGAGACATCCAGACAACGCTTGAGCACCAGGTTGGCGCCGCGCAGAGGGCTCTCCACCACGTCGATCAGGGGGATGCCCGCGATCTCGTCCATGCGCACGCGCGAGAGGCTCATCTCGAATAGATCGGGCACGATCTTGAAAGCGACGCCACGCCGCGTGCAGTGGTCACGGATGCTCAGGATGTCCTCGTGCGAGGTCGCGGTTAGCGCGATCACCACCTCGTCGACCTCGTGGTGGTCGATCGCCTCGGCGGCGCGCGAGACCGGGCCGAGGTTGGGAAAGCGGCCGAAGTCCTGCGGCGCGCCGCCGTTCTCGTGCAGGAATCCCACCAACTGGTAGCCGTGGTCGCGGCGCTCGCTCAGGTTCTGCACCATAATCTTCCCCATCGTCGTCGAGCCGGCCACGATGACGCGCCGCACGTTGCGCCCACGCCGATGCAACTGAATCAAAATCTGCTGCGTCGCCAGCCGGCCCAACGCGCAGAACAGCATGATCAGGAGCCATGTATAGACCACGACGCCGCGCGAGTACTGGTTGAGATCCACCAGGTTCGTGGCGAACTGGGTGATGATGATGGCCAGCCCCATGCCGACCGTCGCGGTGCGGGCAACCGCGAAAACCTGCCCGAGCCACTCCAGGCCTAACCGCCGTCGATAGATACCGGACAGCAGGAGCAGCGGGACCATGATGCCGGTGATGAGCAACTCAAACGGCGCCCATTGCTGGTACGGAACATTGAGGATGATCGCGTGGACAGGGAGGGGGGGATGGGTTGCGCAGAATGCGGCTTTGCCGTGACAGTGATAAGGGACGATGTGCTGAGAGGTGGTGGGGAGGGGCAATTTCTTGATCGGGCCACCGAGCTTCACGACGTAGCGCAGCCAGTAGGCGGTGGCGAAGGCGAGGTTGATCAGGATGACGTCGAGGGCGAATGAAACGGTGGGGAAAAGCCACGGCAGCGCCAGTGGCTTACGCTGCGCCCGCGTCCGGGGAACCGACGCCTCGAGGAATGCCATGCGGTCTCCAGTCGTCAGTAGCCAGTCGTCGGTAGCCCGTTGGAAACCGGACGCTACCGGCCACGACCGCTGCTCTTACGCTCCCTACCCCAATACTCACCATTCGCAGGATAGCAAATAGCGCCCTTTCAGATCTAGCCGAGATGAACACCAGATGAAAACAGTAGGGCGCGCCCTTCGACCATCAACTATCGACTATCGACCGCCGCCGCATACACGCGCACCGTCTCCGCGGCCGTGCGCGACCATGGGAAGAGCGCCGCGCGCGCGAGTCCACGCGCGGCCAGGTCCGCGCGCAGCGCCCCGTCGCCGGCCAGGCGCTCGACGGCCGCGGCGAGCGCCTCCTCGTCGTGAGGGTCGACTAGCAGGGCGGCGTCCCCCGCCGCCTCGGGCAGCGAGCTGGCGTTCGAGGCGACGACCGGGGCGCCGCAGGCCATGGCCTCGAGCACGGGCAGGCCGAAGCCCTCGTACGTCGACGGGTAGACGAACAGCGTGGCGCAGCCGTACCACAGGGGCTGGTCTTCGTAGCGCACGTAGCCCGGGAAGCGCACGTGCTCCGCGAGCCCTTCCTCCTCGACGGCCCGGAAGATGTCCTCGTAGAGCCAGCCCTTGCCGCCCGCCAGCACCAGCGGCCACTCCAGCCCGCGTTTGCGCAGGCGCGCATATGCCCGCACCAGCGCCACCAGGTTTTTGCGCGGCTCCAGCGTGCCCAGGTAGAGCAGGTAGCGCCCTGGCAAGTTCTCGCGCGCCCGGAACAATGTCCTGGCCTCTTCGTCGGGCGGGTGAAAGTCCCTGTTGACGCCGAGCGGGACGGCGGTGACGCGCTCGGGAGGCACGCCGAGCAAGGTGATCAGGTCGGCGCGCGTGTGCGCGGAGTCGGCGATGACGTGGCGGGCCTTGCGCATGGTCAGGCGCGTGAACGTCTCCAGGTAGCGGCGCTTGGCCGGAAGAAAGCGCTCGGGCATGGCCATGAAGGCGAGGTCGTGCACCGTCACCACCGCGGGGACCGCCGCGAGGAGCGGGACGACGTTGACGGGGGCGTGCAGCAGATCGACGCGCCCCGGCAGTAGCCAGGGCAGCACGGCTTGCTCGTAGAGGATGCGTTTTTTCGGCTCGATCGTGTCGAGCCGGCTCGTCACGAAACGCGTCAGCGGCCCGCGCGCGGGGTCGCCGGGGCGCGGCGCGTCGTGGCAGAACACGGTGTAGCGCGTCCCATCGCGGTCCCCGCGCTCTGCCAGGGCCTGCAGCAGGTAGTAGATGTAGCGCCCCACGCCGGCGTTGCGGTAGCCCTGCGAGAACGTGAGTAGGTGCGCGTTGACGCCTACATCCATGACCAGTAGCCGGTAGCCGGCAGCCGGTAGCCGGTTATTAAATTCGTGTCCATCATGTCTATACTGCCTTCTGCTAAACGATAAGATCTTGATAACTCTGAGCGCCCACGGTTTACCTTCCTGTCGCTACCGGCTACCGGCTACCGGCTACCGGCTACCGGCTACCGGCTACCGGCTACCGGCTACTTCCTAAGCGAGCGGCTCCCACGCACGCGCGCGTCGCCGACCCGGCGGGTGATCCGCGCGTCGTCGAGGCGCTCCAGCAGGGCCAGGGCGTACTTGCGGCTGGCGCCGAAGCGGTCGCGCAGCGCGGCTACCGTGACCGCGCCCTCGCGGTCGATGGTCTCCAGCGCCACGGACACCATCTCGTCGTAGGGCGTGCGGCCGAGGTAGACGCCCTCGGCGATCGGGACGATCTCGCCGCGCTCGACGAGGGCCTCGAGCAGGGGCGCGTCGACGCCGGGGAGCTCGCTGGGTGAGGGAGGCGTGTAGGGTTGCGCCGCCAGCGCCTCGCGCACCAGCGCCGCGCTACGCTCCTGTGCGGCGTTGAAGCGCGGCTCATGCTCGGCCAGGGCCATAGCCTCGCCGTGGGCGCGCGCCACGCCATCGGCCACGAGCGCGGGCGCGACGGCGTTCCAGACGGCCGGTTCCAGGCGCAGCCGCGCGCGCAACTCCTCGGCCGGCAGGCCGCGCCGCAGCGGGTAGCGCGCGTGGTAGGGTGCGAGGATCGCGCGAGCGCGCCCGGCAAGCTCCTCCCACGTCGCCGCGGCGCACCAGTAGGGCGCGGCGTGGCGTACCCGCCCGGCGGCCAACTCTCTATCGAGGGCAGCCCGGACCTCGGCGACGGGCAGGTCGGCGCGGGTGGCGACATCGTCGGGCGTCAGGAACAGGGCGCCGGCGCCGGCGAGGGCGTCGAGCGCGCGGTCCTCGGGAGTCCCGGCGGCCGCGACCTCCAGGTGGCGCAGCACGCGCCCCACGAAGCGGCGGTGCCGCGCGGGCTGCGCGTCGACGACCACGCCTCCGGCGAGGGTCGCGCTCGGCGAAGGCCGGCGCACCACCACGCGGTCCCCCCGCGCCGCTGCGATCGGCGCGGCCAGGCGCAGCTGCGCCCACCCCTCCGCGCCCGGCTCGAGCTCGGCGCGGTCGAGCAGGCCGAGGCGTCCGGCCACCTCGGCCGCGCCGGTGTGCACTGTCACGGGCATGTTGTGCGTGAGCGGGGCGGCGAGGTCGTCGACGGCGCGCAGGCGCACGTCGAGGCGCACGGCGGGGAGTATAGCTCCGGGGAGCGCCACCACGTCGCCGCGCGCGACCTCCTCGGTCGAGACCCCCGCCAGGTTGACCGCGACGCGCCCGCCCGGCTGCGCGCGCTCGAGCTTCGTCTTGTGCGCCTGCAGGCCGCGGACGCGCGCGCGCAGCCCGCCCGGCGCGAGCTCGACCTCCTGGCCCACCGCCAGCGAGCCGTCGAGCAGGGTGCCGGTGACCACTGTGCCGAAGCCGGCCAGGGTGAAGACGCGGTCGATGGGGAGGTGCGGGCGTCCGCGGTCGGGGTGCTCCGCCGCCTTGTCCGCCTCGTCGAGCGCCGTGTCGAGGGCGGCGCGCAAGAGGTCCAGCCCCACGCCGGTCGTGGCCGAGCAGGAGATAATCGGCGCGCCGGCGAGCGTCGTGCCCGCGAGAGTTGTTCCCACGTCGTCGCGTGCGAGCTCGAGCCATTCCTCGTCCACGAGGTCGCGCTTGGTGAGAGCCACCACGCCACGGGAGACGCCGAGCAGGTCGAGGATCTGCAGGTGCTCGCGCGTCTGCGGCATCACGCCCTCGTCGGCGGCGACCACGAGCAGCGCTACGTCCACGCCGCCGGAGCCGGCGAGCATGTGGCGTATAAAGCGCTCGTGGCCCGGCACATCGACGACGGAGGCCTCGCGGCCGGAGGGGAGGCGCAGCCAGGCGAAGCCCAACTCAATGGTCATGCCGCGCCGCTTCTCCTCGGCGAGCCGGTCAGGATCGATGCCGGTGAGGGCGTGGACGAGCGTGCTCTTGCCGTGGTCGATGTGCCCGGCGGTGCCTATAACGTGCATAAGTCGATGAGAGTAAAAGCCCTACGGTCTATCCTGAAATTCAAAGTTTTGTACTCCACTCTCCTGGTGTAGCACATTGGCGCCCCTCGTCGCAGTCCACCATATAGTGATGAAGAGCCCTCATTAGTATCGGCATTATATCGTGCATAGTCCGTATCGAGGGGTCCTAATGCACATTGATCTCCCCGACCTTGGCGTTTTGACAACGTTCGACGACGCGCTGCGCGAAGCGCCGGTCGACGCGGACGTGCTGGCGCGCGCGGTCGAGAAGGCGTCTGTCCTGCTGGCGGAGGCGTGTCTCCAGGGCGAGGACGCGACGCGTGTGCGCCTCTTGGGCTACCTCGGCAACGCCTGTCGCGTCCTTGGGCGGCACGACGAAGCGGTGGCGGCGCTCGCGAAGGCGGTGACGCTGGCGCGAGGGGGCGGCGACGATCGGGCGAGCCTGGTCAACCGGCTGCGACTGGGAGAGGCCAGGAAGTACCGGGGCGACGTGACGGAGGCCGAGGCGATCTTCCGGCAGGCCTTACGCGACGCACAACAAAATGATAACCTGACCGATTACCGCGACTTCGCGCTCCAGCACCTCGGCAAGCGCCGCCTGGAAAAGGGCGACGCCGTGGAAGCCACCCTTTTGCTCGAGCAGGCGCTGGAGCTCCGGCGGCGCAGGGGTGACCCGCGGCTCATCGCCTCGACAGAACTGGCCCTCGCGCGGGCCTGCGCCATGCTGCATCAACAAGTGGAGAGATGCGACAATGGGTAAGACAGTGTGTAATCGCTGATCACGCAACGGTGAGTGTTGTCGGCTTGCGTCTAAGAGCGTATAACAGGGCATAGACCGTGAAAGTACGGCATGAGCTTGACCCTCCACAGACCATTCATGGTCCGTCCCCTGCTATGGTCCTTTTAGAGCCAGGCTTGACCGCGCTCACCGCTCACAACGTTATCGTCGCCCCATGCGGGGTGAGCCGTCCCGACACGATGGAGTGAGAGTGGCTACGATCCAATCTAGCCTCGATACACGGAGCGAGGACTATAAGGCGAACAGGGCGCACTACGAGGGGTTGCTGGCCGGGTTGCGCGAGCGCGCGGCGCGGGCCGAGCGGGGAGGGGGCGACGAGGCGATCGCCCGGCACAAGGCGCGCGGCAAGATGCCGGCGCGCGAGCGCGTGGCCCGGCTGCTCGACACGGGCAGCCCCTTCCTCGAACTCTCCCCTCTAGCGGCCGAGGGCATGTACGGCGGCGACGCTCCGTCGGCCGGCATCGTCACCGGCATCGGCGCGGTGCAGGGCCGCGAGTGCGTGGTTGTGGCCAACGACGCCACGGTCAAGGGCGGGACCTACTATCCCATGACGGTCAAGAAGCACCTGCGCGCCCAGGAGATCGCCCTGGAGAACCGCCTGCCCTGCATCTACCTCGTCGACTCGGGCGGCGCTTTCCTGCCCTTGCAGGCCGACGTCTTCCCCGATAAAGGACACTTCGGGCGCATCTTCTACAACCAGGCCCAGATGTCCGCGCGCGGCATCGCCCAGATCGCCGCCGTGATGGGCTCGTGCACGGCCGGGGGCGCCTATGTGCCGGCCATGAGCGACGAAACAGTCATCGTGCGCGGCACGGGTACCATTTTCCTGGGCGGGCCACCGTTAGTTAAGGCGGCGACGGGCGAGGAGGTGACCGCCGAGGACCTCGGCGGGGCCGACGTGCACGCGCGCCTCTCCGGCGTGGCCGACCACTATGCCATGGACGACGAGCACGCCCTGGCCATCGTGCGCTCGATCGCGGCCAACCTGACCGGCCGCAAAGAACCGCCGTGGGAGACTTTGCCCCCGGAGGAGCCGCGCCACGACGCGCGCGAGATCTACGGGCTAATCCCAAAGGACACGCGGCGCCCCTATGACGTGCGCGAGGTTATAGCGCGGCTCGTGGACGGCAGTCGCCTGCACGAGTTCAAGGCGCTCTACGGCGCGACGCTGGTGTGCGGCTTCGCCCGGGTCATGGGCCTGCCAGTGGGCATCCTGGCCAACAACGGTATCCTGTTCTCAGAGAGCGCGCTCAAGGGCGCGCACTTCGTCGAACTGTGCACCCAGCGCAAGATCCCGCTCTTGTTCCTGCAGAACATCACCGGCTTCATGGTCGGGCGCGAGTACGAGAACCGCGGCATCGCCAAGGATGGCGCCAAGCTCGTGACGGCGGTGTCCAACGCAGCAGTGCCCAAGTTCACGGTGATCATCGGCGGCTCGTTCGGGGCGGGCAACTACGGCATGTGCGGGCGCGCCTACGACCCGCGCTTCCTGTGGGCATGGCCGAACGCGCGCATCTCGGTGATGGGCGGGCAGCAGGCCGCCTCGGTGCTCCTGCAGGTGCGGCTGGACAACCTGCGCGCGCGGGGGGGCGACATGACGCCGGAGGAGCAGGAGGAGTTCAAGCGCCCCACGCTGGAGAAGTACGAGACCGAGGGCAGCCCCTACTACAGCACGGCGCGCCTGTGGGACGACGGCATCCTCGACCCCGCCGACACCCGCGCCACCCTCGGCCTCGCCCTCTCCGCCACCCTCAACGCCCCCATCGGCGAGACGCGCTACGGCGTGTTCAGGATGTGATGATGGCCACGCACGACAGATCGGAGATCGCGTTGTTAGTCGCGGCGGTTGAGGGGCGGCGCGACGCCGACCGCGCGCCACTCAATCTACTCATCGACGCCGCTCGACGCCGCTCGACGCGGCGGGTAACGCTGCGATGGCTGAAGCATGTGACGCAACGCAGCCAACAATAGGCGGAAAGTTCAGCCGGACAGGTTGCGGACTTTCTGGGAATGGTGGTTAACTATTGCCATATCGGCAGCGTGGGAGGCACAGCACCAGGAGTCTCGCGCGGCCACGTTCATAGCACAGGAGGGGGCATGGCCTCGAAGGTAACCGTGGACATCGACGACGAGCTGTATGCGCGGCTACGTCAGTCTATGTCGGATCTGGATCTGGACCGCTTTATCGTCGAAGCGGTGACCCAGAAAGTTACGGCGCTTGAGGAACGGCGGACCGAGAGGGAGCGCATCAGGCAGGCGATGAGAGAAGGTTACCTTGCGACCGCCGCCGACCGCGCCGAACTTAACAAGGATTGGGGAGTGGTGGACATCGAAGGGTGGCCGGAGTAAATTTCCCGCGCCGTGGCGACATATACTGGGTCAGTCTCGATCCGACGGTAGGCACTGAGATTGCCAAGACGCGCCCCGCGGTCATTGTTTCTAACGACGATGGCAACGAGTTGTCCGCGCGTGTGATCGTTGCGCCCACCACGTCCAGCAATGTGACAAGAGTATATCCCTTCGAAGTGCTGGTTCAAGCCGGGGAAGGCGGATTGGCACACACCTCGAAGGTTGCGCTGGATCAGATGCGCGCGGTCGATAAGCAACGCCTGGGGCGACGCATAGGCTCTCTCGCAGCGGAGCGGATGGAAGACATCGATCGAGCCATCCGACTGACGCTGGATGTCGAATTATGAGGATACAGGGCAGCGTCGTCATCGTGACCGGCGCGTCGAGCGGGATCGGCGCGGCGACGGCACGGCTGCTGGCGCGGCGGGGCGCGACGGTGGTGCTGGCGGCGCGGCGCAAGGGGGAGATTCATGCGATCGCGGGCGAGATCGAGCAGGCGGGCGGGCGCGCCCTCGCCGTGCCGACCGATGTGACGAGCCGCATTGAGATCGACCGGCTGGTGGAGCGCACGGTCGATGCCTACAAGCGCGTCGACGCGCTGGTCAACAACGCGGGGACCGGCGGGGGCGGCACGATCGCGGACAGCGACGAGCAGATGCGACAGGTCCTGGAGGTCAACCTGCTGGCGCCGGGCCGGCTCGTGCAAGCCGCCCTGCCGCACCTGCGGCGGCAGGGCGGCGGGATCATCGTTAACATCGGCTCGGTCGCGGGCGAGGTCGGGGTCAGCGGGATGTATTCGGCCTCGAAGTTCGGGCTGCGCGGGCTCAACGACGCCTTGCGGCGCGAGTTGCGCGCGGACAATATACAGGTTGTCCTAATCGAGCCTGGCTTCATCCGTACAGGCATGACCGCGGGGTTGCGCTTGCCGATCCCCGGCCCCGCGGTCGTCGCCCGCGCCGTTGCCGCGGCCATCGAGCGCCCGCGCCGCACCGTCGTCGTGCCCTGGTACTACATGCCGCCTATTTTGCTGGTCAAACTCTTTCCCGGCCTCGCCGACCGCATCATCGGCAGTAGGCAGGCGCAACGGCGCTACCGTGAGCGAGAGCACACGCGGTAAGCCCACGCTGATCGCGGTCATGCGGTCATGGGGTAGAGCGAAGAGATGAGAGGGGAATCGATGATCGTCTATACTGGCTCGATCGATGACGTCACTCCCGACGACCTACGCGGCTTTTTCGCCGGCTGGCCCAATCCGCCCTCGCCTGCCACCCATACCTGAGTAGTTACTATACTTAACTACAAGGAGACCACGCGATGCAGTTCATCGACGCGCCCGGCGGCTGGAGTCCCGCGCGGCGCGTCCCGCCTTCCGAGGTGACGGTCCTCGATCAGTTGAGCCGCCTGCTCTCACTCCGGGGGCACGCCGTCCTCTCCGCCGACTACCGGCGCATGCTGGCCGACGGGCCGGTCCGTCGCACCGCGCTGCGCCCAACGCCGGCACAGTACCATCGCTTCGTCACGCTGATGCGCGACGGCTGCGCGTACGCGGGCGAGCGGTACGGGCGAGGGGCGCTGCCGTCCGCCCTGCGCTACGGCGCGACGTTGGCGTTGCGCGACGGCAGCGTCAAGAGTCAATTTATCTTCTACACCTGCGCGCGCGACAGCATCGTGCTGTCGTACCACCGCGCCGCCGCGCGCTGTGTCCTGTTCGACCAGCCGCACACCATGATGGTCTCGCCGCACCTGCCTGATCTCTATGTGACCCCCGCCGACCTAACCTTCCTCGACGCGGTCGAGGAGTGCTACCACCGCTACCAGATCCAGGAGCTCGGTCTGCCGCCCGACACCTATCCGGACGGGCCGTTCCTGCTGGAGGACGACATTGGCCCGCTCTGGCGTCGCGCCATCGCCGACCGCGGCATGCGCGCGTTGCCGATAGCGCCGGCCTCGTAACCCGCGCGAGAGGACATCTACTCCTGCTTGTCGGGGCGCTTGGGGATGATGTAGTAGGTCCCGGTGACGACCATGATCGGGTCGTCCGATCCGGACGCGGTGATGCGCGTTTCCAACATGATCAGGCGCTCGGTCTGGTGCAGGGCGCTGCAGCGCGCCACGAGCTGGCCCTCCTTGACGTTGGTGAGGTAGTTGGCCTTGGCCTCCAGCGTGACCGTGCTCTGATCCTCGCCGATCAAGGTGCGGGCCGCGGCACCCATGGCATAGTCGGCGAGCGTGAAGAGCATGCCGCCGTGCACGTACCCGTAGCGGTTGAGGACGTTCGGCGTGACGTCCATGACCAGGGCCGCGTCGCCGTCGTCTTGCTCCAGGGCGCGCATGTTGACAAGGCCGCCAAGGTAGCCGAACGGCCCCTCGGCGGCGCGCGCGGCCGCGACGCCCCGCGCGGCCAACGCCCGCGCCTCCGGCGAAAGCCCCGCGACCAGCTCTTCGATGGACGCCTCGCCGCGCTGTCCCTCCGTGCCGTCCCTACTCGCGCCCATAGTTACCCCTCCACATCGCTGTCGCGCTATCCCATCTCGGGCCTACGTTCGCCCTCATCCGTCCTGGACTCGGACGAGGGCGTCATGCGCCGCCCGCGCGCAGGCGCTCGAGCTCGGCGCTCAGGCGGGCAATCTCCGCATCACGCTCCGCCACCACGCGCTCCCTCTCCTCCAACTCCCACGTCTTCTCGTACTCGTAGGGCACGGGGCTCCCCTCCCATTCGTGGTCTGTGATCCGCCGACCGTTCGATAGCGCCCCCGCAGCCGGTCTATCGCCTGCAGCCTCTCCCCTACTGTAGCGCATCCAGGGTTAGCAGTTGCAGGGCCGTGTCATTGTTGCGTTTGTAGGGTCGGATAGCATACGACGCATCGGCCGGCGCTTACTCGCATCGATCATCTATATGCATTCTTCAGGCTCTACCCAGGTGACGGTCCGGCTCCAACGGCCCCGCGCGCTCGAGCCGGACGAGGAGCCCGAGGACAAGCCATACGTGGCCGTCGGCGGCCCCAGCGTGGATAATAGGCTTAGGCGATGACATGTCCGCGTATCGGGAAGGATGGCACAATGGTGAGCATGACGGAGAGGGTTGCCCTGGTCACGGGGGCGGCGAGCGGGATCGGCCTTGCCATCGCGCGCGACCTGGCGGCGCGCGGCGCGCGGCGCGCGCGTGACGCTCTCGGACAACGACGTCGACGCGGGTCAGGCCGCCGCGGCCGAGATCCCAGGGGCGCGCTTCAGCGCCGCCGATCTCTCGGACCCCGAGGCGTCGCGCTGGCTCGTCACCGACACGGTCGCGGCGCTGGGCCGCGTCGACATCCTGGTCAACAACGCCGGTATCCAACACGTGTCCTCGATCACCGAGTTCCCCGAGGCGCAGTGGCGGCGGATCATCGAGATCATGCTGACCTCGCCGTTCATCCTGACCAAGGCGGCCCTCCCGGGCATGTACGAGCGCGGGTGGGGCCGGGTGGTCAACATCGCCTCGGTCCACGCGCTGCGCGCCTCGCCGGGTGCGCCACCGCAAAGTTCCCACCGTGCTGAGGGCGGTACCCTACCGAGGGGCGGAGATGCGAGCACATCTCCAGAACGGCCCCTCGGAGGGTACCCATGGACAGAACAGAGCTGTCCAGCGCCA
>JAABUM010004323.1_pt1 | contig 16194 bp, 23 predicted proteins | sample 5559161 | NCBI WGS metagenome assembly JAABUM01 (sample SAMN10711868, study PRJNA513369) | rock metagenome | isolation source: Antarctica rocks | place: Antarctica: Victoria Land, Siegfried Peak nord
TGCGCAGTAGCATCTTGTCGTTGCCATGGTCGTCCTTTCAAGCAGCTCAATCACGTGTGTATGGAATTGCGAAGCCCGTTCTGCCCTGCAGGGCCGCGGCGCTATTGGCAGGCGCCGCTGTGTTGGGCATTGACTGCGAGTGGCAGCCTGACATGCGCGGCGAAGCCGACGCCTCGCGCTGCCGCGCCCCCGTCTCCATACTTCAGGTGACTCTGTCGTGACTTGGGGACCCTGACTCCCCATCTGTATTCCTCATCGTGTCCTCACTGTTCCTCCACTATTTCATCCGCCATAAGTGTCATGTCCCATAAACCGCGGCAACCGTGACCACTACCTCGACTGCAGCAGCCTCAACAGACGCGTACTGTTCCTGGCGCAGGTGGCCAGCGAGAGCGCGGCAGTCATCTTCGACCTGCAGACGCTCGGGCGCAACCCCGCGCTGGACGCCTGCCTGGCCCGCGTGCTGGGCGGCGCAAGCAACGGCAGCGGAGGCGGCATAAACAGCAGCAGCGACAGCGACAATGGCAGCGGCGGCGGCAGCTGCAGCCGCATCAGCCGGGGTAGTGACCTCAGTGTAGGGCGGCCCGGCCCCCAGGCAGCAGGAAGCAGCAGCAGCTGCGGCGCCAGTCGTGGCGACACGCCGCCGGCCCCGCAGCAGCAGCAGCCACCAGATGCAGCGGCAGCGCCGCCGGCGGATCCAGCGCTGTCGTCGCGGCAGCGGCGGGCGCCTGCGAGCAGAGCAGCAGCCGAGCCGTCAGCAGCGGCAGCGACGGCGATTCCGCCGCCGCTCAAGTGTGGCGTGGGCGTCTCAGAGGATCTGAGGCGGCTGGCGCGGACGCACCCGCACGTGCGGGCCTTCCTGCACATACCCCGGGTTCTGGACCTGCGGCACCCCTGGCTGGCGCTGCAGTCGGAAAAGGTGCAGCTGCGTCCACCTGCGCCTGTGCCGACTCTGGCGTCACTGCTCTGCATGGAAAAAGCTCTCCACGCTACCAACTCGAAGAAACTCTCCTGCAGCACAAAGCTCTGGCGCAGATCACATCGCAGGCCGCCAATCGCAACGCATTGCCATCGCTGGCGGCGAAAGCCTTGATGGCCCACGCCAAATCTGTCACGTTACATCTGCTGTCGCGTACAGGCAGGCAGCCAAAGAAAGGGCGCTGCTGCGGCGGGCCTGTCCGCCATGGCGCTGCGCTTGTTGGGAAAGCCGCTGGACAAGAGCCAGCAGGTGCGCTGGTGTCTGCCTGGAATATCAATGAAGATCAAGAAGTGACGTCCGCGAGCTTCACCCCTTGATCAGGCAGTAGACAGGTGGCGTCCAGCATCCGCACCCTGCAGTGTCTGCATGCGGTGCCCCTATTTGCACCCCATGCGCGCCCTCTCTAGAGAGCCGCAGCACATGAATCAGCGGTCGTGGTTTGGCACCATCTCAGATTTTGGCTCATCTTGTGCAGGTAAGCCCCTGGGGAGTGCGGCCGCTGACGCTTGCGCAGCTGCGCTATGCCGCCCTGGACGCGCACGCTGCTGTCTTGGTGCGCTCAGACCTCAAATACGGTTGAGGTTGACACCTCAATCACTTATGGGCACGTGATTTCGCCTGCCAGACTTTGGCGAATCGCTGCAGCGGGTTGGCCCTGTCCTGTGCAGCACAGCGCTTCCCTTCTCAATGCGCATGGCCAGCCTCCCTAGTGCTGTGCGCCGCAGTAGACTGACTACTTCTATGTCTGCACAACACTGCTTTCGAAAGTTGCATATGCCGCGTGTTCTGGTTTCTTGCAGATTCACAAAGCGCTGGCGGAGCGTGGTGCACTGGACATCCAGCGGCAGGAGGCCTGGGCCTTCGACTATCGACACAGCTGAGATAGAGCTGCTGCAGGGGCATGTATTCAGATGCAATGAGACTGTCAGACCGTGGCGCAGTGAGGTCAGCGGCGCCACTTGTAGACAGATGGCTGCAGCACCGGCTGGCTTGCGGAACGAGTTGTCACTGACACCAAGCTGCGTGCTGCCTCGAGCCGAAAACCCGTGCTTTTCTCTGTGCGGACCGTTAGGACTTGCAAAAACAAATAAGCAAACTCAGCCAACAGCACAGATACCACCGCATGGAATTTCCGAGCATCATATATATGCACTGGTCAAGCAATCTTCCCTATCACCTTCGCACATTAGATCGAGTCCACAGTGGACTGCCCTGTTCGTGTCCTCCGGATGCGCTGTAGTACAGCACGGCAATATAGCATTACAACTTATTTCATTTCAAGCAATAAAAAAAGCTGAAACCTTTTTTTATAAGCAAAGCCCTCAGGTGGTGAACCATGCCGCCAATCAACGGGCCACCACACTCCGGGCAGCTGGACTCCTGCACCGCGCCGCCGCACCCACCAATGAACAGATGCGACCGTCGGGCATTGGATCATATGGCCATGTAATCCTACTCGTTGGCGAGGAAGGCGTCAGCAACGGTGAGCGCCCGGATGACCTTTTGGAGTTTTGGGCTTGAATTTAGAACCGCTCCTACGTGCTGACCTGCGCATTATGCACCAATGCACGAGCACTATCCGTTGTGTGCGTGATGCTGCGGCGGCAATGGCGGAGGCGGCGCGACACAGTGCGGAGCCGCAGCTCTGGATGCGGCAAGTGCATGGCGGTGCGGGAGCACATGGCGACGGCTGCTTGCTGGAGCGCTTCTGCGGCGGCCTACGACCATCGGGCCGAGTGAGGTTGTCTGTTTGCGCACTGGCGGCAGGGCAGCGCTGTTGGAACATGCCGACAGAGCAATGTGCCGTGCGCAAACCTTGAGTTCGCACCACCAGGATAAGTGTGTCACCCCTGAAGTCAGGCGGGAATGCTGGAAGCACGAAGAGCACCCCCGACATGGTCCACCGGTGGATGTCAACAAGGACGCAGAAGTGCAGAGCTTCCGGTTTCAATCAGCCGCATACCGCATGCGCTGAAGGGAGGGCTGCATGGCCTCGCTGCCGGCTCGCTTGAGCGGTGGCTGCACCAGTCCGCCGGCAGTTGCCATAGGCGCCGCTGGACTGTCAGCTGCCACCGCCGCCGCCGCCACTGCCGCTGACGCATCTTTTGCAGACCCCTCCCGCAGGTAGCTGAGCGTCTCGCTCAGCTTCTTGCCGCGTTCCAGCATGAATTAGGTGTGCGGCGCAATGATGTTTCCAGCGCATGCGAAACGTACTGGGCGCCGCTAGCCAAGCGCCCCAGCAGGGACGGCAGGCTCCTGGCCCCATAGGCCAGCCGGTTGTCGCTGAGGCCCAGGCTGCGCTGCAGCACGTCTCACTGCAGGATTTTCAGCTCCATGGCCAGTACCCGCGGCCAGACGCGCAACAGACAGGCTGCCTGACGGCTGACAGGCCTAGCACCGCTCGCATGTGAAAACCCCGCGACGCCGCGCAGCTGCACCGGGTCGCAGGCCAGCAGCTGCGGGAAATTGTGCAACGGCGCGCCACGCTGGGCGCGTGCCCATTCGCAAGGGCTGTCCAGGATGCCGACAAGCTGCTGCACCGCCGTCACGGCAATACGACTGCGCGGCTTCGCCTGCTGGCACTTGCCCCGTAGGCGGGTGGCGGCGTCAGTCTGCCAGCAAGGACATTGGCGCAAGCGCTCTCCCAGCCGGGCTGACAACTGCCAGGAACAGCGCCGCCCGCGCTGCCGCCGGCGCTGCTGCCGCTGCCGCTGCTGGTGCCGCTGCCATGTCCGCCGCGCTGCCTCCGCCGTAGCCGCCTAGGATGCTGTGCGTCGCAATGTTCAACACCCAGGTTCGTCCCGCTACTTGCTGCCCGCATGTCGCGGGCCATCTGCTGCTGCCTGCTGCGGTGCTGCCGCAGCCCCCCGCCGCCACAACGGCAGCAGTGCCAACGGATGAGCCTGGACTCTGGTCCAGCCTGTGGACATGGAGCATTGCCTGCGGTTTGCACTTTCTGTACATCGCGAGCTCCATCTTGATCGTGGACCGAGGCTCGCAGGCGTCATCTGCGGCACGAGCGAAAGCTGACCTCTTGCCGCAGCGCCTACGAGATGAGCTCCATGAGAGCTGTGCAGTGGGCGCTGTCTGAACGCGACATGCATGATCGCATGCCAAACTACAACAGCGACTGGAGTCCGGCAGGCTGTTGCTGGCTGCGGCAGGAGGCCGACCTCTTGCCCGCGGGAGCGCCAATGCAGGTGCTACCGCGATCGAGCTCGAGACTGCACAGACAGGGCATACGAGCTCGATTGTGTTCAGAAATGACACGCAGCTGGTCGCTTACATGTGAAATGCCGAAGCAGCGCGCAGTTGCTGATTGCTGATTCGTTCTAGCCCCTTGCTACGCATGCGACGGGGTTGCGTTCCTTGAGGACTCGCAGCGAGGAAGCGCGCTAGTTCCCCGCAGGCGTCGTCCAGTTTTGCGCTTGAACTGAGCGGCACTCTGTTCTGCACATCTAACTCTACAGCCTTCTGAGTGAGCCGTCTCGTCTGACCTCGTCGCCACTGCGCAGCCTCACTTCAACTCAGACCTCAGGAGCACAGTCTAGCTCGCGTCAGAGGGGCAGCAAGCAACTGATCGCTCCTCGAGGCGGCCTTCACAGCAGCAGCATGGCGGACCCCACAAACGGCGCCGAGGCTGAGGAGGAGCTGGTCGACTACGAGGAGGAGGAGGCAGAGGCTGTGACAGACGTGAGCTGGCGAGAGGCGCTGTGATTGAGCAATGTTTCTTCGACGTTCTGCTCGAAAAGCAGACTGGGGCCCTGCCTCAGCGCCCTCTCCTGCGTGTCGCAGGCCAAGGGTGGCGAGCAGGTGAAGAAGGGCTATGTGGGCATCCACTCGTCCGGCTTCAAGGACTTTCTGCTGAAGCCGGAGCTGCTGCGGGTGAGGTTTTCGAGCATGCTGCTGCTGCCTCGACGTTGACTGCCTGCACACTCAGCACTGTCTGACAAATGTTCCCGTACCGAACCGCTGGCCTTTCTCTCTCGCAGGCCATCGTGGACTGTGGCTTCGAGCACCCATCGGAAGGTAGTTTCCACAACTTGCGCTGAAGTGCACTCTATTGTGCACATGCATTGCCTGCTAAATTGCTCCACGTTCGGGATGGGCGGCCGGTGTGGTGTACCCTCAGCAGATGTACTCGACTCCGCCTGCGTCATCACGCTCATCAATCCGGCTCGTGTCGACGCGAACCGTTCCTCTGCCGTGCAGTGCAACACGAGTGCATCCCCCAGGCCATCCTGGGCATGGACGTGCTGTGCCAGGCCAAGTCCGGCATGGGCAAGACGGCCGTGTTCGTGCTCAGCGTGTTGCAGCAGATTGAGCCGGCGACGCCCGCTGAGGTGGCGGCGATCGTGCTGTGCCACACGCGTGAGCTTGCGTACCAGGTGAGTAAGGGGTCGTAGCCATTTCCGCTGCAGGCTTGCATCGTTCGTGCCCAGACCCAGACTGCTGCGCAAGCAGAGCGGGCAGCGCGGCACCCTGTGTGGATGCCACGCGACAAGGCATGCGAGAAATCTTGCCACAACTGCTTCTGGCCAGCCACTTGCTGCACACTTAGGCTGCTGCGTGCAATTGGCCAAGCACTTTGGCAAGTGGCGGCCCCTGCGCGCTCGTTCATGCAGCTGGACACCTTTGATGCTCCAACACACCTGACGCTGCGGCCCTGCCGCCCCCGCAGATCTGCCACGAGTTCGAGCGCTTCTCGGTGTACATGACCAACGTGAAGGTGGCCAACTTCTACGGTGGCATCCCCATCAAGAACCACAAAGAGCAGCTGGAGAACGACCCCCCGCACGTTGTCGTCGGCACCCCCGGCCGCATCAAGCAGGTGGGGTCTGGACGCAGCGCGCTTCGAAGTCCGCTGTTACACGTCCTTCCAATCCGGCAGCAGCAGCTGCAGAGTGACAGGGCGCAAAGTGTACTTCTGAGGCTTGGGCAGCGAGGCGCTGTTCAAGGCATGCTTGTATGGACGCGCAAGGCAGCCCCCCTCCAGGTCTTCGCAAATCGCAGACATCGGCTGCCATACTCACATCCTGGTGCGATTTCCTCTTGGGCAGCTGGGCAAGGAGAACAAGCTGAAGCTGGGCTCCGTGCGGCACTTCATCCTCGACGAGTGCGACAAGATGCTGGACAAGCTGGGTGCGCTTTCTTTCAAAACTGTCATACGAGTACCTTTCTTGCTCTGTGCCTAGCATGCATGTGCTGCGACTGCCAGCCGGATGTGCAATGGCGGCGCTGTGCAGTTGCCATCGTTGCAGCTCCGCGGCTCCCTTTTCAATCAGGTTTGAAGTGCTTCGAAACCGATGTTCTCATTGTTGCTGCTGCGCAGACATGCGGGGCGACGTGCAGGACATCTTCAAGATGACGCCGCACGACAAGCAAGTCATGATGTTCTCCGCGACGCTGTCCAAGGAGATCCGCCCCGTCTGCAAGAAGTTCATGTCCGACGTGAGTCTCCCACGGCGCGCAGCGGCAGCTGCGGCCCCGCCGGCCTCCATTCCTGTCCCGACTCCTGTCAGTCCGACACGCCCAGCAGCGGCAGCGTCCCGCGGCTGCCAGCAGCAGCAGCAGCAGCAGTCCGCGCGCTGCTGCAGCGGCGCGGCGGCACGCAGCGGCGCCGCTGCTGTGGCAACGGCAATGCAGCTCGGCAGCTGCGCACCGGCATTGCATGCCTGGCAGCGCGGCGTCAGCGCCGGCGCCTGCTAGCCAGTCTCGTCCAGCTCAGTCCAGCTCAGCATCGAAAAAGGGGAAGCAGTGACCGATGCCTTCCCAAGCTCTTTGTGGTGGTCCTACCCGCGTCGGCGCCTGAAGCGAGGGGTGGTGCCGCCGAGGAGGCGCTGCCGCTTTGATGGCTGGCGGGCGCCGCTGCATGCCTGGCCTTGCCTGCCTCGTGTGTGCTTCATCCATGAGAGAGTGCCCTGCCTGACCGTCGGACTTTAGCTGTGCTGCTGCTGTCCCGATTTGCTGCCCCGAAAAAAAGAGTGCGTAGGAGCACCAGGCGTTGCAGCCAGCAGGGCGAGCGTCCTTTTCTTTGCCATCACCTGCCTGTTCCTGCTGCTGCCGTGCTGCCCGCCGCTTCATCAAAACCCTGAACCCAGCCAGCGGCCATGTGGAGCGGCGGCGTCCCGTTGGCAGCGCCGCCATCCGGCGAGAGTCAACAGTGAGAGAGGCGCGGATGCTGACGGGAGGTGCGCGGTGCGTGTGTGCCCTGCAGCCGATGGAGATCTTCGTGGACGACGAAGCCAAGCTCACGCTGCACGGCCTGGTGCAGCACTACATCATGCTGCAGGTGCGCCCGTGTTTCCCGCTGCTGTTACTTCTCGTGTTCTTGACTAGTCCAACTGTCTTAACGGGTGGACCCCCGCTCTGCCCCGCTGGCGGCGGGCGTCTGCACCTGAGCAGCAAGACTTTCCGCATCGCGCTTGGGGCTTTGCTACTTACACTAGAGGAACAACAGTAACTGCCAACTGACACAGCCAATTGTCTTTCGTTTGGCTGCGCGCAGGAGGAGGAGAAGAACCGGAAGCTGAACGACCTGCTGGACGCGCTGGACTTCAACCAGGTGGATTTTAAGCAGAATTCACATGCCTGCTTTCGTTCAGCACTAGAATTAGCTCTGCGCATTGGCTGACTGGGCAAACGGATCAAGGCCAGCTGCGATTGCACGGAGCGATTGGGAGTCGGCATGTGCTATTACCTGCTTAGCATTGTGATTGATGCTGCTGCCGCCAGGCCTGCTTTGAGGTGCTTTAGGCGCTTTGTCTCTACAAGTGATATTGCGTACCATAGGTGGTGATCTTCGTGAAGAGCGTGATGCGGGCGAAGGAGCTGAACAAGCTGCTGGTGGAGTGCAACTTCCCCTCCATCTGCATCCACTCTGCCATGAAGCAGGAGGAGCGGCTCCAGGTGCGTGCGCCTTCCTCCTTCGTATTTTCCTGCTCTCTTGGTGTTTCACTCGCTGAGCCCGGCCCTGAATATTCCAGAGCAGCCACCAGGGAGTGTTTTGCCAGGCTGCATGTAGAGATCTGAAGCACCACTACTCTGCTCTGGACCACAACCATTTCTGCTGATGTCAAAAAAACTAACCGCATTACCCGCCTTCAAAACAGGTGTACAAGGCGTTCAAGGAGGGCCAGAAGCGCATCCTGGTGGCCACCGACCTGGTCGGACGTGGCATTGACATCGAGCGGGTCAACATCGTCATCAACTATGACATGCCGGAGACGGACGAGAAGAAGGGCAACGGCGCTGACACCTACCTCCACAGGGTGTGGATTCTTGAGAGCCTGTTCTCTAGAATTTCCTCCTCATGAGGGAGTGGGCTTGCTTTGCAGTGCAACCCGCAGCAGCCCTGCAGCGCTTGTGGCGCATTCATCCTGTACAAGCCTGCACCCTCTTGCTTGCACCTTCTGGCGTGCTTTCAAGCTTGCCGTGTACTTGCGTGCATGCAGACATGCCGCATTCACATGAGCACACGCGGGTTCTCAGTCCTTGAGCAAGAGCCAGCCTTTCCAGATCCAATGTCTCTATTCCGTTTGCGCCCCTGCAGGTGGGTCGCGCAGGGCGCTTTGGCACCAAGGGCCTGGCCATCACCTTCGTCGCCTCCGAGACCGACAGCGGCGTGCTTAACAGTGTGCAGGTGTGTGCCGCTGTGCGTTCTGACTTCCGCTGACTCTGATTTTAGCGCCTGTTGCCCTTGTCTCTCGCATTTGGTACCGCAAACAAACACATCGCCTGTGACTGGCATCGTCCATCGATGCAGTTTCTGATGCCGTCCTGTTTCCTCTCTTCACAGGAGCGGTTTGACGTGGACATCAAGCCGCTGCCCGACCAGATTGACGCCTCCACCTACATGAGCACCTCCTGATGCGGCGGAGTGACTGGCAGTCGCGGCAGTCGCTATGCTCTAGGACTGGGCGGCTCTGCAAACGGCGCACCGGCTTGATAGCGCCGTGTTTTGACCTGATGCCATGGGAACCCTGACGTTTGGAAAACTCCATCTTGACTCGACCAACCTTCCACCACCTATTACATCCATCTGCTTTAGGGTCTCGCTCCTGTCTGTCCCCTCTTCTTTGGATTCTGTCCTTCCTTGACTCCGCCATACTCTCGTCCCATCCTCCCTATCCCGCTAGGTACACCCTTCTATCCTGCGATCCATTGCCATCACGCACTGTGGAGCCTACATGGTTGCTTCTGATTGAGCGGGCTCTGAGACACTGTCTGTATATCGCCTGACGGTACAGACGTCTTCCGTGGCCGTTGTGCCAGCTCAACTTGGTGTGCACGTTGGAGTCTCGTGCCATTCACGAGCACCCGGCCTGCAGCAACTTTCTCACACCTAGATGGATCGTCACCTCTAAATGCCCCACCAAGCTCGCCAGTCGGCTCTGCAGCCGGTCAAAACAACATCCTGCTCATCAGCGGGCGTCATCAGCATGTGTGACTTCCATCAGTTCTAGGGTTTGCAACCCAGGTCGGGGGCAGATGAACTGAACGGGCCTAAGCCTGGAGCTCAATGCCCTCCCCGTCTGCAGCTCAGGCCCCCTGCGTGCGCTGAGGTGGCGGTGACATGGCAGATCTGAGCTCCAGGGTTTTGTCGTAATGGGACAAGCTGGATTTAGAGGCGAGGCAGTTGATAGCCTGCAAACGCACACCTCCAGGATGAGCATCTTCTGCGTTTTGCAAGTATAGTGTTGCGTCAATGGAAGGCTCTCGGGGTAGCACATCCGAAAAAATTCTAAGAAGTACAACACGGTCCGTCTCGGAGTTCTACGCTTATCGTCAGACGCGTACCAGCCTCAGCAACCGTGAATCCGAAGCAACATTGACCCATCTGCAGAGTGCTCGTTGATTCTTCTGCTATCCAAATTGTTTCTATTCGAGGGTGAGATGGCGCCCACGGCATGTCCTGCAGCTGCTCTGCTACAGCACATGCCCCTAGCGAGGCTTTGATGGGAGGCCATGAGCATATCTGCTGAAAGAAGCACGCATGGCCGCGCTGCATTGCCGCTGACGCCCCCATCTGCGCTCCCGGCAGGTCCGACGCCTCAACCTCAAACCATGCCGCCGCAATGAGCAGCCTCATGGACGTGGGCGCCACCATCGCCTCGCTGCGGCACAGCGCGGTGCTGCTGGCGGCGCCGCAGGGCCTGCCGCCGGTGGCGCAGGCGGCGGTGCTGAAAGCGCTAAGCCATCTGGTGCAGGTCAGCGCATCATCAGTGGCACATCCTACTCTTGCTGAGCCGCCACGATCTTCCAGGCTTCGATTTAGAGCCGCTTAATGTTGCCGATGCCGTTCACTGGCTGCTCATGAGACGCGATGCCGAAAAATGAACCTGATAATGACTTTGTCGCTGGCAGGAGGTGCACCGCCGGACGCCGCCACAATGCGAAATCCACCCGCTGCTCACAGAAGTGCTTGCGTACGAGGTGACACTCCTTGCGATAGCCTCCTCGCATGTCAGCCCTGCATCATGTTCTTACAGGAAGGTCAATTGAACAGAAAACTGATGCATCACATCATATCTTGGCAGGTCGCGCCGGCGGTGGGCGATGCACTGCAGCGGCCCGGGCTCTGCCGCGCAGCGGACAAGCGCGAGCTTGCGGAATTGGTCGCGGCGCTCATCTGCGTGCCCCAGGGTTTAGCACTGCCCCTGATGGTGAGGATGTTGCCGGCGGTGCAGCCGCTGCTGGCGCGCGCGGCGGAAGTGGACCTGGAGAGTCCTAAACCCTTGGGCCTGCTCAAAGGCGGCGGCCCAATGTCCGACCTGGACCGCATGTGGGCGACGATGCGGCTGCTGCAGACGCCCTCCATGATGGAGGATCCCTTGGTGAGTTGTTTCAGCTTCAACCTTGCAGAACAAGTGTGCACCTTTCAAGGGTGCTAGGCAGCGATGCGGCTGCTGCAGACGCCCTCCATGATGGGCACCTCGTGGTGAGCTGAGCATATATCTGTGCGTGTATGAACACAAAGCTTACATTTCGTTGCATGATCGATAGTCAGGGTGGAGGATGCGGCTGCTGCAGACGCCCTCTATGATGGACGACGTGGTAGGCAGGCTTATCTGTTATGGTTGAAGTCGGATCTGCAACATGCTGAATAAAGGCATCTCTATCTAACGCATTCAAATGTAGGACTTAGTGTCCCATTCTGGTCATACTTCTCCTTTCTGTTTCGGCTCAACAGGTGAACCTGCTGCCAGTGGGCGGCGCCGGGGACGATGCTGTCTTCCGCCAGACGCTGGTGCTGCTGGAGCGGGCGGACGCCGCGCTCTCAGCCTGCACCGCGGCGCACCCCGGCCTCTCCGCTGGCCTCTCTGCTGACCTCTCTGCCGGAGCGCTGGGAGCCAACATGGAGACGTGCTCGCCGGAGACCTGGGCGCGCTTCAACTGCCTCTCGATGGTGAGGAGGGGGGGGGGGGGGGGGGGGCCGCCCCTGCGAGGAGGGGGGGTTGCCGCACCTGCGCCGCTGCCAGGAGTTTTCCAGATGCAGATCGCTCTGTATGATCCAGTCAGGGTCGCAGGGCTGGCGCCGGAGTCAGCGCCCACGTGTCTGCAGGCGCAGTAGATGCCTGCTGAGGGTTTAAGCGCACGGGTCCCTGCGCACGCAACGTCGCTGGCTATTGCCCCTGCATCTGAGCTGGGTCTGGTGACACAAATGTGAGGGCGTGGCGGCGAATCTACTCAGCAGCGTGCCTACTACCCCCTTGACATGATGGGGCAAAGCTGGCCGTGCCGCTGCCAGGGCTGGTGGACGTGCTGCTGAGCGCTGTAGGGTTTGAGACGAGCGCAGCTGCACGATGCCGTTAGGAACTCGTGCAACCCGCCACTATTTCTTGTGAGAAAAGGAGTGACTTTGCGCTTTGTAAGAAAGGTTAATCGTGACGACTCTCTTACAGGGGCGTCACTGGAACCCTAGAAATCAGTGGATCTGATCCCTCATATGCCTGCAATCCAAGGAGCGACTTATCGCTGTCGCAGCTGGTGGACATGCTGCTGGGCGCGGTGCACAGCTGGCAGACAGTGCCGCTCGGCGGCCTGGCGCCTCAGGACGCCCAAACCGTGCTGCGCATCCTGACCTCCCAGGTAAGGGACTTGACATGCCTTGCAGCTTCCCAGCTCCCTTTCAGTTTCCCTTTCAGTTTCCCTTCCGAGACCTCCGCTGTCCGTGCCTGGACATCCGGCGCTCCTGCACCGTGCTGCGCATCCTGACCTCCCAGGCAGGCTCTTGTGTCTCCATCTTGTGTCCCCATCTCGCCCATTCCTCTCAGGCGGGATCCTGATTCCTTCCCCTCGGAAATGCGCTGAAATAAACGCGCCTGGGACGGTCTGCTGTGCAAGTGATGAATTCCCAGCCGCCTTTCTGTCAGTCTTCAAGGTGGTGCGCGCCATTGTGCCAGGACATCACCTGGACCCGGGGCTTGGGCTTTCGGAGGTTATGTCGCTGCCAACTTTCATATGGAGCGCTTCTCCAGTTGCCCCGGCCAGTGGGACCAGCGGCCGCGACTGCGACTGCGGCTGTTTCTGAATCTGCACAACTCAAACCACAGTAATGACATCCGTATGACATCCGTATCAGCATTCGTACATCCATGTGTGCAGGTGGAGCGCATCTCCAGCTGCCTGGGGCAGTGGGACCAGTGGCCGCAGTCCGTTTTCCGCTGCCGGCAAAATCTGGACAAGTGCCTCGCGGTGCAGCCGCTGGTGCAGCCGGGCACCCGGAAGCTGGAAGCGGCTCTGCTGCGGGGCCTGACCGCCGAGCTCGACGCCTGCGACGCGCTGGACGCCGGCGAGGGCGGCGGCGGCGGCGGCGGCGGTTCTAAATCAGGGACTCGTGGCGCGGCGGCTGCGGCCGGCGGCAGGCCCGCATCTGTCGGCATGCGTGCGGCGACGACGGCGGCGGCGGCGGCGGCAAAACCCTCAAGTCCCCCGAGACCACACCCCGGCGGAGTGCAGGCGCACATCGCCAACCTCGCAGCGCTGGCGCACTGCTACAGCCTGGTCCTCCAGCGGCGAGAGGCGCACGCGCTGTACGTGTTGCCGGGCGACGCCGCGGTGGCGGTCCTGCAGCGGGTGGCGGCCCGCTGCGGCGTTTGGCAGCACCGGAAGGATCTAGACATGCCGGCGGTGGTGGGCGTGCAGCACCTGACCTATGGCGACCTGGGGCCGGTCGCGGACAGGCCAGCGGACCACCTCCATGCCGCCGCCGACAGCTCCATAGGTGCGCGATTTAACATTGTGCCCAATGCCGTCTGTACCAGTGGATCACCTCTATGTTGAGGCAGACAGCTCCATCGGTGCGCAGTTTTACACATGTTCAAAATCCTCACTCTGAAACGGCGGCCACCTGCATGCCGCTGCCGTCAGCTCCCCCTGCGAAATCCTAAACCCTGCTCAAAACCCTTCTGCTCAACCATACCCTGGTTGAAACGGCGGCCCACCTGCATGCAGCTGCCGTCGAGCTCTGTGGGTGCGCCTTACCATAACCCTAACCCCTAAACCCTAAAACCCTTCTTGCCCACCAACATCGCTGTGATGAAACCTTGCCAGCCAAAAAAAGCATTTCAAGGTTTTCAGCCTAGAACCCGGTGAACAAACCCTATCCGCCAGCTGCATCCTGGACGTTGCAAGGTCCCAGGCTGCTGTGTGTTCAGCAGGGGTGGCACAAGTGAAAAATGCCGCGGGTGCCTAATCATCGCTAACGCACTAGGAAAGCAACATGACAGTAGGGTACATGACAGTAGGGTACATGACAGTAGGCTGCAACCGCTCGACTCCTGCATTGGGAGCAGCCCACTAGTGCCGCACTGATGGGCCCCAGCATTGCTCATGTTTCCGACCCTTTTCATTTCTTCCCCTAGGGTGGCTGACGACGCTGCTCCACGAGCGGTCGCCGCCCAATACGCCGCGTGACCGCCGCCTCGCGGCGATGCGCACTCTCGCCTTTGCAAACGCCGGGGTCCTGCAGGTGGGCTCCCTGCGTGGTTGAGATCAGGGGCATGCATCTGCAGACAGAGCCCTGGAAGATGACACGAATCTGACACAATGATGGCACTCACATGGTAGCGCATCTTCTCCTGAGAAAATGCAGTGCCATTTGAGTGCCATCTTTGTGGCATTCGTGTGCCACCTTTGCGCCGCGTTTGCCATCTTTGCCATTTTCGTGGCAGTTGTGTGCCACCATTTGTGTGCCACCTTTGCGGATTGGGAAGGCTGTAAGTGGGGTGCCCTGCCGCTGTACCGCCTGCGCCGCTGTACCGCCTGCACCGCTGTACCGCCTGCGCCGCTGAGCCTCGTTCTGCGCCACTCTCTGCCGCGTGCCCTGCCGCACTTGCTCACCTCTGTCCTGCGCAGGCGGCGATCGACTTCACGGGATTTTCCACCGACATGCTGCTGCACCGGGCGACGCGCGTGCCGCAGCCCGGCTGGCCCGGCGGCCGTGCTCCGTGGGAGCTGTGCGAGGGCGTTCACCTGGCGGCCACGGGTGCGCCGTTACTCCGCAGACTGAACACGATCCCGCGATGCATCTATGTTCCAGCTGCTTCAGCGGCATGGCGCCACGGGACCCCGCGCGAGGGCGCCCACCTGCCGGCCACAGGTGCGTGGTTGCTACAGGAGCACACCCCACAATACCCTTGAGATGTTTCTTGGCAGAGTAACAGCACAGCGCCGCAGGGTCTGTGCGAGGGCGCAAGCCTGGCTGCTGCTGGTGCGCTTGCTCTGTTTCGGCGGCAGCTCGCGCAGTGACCCTGCATCGCTCGAGGAGCAGGAATGAGGGTTTAGGGTTTTGCGTCCGCACCAGGATCCGGTTTCCAACAGGTGATCGACGGATAATTATTTAATATATAGATTATTATTTTATTTCTTTTGGTTCGCAAACGGTGTTCCCGCTCCTGCAGCCCTGTGTGAAGTGGCGCGCGCCCCGACGCTGCTGCCCATGCGCCGGAGCAGCTTCATCGAGGGGCATATGAGGGACGACCTGGTAGGGTTTACCCTAAACCCTGGGTGCTTGGAGGGAACCAGAGTTTGTTCTCTCATCGCATCCAGTCCCAACATCCTGTGGCGGTGATGCACGACCCGCAGACGTTTTGAGGCTGGAAACCATGCGCTGCGAGCAGTGCTTCCTTGTATGCACCTACGCGCCCTAAACCCTAAACCCGCCATGGTGGCTGCTCAAGCAAAGTGGGCCGCCCAGTCTCTGCACGCCGCCAGGCAGCATCACGTGGCGCTGGACTCGCCTCGTGCAGTTCACAATCAACGACAACTTCCAGCTGGTGTTCACTGTCTCCACCACTCCTCATTGCACATCTGGTCAATCCCCCTGCTGCGGGTGCAGATCTCGTTTGCGGTGTCCGCGGCCGTGGCGCTGCTGGAGTTCGGCCGGCGGGCGGCGCCGGAGCTGCACCCCGAAGCGGGCAGCGTTGTGCGGCCAGACTACATTCTAGAAGCGGCCGCCTCGCTGATGGCGCTGTCGGGCAGCTATGCCGGCGGCGGCGGCGGGCACGGCGGCGGCGGCGGCAGCGGGCGTGGTGCGCAGCTGGCCGCGGCGGTGCCGGCGCTCGAGGCGACCTTCTTCTGGCTGGCGGACAAGGCCAGTGGCAGCAGGGGCGGCGGCGCGGTGGACGACAAGGACCTGTGGCGGCGGCTTTCGTGGCTGGAGGCGGCAGCAGACGCACTGGCGGCGCTCTGCCGCAAGCCCGCGGCGGCGGCGGCGCTGCGTCCGGGCTGGCGTGCGTCAGTGGCAGAGGCAAGGCAGGACAGCCGGTCGCTGCTGGCTCTGTCGGCGGCGAGAAACGCAAAGCTGAACGCGGCAGTGGCAGCGGTGTGCGCCGCGCAGGAGGCGCCCGCGAGCGCAGCCGCCGAGCAGCAGCCGGCGTCCGGTGGGGATAGCATGCCGGCTCCCCGACAGCCGCAGGCCGGTCAGCCGGGCCGCGGCGCGGCAAGTAAGGCGTCGGCGGAGGCGGAGGCCCTTGCGGCAGCGGAGCAGGCCATGGCTGACCTCCTGCGGGTGTGTTACAACAACAACACGTTTTGGGCCCATTGCTCTCCTGAAAAGTGCCCGGCCGGTCAGCCGCTGCGGCAGCCTGTCACATGCTGCGCCTGCCTGCCAGCATTCTCGCTCTGTGAACTGGAAATGGGAATACTGGAAATGGGAATACCACCAAGGGGGGATCAATTATTGGTCCCCCTTGTTACCACAGCACCTCCCA
>JAABUM010004324.1_pt1 | contig 16188 bp, 15 predicted proteins | sample 5559161 | NCBI WGS metagenome assembly JAABUM01 (sample SAMN10711868, study PRJNA513369) | rock metagenome | isolation source: Antarctica rocks | place: Antarctica: Victoria Land, Siegfried Peak nord
AGCAGGGCTCCTGATTCATACATCAAAGGCATCTGAGACAGTTCACATCGCCACAGAGTGCCCAACTAGCATGCTGCAATGCATATCGACTGCCCCACCCTGTAGCGCAGAGAAACCTGAAAGCAAGCGCAACGCACGCGAAAGCAAACCATTGTCGGCCGTGTCGAAGGCGTTGGGGTTGCCCTTAAGTAGAGGGAAGCGTGGGAAGTCATCAATTCACCGAACTTGCAAACGTACACTGGACCGCATGTCATTTGGTCTGCATGTCAACGTTTGAAGTTAACTTCAAACAAGTGGAATTGGATAAGGGCCGAGGGGCATTTTCCGCGCCCCTGGGGGCGCCCCCCTTGTTAAGTAAGATAAAAAAAGTTTCTAAAGCAGTTCTTGAATTCTTAAAAGTTCAAAGTAAAAGTAAAGATAAAGCAAGATTGGTAGTTACTAAACCCTGCGCCCTAGCGTGGCACGCTTGCTGATCGGCCCCTTGTCATCAGTAACCTCGGAATCTCGCAATGCGTCGTTCTGAGCGTCCCGCAACTTGGAAAGCGAAGCACAGCAAGTCTTCACCGCCGGAACCTGGAGCCAGTTCACAGCAGCAGCGTCGCAGGAAAGGGTGCCGTGCGGTGGAGACATGCCGTGCAGCTGGACGTCGGATCGCCTTTGCCGGAGTTTTTGAGGACTCAGCACGCCGACTTCAGGTGCACATCCGTCCGAGTAGCCGCAGCTGGCGCACACGCAGCGGTCCGAAGGCTGCTGTGGCTGCACTGGGGGATCTTGGGAGGCAGTGAGACATGGCCTACCGTCGGACAGGATTGGGACTTGCAAGCGATCAGGCAATCAGCACTGCGCGCCAGAACATACAGGGTGTGGGAACGCACGCTCTGCCGGAACCCACGGGGGCGCAAGGGCTCGGCATCGCATTTCCGACTGAGCTGGCATCGGACAGCCCTTTACATAGCCCAGGCCGGGCGTAGACGCTTCTTGGACAGCAGGTTCAAAACTCCTTGGCCGGGCGGGCCAGGCTCGGCGGTGTATAGTGGGCCTGCAGTCTGATCACATAGGCGCCCACCGAGTGTGGGAACTTGTTTGTCCGGCCCGTCGATCCTGCTGCACCCTCCCACATGGGCTTGGTCTGTCTCATGCAATGTATTGCAGTGGGGCTGTGCCTGCTGGACCAGTTCGTGGGTGAATGCAGAAACGGATTAACTGTTCGTTTCGTTGCCTGTACGCATTATCGTCAGCCGGCACGTATCAACATGCTGGCAGGAGGTTGTTGTGACGCACCCTCGATGGATGTTTCTCGTGTTGCCTGCTCAACAGCTGCTTCACACCTCGTGGCCAGCACCTTCGCCCTTGTGGGGCGTTTGGACCTTTCCCCGTGTGCAACAGATGGAAGATTCCACGAGGTTTTGGAATTTTGGTCGCAGGCGACACCGCCAGCAAGCAGCAAATAAGCAGGCAGCACAACAAGGCAGCCGGCAATGCCGGCCAAGGCAGCCAGCGCCTCGGCGCTGGACGACACAGACTGGAGCACGGCCAGTGGCCGCGCCCGCGGCAGCCGCAGCAGCAATGACGCCAGCAGAAGCGCCTCAACAGGCAAGGCAGCGCTCGCATGCACTGTCTGTGTGTCTGCTGCTACGCCCCGGACGTTGGCAGCTCCTGCAATCTGAAGTGCAGAATGGTGTGCCGCATCAAGTGCGCTGTGGTCGCTTCTGAATCAACAGCTGCAACTACAGCCGCTGATCGTTGATCGGCAAGCATACAGAGCCGGATGGCATTCGTTGCTGAGCAACTTGCTGTGTGACGTTGCAGCAGGCGGCGCATCATCGGCATCGCTAGATCCCGCAGTTGCAAAGGAGATGGAAGCCTTGGCCCGGGGCGGTGTCCTCTCCCGCACAGATTTCAATGAGCGGGTGCGCCCAGCTTGGACGAGCAACATGGTGCCACGCAATGCAGCGCGATGTATTGCAATATTTATGCAGATATGCAGGCAACTCCTCTGCTGCATCGTCTTGCATGCCGACCACGATGCTGTTGGCCACCAGAACCTTGCTGTTACAGAGCCTGACTGTGTTAACACACCAACTCTGCCGCAGGTCGTCGATGCACTGAGGTGCCTGCCGCAGGAGGCAGCATTGCGAGCGCTCAACCACCTGGCGCAGGCCGTGTCCAGCATCCAGATCAGCACAGTCCGCAGGTGCGCTGCTCAGTGCATTCCGCCTGCCATTTGCAGGGCGCAGGACGCATGTGTTCCCTCACGCCGCGTTTTTACACACGATGCCGCACGGACATCATGGATAGCTGCCATGGCGTGCCATCCGCCAAGGCACCTGTGCCATCTCACTTGACCTCCGAGATGTTCCTCCTGCGTGCAGCGTGCCCGCGTACATCATGTCGATCATCGCGAAGCACCAGCCAGGACGAGAGAGTCGCCTCCGAGACCCTCCTCCACGTGAGCCCCGCTCCCTCCTCCCGAACCCCTACTTTACCTTCAGCTTTGAGGCTTTGCTCCGTCCCCTCCTGTCCAGGTTCGCTGCTGCCTGCAGCAGCGCTTGTACCGCATGCCTGTTGCACGTTTCTGACGTCCTTGATTCTCGCCATGTGCAGCGGCGCCCGCGGCGCCCGTGCCGGCGCCCGTCGTACAGCCGCCGCCGCCAAAGCCGACGCCATCGCATTCGCACACGGGCTCCTCCTCGGGCTCGGCGACGGCAAACGGCGGCGCGCTGGAGCCGCAGGTGGTGGCAACTCCAGAATGAAAGAGAGTTTTACCCTGTCGATGTGTGCAAGCCGAATCTGTGTTTGGCTGGCTTGAGCTCACACACTGCTGCTTGTTGGTCTGTACACTCCCAGCTGTGCATCGCATCTTTGGCGTCTTGCGTAGTCAGTGTAATCAGCGGCATGCTGGTGCCGCAGGTGGACAAGCAGCTGGAAGTGGTGGTGTCTGCGGGGCTGCTGCAGCGGGACGACTTTAACGACCGCATAATGGCCGCGCTGCGCGGCATGCAGGTGCGCAACAGCCTCCATCTGTGCATCACCATCGCAGACAGCAGATGTCTTCCAACTCCTGCAGTCTCAGCACAATGTTGGGCACCCCTGTGCAAAGCTGGTCGTGTTCCAGCTTGCTGCTGTCAACCTCGTGGGCACTTGCTGCAGTACCATTGTCCCGGCACTGCAGTTTGTCTGCTTCACCCCGAGACCTGGATGGTGAATCGTCGCTCGTTGCTTGTGTCTCACAGCCGGAGCGAGCGGTGCGGTCGCTGCAGTACCTCAGCCGCGCTGTGTCGGCGGAGCAGCTCAGCGGCGTGCGCAACGTGGGCGCCTACGTGATGGCAATGATCACGGATCCGCGGCACGCGCGGGAGCCGGGGCCGCGCGACGGCGGCGGCGGCGGCGGCGGTGGAGGCGGCGGTGGCGGCGGTGGAGGCGGCGGCGGCGGCGGCGGTGGCGGCCACCATCGCGAGGGCCGCGGCGCCCGCGGCAGCGGCCACGGCCGGGAGGGCCGCCGGGCAGACAGGTGAGGCTGAATCTCACTAGTTCCTGGCACATGGTCGTTTGTCTGCGTGAACTGCATCGGAGGGGTGCAGGATATACGTTATGCTTGACAGGTGGCTGTGATCGCACTCTGTGTTGAAGTGTGATACCTAGACTTGGCTCATGTGTGACTCCTGCGCTCAGTCACTGCTTCCACGTGCCAGGTCACAAAGCGCCACACAAGGAGGCGCGTCGGGGGCACCCAGCCCCGCCAAGCAGCCGAGCAGCGCAGCGCCAGTAGCGCCGCCAAAGCCGCCGCCGCCGCCCAAGCTAGCTGTGCCGGCCGGCCCGCCGCCGCCGCAGCCGCCGCGGCTTAGCTCCAATCCTCCCAGCGGCCAGACGTGGGCGGCGCGGCTGAAGGGTCAGGTGAGCGCCCCGCTGACGCCCATGCAGGCGGCGGCGCCCGAGCCCGCGCCCCAGCAGCAGCACGGCCAGGCGCAGCAGGCAGCGCCGCAGCGGCAATTAGCGCTGCCGCCGCAGCAGCAGACGCTGCCGGCGCAGCAGCCAGTTGGCAGCCAGGCGCCCGCAGATCCGGCGCCCGGCGGTGCATCGCCGCGAGGGCCCGCGCCCCTAGCAACAAGAGGGCCCAGCCCTGCCGTCACCGCGCCCGACCCAGCAACGGATCCAGTGCTGGAGAACTTTGGCGGGCCACGTTCGTCGCAGGCCGCCGCCGCCTCGGCGCCGCAGCAGCAGCTGCTGCCGCCGCATCCGCAGGCGGTGCCGCCGGCGCAGGCGCAGTCTTCCGGCAATGTGGAGATGACACAGGAGCTGATAGACGCCGTGCTCACGCACCTCAACATGAACGGCGGAAAGGTGGGTCCTGGCGGCGCGGCGCCAGCCGCGGCGGGGTCAGCCTCGGCCGCCTCGGGCTTTGCGGCGACTGCGCCCGCGGCGTGGCCTGCAGCCTCGGCGGCGCAGCCCGGCGCCGCGCCGTCGGCGGCGCAACAGCCGCCGCACGGCATGGCGAACGGAGACCCCGAGCAGCTGCAGCAGCAGGCGGCGCAGCAGCATGCCTCAAGCGCCGAGCTGCCCAGCGGCAGCATGCAGGCCCTGCTGCAGCTGCAGCAGCAGCAGCAGGCGGCGGCGGTCGCGCAGCAGCAGCAGCAGCAGCAGCAGCAGCAGCAGGCGGCGGCAGCGCAGCGGCAGCAGCAGCTGCAGGCGTCGCAGTCTTTTAACTCGCTTGCGCCACCGGCAAGCGCCACCAGCGGAGGCTACTCACAGGCGCTGCAGACGGCGGCCAGCCTGCCAGGCTCGCTCGGCTTTGCGCAGCAGCGCGCCGGCCAGTTTGGCGCCGCGCAGCGGCAGGGTTCCAGCGGCGCGAGCTTTGCCTCGTCCTTCCCGCAGCAGCAGCAGGGGCAGCTGCAGGCGCAGCTGCAGCAGGGGCAGCCGCAGCAGCAGGCCGCCGGCGGCAGCCAGCCGCAGACCCCCAAGTCTCCCGCGTCTGCAACCAGCCAGCAGATGTACCGCGCGGCCTCGGCGGATTGGCCAGCGGCGGCGCAGCAGCAGGGGCAGGCCATGCCGCAGGCCAATGGCATCTCCTATGACGCCCCCCAGCACAAGGTGTGCAATGCCTTATGTTGCGCACAAATGTAGTTGTCCCTTTCGTCTTTTGGTCCTCTTTTTGTAGCATTGGTACTGTTTACCTGATCAGACCACGCTTGGCTCAAGATCCTCAAGAAGATCCTCAAAACAGTGAAGGTTTCACCTGTTGCTGTCTCTGCAGAGCATCCTGACAGTTGAGACTGACACTTTCTGCTCTCCGCTGTGCAGAATGCGCTGCAGCTGCAGCAGCAACAGCAGCAGGCACAGCAGGCGGCGCACCAGGCAGCGCAGACCAACCACAACCAGCAGCCCACCCAGCAGCAGCAGCAGCAGCAGCAGCAGCAGCAGCAGCAGCTGGCGCAGCTGCAGCAGCAGGCCAGCGGAATGAACCCGGCGCTGCTGCAGCAGGCGATGGGCGCGACGCAGCAGATGACGCCGCAGCAGCAGGCACAGGTGGCGGCCATGTATGGCGCTGTGGCGGGGCAGCAGGATGTCAACGCAGAGATGCTGCGCGCCTACCAGGTGATCATTGGCCCCTGCTGACCAATCGACGCCACTCCGGATTCATGCGTGCTGATGCTCCCCGATGGGACGGCAAGCAGCCCCATCCTGTCAACATTCCATCCTCGAGACTGTCTGGCAGTCCCACCCCTCTGCAACTGCAGCCTATACTGCAGCCTATTAGATTACGCAGCCCTTGTGTAAACCTGCATGTGCCTATGCATCGTATGCGCACATGGCAGCCAGCCAGTCGTCGGGCAGAACCATCCTATCCCGGCCTAAACCTGAACCTAAACCGTACACCCTGGACGCAGATGGCGGTGCAGCTGGGCCAGGCGGGCGTCGACATCAATGCGGTGCTGGCGGGGCGGCAGCAACTGCCGCCACAACTGCAGCATGCAACCTCGGGCGGCATGCCGCCGCCACGGGCGGCGCGGCTGCCGAGCGGCGGCCTGCCGCAGCAGCAGCAGGCGCCGCCGCCGCAGGGTCCAGGGTGGCAGGGCCAGGCCCCAGCGCTGAACCCAGGGTCGCGCGAGTTCCGGCCGGGGCAGCAGCAGCCCGGCGCGCGCGGCATGGTGAGAAATATATGTGTATTGTGCCAATATTATCAACCTGCCAAACCACGGGATTTTGGCGGCTTCGCTGCAGGATCAAGCGGATCAAGCAAGTCCCGTTTGTCGATAGGCGCGAGCCTATCACAGACGCACTGTCAGAATGCTGCAGTCGTTCGAGCTTGTCTGACATGTCGGTGATGCGCACCCGCAGGCTGGCAGCCCGTCAGGCTTCCAGCAGCCAACGCCCTATCCGCCGTCAGGCCAGTGGCCGCAGCACGGGCAGGCACCCGGCGGCGGTGGCTACCAGCCATTTGGCGCGTCGGCGACGCCCGGCGGCAGCGGCGGCGCCCCCAACGGCTGGGCCAGCGGCAACGCGCAGCAGCAGGCGCAGCAGCAGCAGGCGCAGCAGCCGCAGGCGTGGGGCGGCGGCGGCGGCGGCTTCCGGCAGCAGCCGGGCCCCGGCATGTACGGCGGCGGCCAGCCTGCCGGGGGCGCGGCGTGGGCGCCAGGCAGTGGCCGCCGCAGCGGCGGCCCTGGCATGGGCCCATCGCCGGTCCAGGTTGGCTTCGGCGGCGCGCACCAGCAGCCGCAGCAGCAGGCGCGCAGCGGCGGGCAGCACTTCCAGCCGGGCGTGGGCCACGGGCCGCGCGGCCGCTCCAACGACGCGCTCAACCTGTCGGCGCAGCAGCTGCAGCACCTGTCCGCCAGCGGCGCGCTGCACCAGGCGCGCCAGCCGCAGTACGGCCAGCAGGTGCTACTACAACCCCCGACCACCCCCAAATGACATCTTTCCCTCTTGCTGCTGCAACCCAACGGCGCACTGCACCAGCCGCGCCAGCTGCGGTACGGCCAGCAGGTACGTAGCTCTTTTGACACCCTTGCATTGCTGCCATGAGCAAGGCACCGCAGTGCGGCCAGCAGGTGCCGATCTCTGGCACCCGAAAGCCTGAAACCCGGGAACCACCCTCCAGCCAGCCGCACCCCTTTGCATCGCTGCCATGAGCAAACCCGCTGCGGTGGCGGCGCTGTGCGCCGACGCTTCCCCCGCTGCTATTGCTGGCCCGCCGGCCCTGCACACAGCTTGGCTGGCATGCGCCTTGAAGTCAACGATGTTGACAGTGCATTGCATCTTGCATCTGCCCCGACTGTCTCGTGCAGGCGCGGTGCTCACACAATTTGCGCCTTGGCTGTGCAGGGTCCCCCGCGGGGCGTGCCGGCGGGCAGCCAGGCCTATGGCGCCGCGGACGCCAAGGCCTTCCAGCGAGCGGCGGCAGCGGAGGAGGCACAGGAGGAGGACGCGCTGCTGTCAGAAGTCACCTCCCTCAAGACGTGCGCATTCCTTGCTCCCTAAGCTAGTTTGTCCTTCCCTTCCCTCAAAAGGCGCCCCCTCCCTTGTTGTTGAAACGCGCCCCAATTTGCATGTAATTGGCGCTGCATCCGAGAGTGCGCTGTGTCCGAGGTAGACACCCTCAAGACGTGTGCCTCTCCTCGTTTCACCATTCACGAGCTCCTCGTGTCCTTCTGTTGTCAGAAGTTTGTGGCGCAGTTGCGCCAGCAATTCGCCTGCTTCTGATCCCATGCCTATCCTCAGGGACTAGTCGCCCATGGCTCACCTGATTGGCGCGCACTGCGGCCAATCCACTGCTGAATGACCGTCCTGTCTGCTTCGTGTCTGCAGGTGGTAGATCGAGGGCGTTCGAGCTCCGCTCTCCGGACAGCCGGTCGTGACCGCGCACACCGCGGCCTTGGCCGGGACCAGCATCGGGGTGTCACCCAATATCGGGCTGCCCTCACCGAGAGGCGATCAGCGGGGCAGTCTCCGCCGCAACATTCAGCACAGCCGCCGGCTCCACAGCGCATCCCGGCGCCGCTAGCAGGGGACATGGGCACTCCCCTGTGAGCGGCTGCCGCATCGAGTTCGCACCCGGACCGCACCCCCTCTCGACCGGCGTACACCAGGAGTACTGACAGCACCAGAGGCTGCCAAGTGGAGACGGAGGGGTAACAGGTCCCTGCAGGGTCATCGAGTGCCGCCCGCGCGCAAGAGCGGGGCACACGCGGGAAACTGCAACGATACGCAACAGTATTTTGGGGGGCAGGGGGTTCGATTGGTTTCCAGCCGCACGGTTCTCTCGCTTGCATCGTTCAGGACCTTTCGCGCGTTCTGACTGCAAAGCAGTTGCTACATGTAGGACGGTGTGCGGGCGGCAGTACCGCTGAGCGTCGTCGCTGGACAGTGCCGTCGACTTTTGCCAGGGATGTGTCGTGATGCTCTCTGTAGCCCAACCCGCGGGCACAGCAACGTTTGTTGAAGCCAATGTGTCGCCCTCCCGCGCAGCTGCTCGTGGGGGCCGGGGATCAGGCAGCGACTGGTGGTCCTGGTGAACAGACGGACGTTCCTCCTCCTGCTTTCTCCTTTCCAGCTTTGTAACAGTGGCTTCTTTCACATAAGCTTGGCAAGCCACGCCTCCATCTAGATGTGCACTGCGGCACCGCGGCAGCTGCAGGCCACCATCATGGGCTGCCTGACTTTCCAGCCGCTATTTTCAGCCAAGATTGCTTACACCACTGGCGGCGGGCCACGATGGTGCAACAGGCGGCGAGCCTCCTTTGCACCTACCTAACGCTTCTGCCCTGCTACTGCTGCACATGGTCGTCTGCCGCAGCCAGCCTAAGGCTGTGCATCCCCAGCAGGTCAAGAGTTACACAATGGGCTGACCCGAGGATCAATTGTGACTGACATTGCAGCCCAGGCAGGCATGCAGTGAGATGACGCATCTTGTATTCACTTTGCCGTATGCCGCCGCTTGCCGCCGCCATTGATAGATGCCATGCGACACTACCGCTGGAGGCGTGTCTGATGCGTCACTGAGACGTTGGAAGTGACGTATTAGACCAGTGGTCAACAGGAAAAAGTGAGGGACAGGCGCTGGATCGCATTACATCACTTGCACGTGCAGTCTGTTGGACGACGTTCAAGTTCGCTGTACTGCGCCGTAGACTGTTGTTGCAGGTTTTACAAGTTGTCGACTCGTTCCGATTGTGTTACTGGGCCGCTCTCACCAGCAAGCGGTCAATCACAGCGACGATTTAGTCGACGGGGCGAACCAAACTCAGCAAGCGCAGGTGCACCCTTTCCTACAGATCTGCCTGCTGATGCCCTGTCTTTTCATTCTGCGTCCAGTACACCTTATGACGCCCATCGAACCTGAGCTCCTAGCTTCATTGAGGACAGACATCACACGTTTTGCGGCAGGTCCCTGCAGGATGCACAGCTGGCAGCAAGGGTGCAGCCTGCCGCATGTCCACGGCAGGCATGGCCTTGCCAGGCTGCCAGCGCACGCAGCGTGCGCCAGCCGCAGCTTGTGTGCAGCACCGCGCGCGCAGCAGCCTCGGCACATCACATTCTCGTCCGGCCGGCCGACGAGGTGAGCACACGCTGTCGACCGTGCCGCACCTCGTCGCGTACGAGTCCGGCACTGCTCAGATGAGAGAGACATCGGCACTTGCCGCAAGAGCCCCCGCAATTGCGCTAGGAAAGACCACCGAGGCTCAATCATTGCTGATTCCTTCCCAATATCTCCTGCATACAGGACGGTGCAGCTGCCGCGGCTGGCAGCAACGGCAGCAGCGGCAGCAGCAGCACCGGCCGCCGAGCCCCGCCGCCGTCGCGGCAGGGACAGCGGCTCTGCCATGGTTGAAGACATGCCCTGGGACGCGGCGACCCAGGCTGACGTGCTGGCATATTGGACAGCGGAGGGCGTGCTCCTGCCAGAGGCGGACATTCAGCCGCACCAGCTGGCAGCGCAGCGGCAGACTCGAGAGAACATCCTGGAGTGGGGCGGCATGCACAAGCGGCACCGCAGCGTGGCGTTCCTGTCGGACTACCTGAGGCGGGTGCGGGCCGCGGCAGCGGAGCTGGGCTACGGCGGCGACGCGGCGCAGCTGACGCTGGCCAGCGCAGGCTACATAAAGCTGAATCTGGACCCATTCGGCGTCATCCGCGCGCGGATGGCGGCTGGCAAGGCGCCTGTGAGCGCGCCCTGCCAGCGCCGCACCCGCGGCCTCGGCCCGCCGGTCGACGACGTGCCTCTGACCGCGGACACCCAGGCGGCTGCGCTGGCGTTCTGGACGGCGGAGGGCGTTCTCCTGCCGGAGGCGGACACCCAGCCGCAGCAGGCAGCGCGTCAGGCTCGCAAGCGTCCGTCCATCCTGAGATGGGCCGCCAAGCACAAGCGGCACCGCAGCGTGCCGTTCCTAGCGGACTACATGAGGCGGATGCGGGCGGCGGCGGCAGCAGAGCCGAGCTACGATGGCCACGTGGCCGAGCTCGCGGTGTCTTCCGGATGCATCATCGGGGACAACAGGGATCCCGCCGGCGTCATCCGCCGTCATCTGGCAGCGGCAGCCAAAGCTCAGGCGAAAGACTCCTGGCACCGCTATGCCCGCGTGACGGACGTGCGCTGGGACGCGAAAGCGCAAGCGGCCCTGCTGGCGTTCTGGACAGCTCAAGGCGCATTCGTGCAAGCGGCGAACGAGCAGAGTCTGCTGACCGAGCTGCCACGCACGCGGCAGGAAATCCTAGAGTGGGGCGGCAAGTACAAGCGGCACCGCAGCGTGGCGTTCCTGGAGCACTACATGAGGGGGCTGAGGGCCGCGGCAGCGGAGCTGGGCTATAGCGGCGACGTGGCACAGTTCGCGCTGTCCAGGTTAGAGTACATCCAGGCAAATAAAGACCCAGCTCGCGTGGTCAGCGAACGACTGGCGGCAACAGCAGCCTCGGCGGCGGCGGTGGCGGCTGCGGCAGCAGCGCCCGTGGCGACGGCAACATCAGCGCGCAAGCCCCATGGCCGCAAGCCCCGCGGCCCAGAGGTCGAGGATGCGCCCTTGACTGCGGGTACCCTGGCCGACGTCCTGGCATTCTGGACGGCGGAGGGCGTGCTCCTGCCGGCGGCCGACGTGCAGCCACATGAGGTGGCGCAGCAACGGCGCGTGCACCAGCAAATCCGAAGGTGGGCCGCCGCGTACAAGCGGCACCGCAGCGTCCCGTTCCTTGAGGACTACATGGGGCGGATGCGCGCGGCGGTGGCGGCGCAGGCCTACGGCGGCAACGCCGCGCAGCTGGCGGCAGCGGACGATGACTTCATTCGGCATAACACGGACCCAGCCATCGTCGTTCGACGCGTGCGCAACCTCGAGGAGACGCTGCGGCGACTGCACCCGCAGCTGAGCGTGGGCAAGATGGCGCGGAGCGGTGCTGGGCTGCTGAGCCACGCGGGCGAGGCGATAGCCGCCCGGTGGGCCGCCCTGCACCCGGCCACGGGCCTGGACAGCGAGGGCGTGCGGGCGGCGGTGGAGGCATGCCCCAACCTGCTGGCCCTGGACACCGGGCCGATAGCCTGGCGGCTGCGGCAGGCGCGTGCGTACGACAGTGCGCGGCGTGCGGCCATCGCAGCCGGTGCCGCGGCGATGGGGATTTCTAGCACCGCGAGGCTCGGGCTCACGGCGTCGCGCAGGGTCTGGCGGCTGCCCTACCTGGCCTCTGTGTCGGCGTTCAGCCACAGCGCGCGCTTCTGGGCGGATATGCCGCACGAGAAGTTTGACGCTCTGCACGGCTTGGGCTTCGAGGCCTGGCTGAAAGAGCACCCGATGCCGCCCGAGGCATACTTTAAGGTCAAGGAGTAGTGCAAACACCTACTTAGAACAGTTTTGAGTGCCAGCAAGTTTGATAGGACCAAAATATAATATATATGTCCGGATGATTGAAAGAGCATGGATGGGCGCCACTGAACATCTGATGCTGCACCAGACCCAGTTCAATGATTACACCTGCTTTTCGCTTCAAGTCACTGCCTTCCCGGACATCAGTCGCTGTCCGCGTCACCAGGCTGACCGCGCTACAGACACTATGCACGCCCTCGACATGCTCAGCGCTCGGCTTGGGTGCTTGCCTGCACCAAATGTTGTTTAAAATCCTTCGTTGCCTGCACTCTATACGCATTGCTTTCCTCTCTCGCTCGTCACATCGCCCAGCAACTGACATACGTTCCGCCACTAACGCCTGCCCTGGCCTCGCCTCAGCCGCAGGCGTCCCCCACGGCAGCAGCGGCCGCCTCCGCTTCAGCCGCCATGCGCTGCATGAATTCCTCGTTGATCGCATAGCAGGCAGCCTCCTCGACTCCCGAGTCCACCTGCAGGTGTGCATCTCGGCACATGTTGCGGCAGGTGTCTGAGGAAGTATTTAGGGTTTAGGGAGGCATTTGGCCGCCACCAGGCAGCCCAGCAGCACAGTCCAGCAGCACAGCCGAGCGGCACACAGAGTGGCAGCCGACTGCTGGCCAGCATCACCTCGTGCCAACCGATTCGGCTTCAGAGTGCAAGATGCTGAGAGCACGCACAGGCGCAGTTGGGAACATGCGAGCACAAGCATCTCCGCTGATTTGTGCCGGGGTCGGTCGATGTCACTGCTTGTGTCTGTCGGGGTTTGAGAAACCCCACCTGGATACCGGCGTCCTTTAGAGTCCTAATGCCGGCGCCGCCCACCAGCGGGTTCGGGTCTCTCACTCCCACCACCACCTGCAAGGAGTCGGAATGACATCGAATGGCGCAAGAGCAGTGAACCGAGTCGAGCCGAGTTGATGAGCTGGCTTAGCCGAGCTGAAATGGTGTTCAAAGGAGGTCAAGCAGGGCCCAGGCGACCTGCCATTGCTCAGACAGCTGCAAGGGATGGAAGCTCCTCTGCGGCGCCGTCAGACCTCGACGGCCGCAGCAAGAGGCGCTGCGCTGCTCACTGGGCGGCGCCGTAGAGCACGGCTCGTCCGCTTTGGCCTCAGCCTGAAACGGCGCACCCGCACAGCACCCGCGTCCTCCGGCCTCAGTTCCCACCAGCGCCAGTGCGTGGGGTGTTCCAAACCATTGGAGACAGGTACTGCATTCACACAAGGTGTGCAAAACCTCCGCCCCCACGCATCGAACAGCGCAACCACGCTGGAGCGCAACCGCGCTGGATGCTTCGGACCTCGAGATAGCTGCAAACTTCGACACTAGCTCAACAAAAAGCCGGTGATCCTGGAAAAGCCTACCCGCGAGACGGCCGCGTCCACAGCGCGCACAGCGCTCCGAAGCCCTCAAGCCCTTCGGATCGGATTAAGGTTTGACGCTTGGCCAGCAGAATCTATGCAATCTGGGAACTAAAGCCTACCCGTGAGACGCCCGCATCGACCAGCGCCAGCGCACAGGGCGGCGTCCGGCCGAAGTGGTTGCACGGCTCCAGGGTCACGTAAACCGTTGCGCCCGTCGCCCGCTGCCCTGTAGTGAAATCCAAGGGAAGTTGTGTCCGATGCTTTTCAAGGTGACTGCAAGGCTGCGGGTGTACGCGTGCCGTCGCCCCCGCCACCCGCTGCCCTGTGTTGAAACTCGAAGAAGTGACCAAGACACGGGCGGTGAAAGCTCCGGAGTGATGCACAGCTGAAGTCCTGGCGAGTCACAGTACAGCGCAGGCCACAGTACAGCGTAGAACACACTGTGAGTTACAATATAATCCGAGTTAGAACGCGCACCTGCGGCCCGCAGCGCGAAAACCTCTGCGTGCGGCTGCCCTGCCTTTGGGTGGAAGCCCTCCCCCACGACCTGCATAGAAGACGTGCCATGGCGTTTGTTGCACTTGGCATTGCGCTTGGTTCGCACGCGGGAGGCCCCCTGCCTGCTGTCGCTTCCTGCCGTCAGCACAAGCTCCAGGCTCCACTATGCCAGGAATGCGCCAAGAGCTAGGCGCCGCCGAATTGCCGGTCCCTCAGTATGTGAGTGGCTGACGTCTGGGAAGAAGAATGTGAAGGTGTTGCCCACCTCGCCGTCGCGCACGATGACACAGCCGACTGCGGGATTTGGCGCCGTGTGCCCCACGCCCCGTCGAGCCAGCTGCAGCGCCTGCTGCATGTACCGCGCGTCTGCTTCCGCGTCTGTCGCCAGGTGGTTGGGGTTTGGCAGCGCTGTGGCGGGCCCCGCGCCTGCGGCTGACGTGTGGTGCAATGCGGGGGTTCATGCTCGGCATTCATTTGCGCTGATGAGCAAGTGGGGCGGCGGGGTCCGGTGTGGCAGGAGGTAATGACTCCCTCGAGCGCAGCGTTCGACAGTGAGTTCGTTTGACAGTGCACCTTGCGCAGACTGCAGCACGACGCAGGATCGTTTTGGTGCCGCTGTCGTCGGCGAGCAGCGCCCGCACGGCGGCACGGCCGAACATGCAGGACCCACCTTGCTGATCTGCGGGAACGGCGTGGTGTCGCCGTCGATTCTGCGTGCTGTGACAGCCGGCATGCCTGCTGCCTTGCTCTGTGCCGGACTGCCGCGGCCACGCCGTGCGCTGCCGCCGAAGCTGTGCTGTTGACGACACCGCGAGTGTCGTGCAGCACCTGGTGGGACTTCGCAGCGCTTCGCATGGTATGCGAGAAGTCTGGAGGAGCGACTGGCGCAGCATGATGCAGTGGTCGGCCTGCCAGATATTTCAGATCGTTCTAGGCTTCTGTGATGTCCGCTTTACAGCCTCCCTGACGCGTTGCCGGTGTTGAAATATATCCCAATCACGTCTCCTAGTATGTACGCGAGCATGTACGTGGAAACAGCATTCTGCGGCGCGTTGCCCAGTGTGTATTTTTGTCAATGAGGTGCATGACTCATCAGGCAAACGGACTCTCAATTCGCAGCTGCTCGACAGCGGCACTTGCATGCGGTTGCCAGCTTGCCACTGATCGCTAAGACCGTGACACGCACAACCTGCCTCAGTTTGCAAATTCAGTCTTCGGTACGGTATACGCTATTGGACCGCTGATACAGAAGTAGCTAGAAGAGTCATACCCGGAACAATCTATCAAAGGTGGGATGGACGTCGTGGCTGCATGACATTGTCTCGCCGCATGCAGGCTATTCCGCAGTGCACATAATGACCAACCCTCGCGTTTTCGTTACTGTTATAAGGCATATAGTGTTGCTTTCACATCAGAATTGGCGGTGCAGGTTGGCCGCATTCAAGCGCAGGCGCTGCACCACAGAATTCGGCAGAGTCACCCGCCTCCGAAATGCATCGCTCAGTGACGACCGGCGCAGCTGGTCCAGTTGTCTGTCAGCAGCGGGCTGCGCCGGCCGGGTACCTCTTGAGGTCGCGGCAGCACAGCGACATGCAGCGCAGCCTGCGGGCGACGCTCCGGCGGCAGCAGTGGCACGGCGCCAGCGTTAGCCTGCCAGCTCCGCAGCGGGGCCTGCTGCAGATACGCGCAGGCGAGTCTGGCATCACACTGTACGAAGTTCAGCCCGGTTCGGTAGCACACCTTGAGTGTCCGGCGTGACGTCTCCATGCTGTCTCGATGTGGTGGGGTTTTCATTTGACCATCCGCATGTTCAGGCGCCCTGCCATCATGTGTCTGCCCCGATCGGGCGTATCAGGGACACAGACGCGCGATGCTCAATGCGTGGCACGCGCGCCACGCTGATGTGCACAACTGCTCCCACCGCTGAAGCTCCGCTGTGCGCCCTGCAGCTGGCAGAGTAGGCAGCAGCGGCGACGGTGACAGCCGCCTGGGCCGGACGGCACAGCTGGAGAAGGGCAGTGGCAGCGACAGCGGCAGCGGCAAAGAGGACCAGGGCTTCTTGGGGGCTCAGGGCCAGTTTCTGGTGAGCCCTCATTTTGCCGGGCTGGCGCGCTGCCAGCAGTACCGCGCAGACCGCCACCCGTCGCTGTGCATCTGCACCCTTTGAAGCATCCTCCTGGAGTATGCACTTCGATTCCGATGCACTCGTAGACTGTCGGAACCGCAGCACATGCCGTCTGCTCTCGCTTTGTCATGCTGAGCTGAGCCTGGTGGTCCTGGCCGCATTTGGCGTCGTGAACCGGCTGCTGCACAGAAACAGCGCTGGCACCTCTTCACAGTGTTGACCCTGTTCCCCGCATTTCTCCGCAGCTGAGCTTGTCCGGTCGCATTTGGCGTCGCAACTCGGGTGCTCTGCAAGACTGGCGCTGGAGCCCACACCTCTTGTCTTGTGTGGTCTCACACCAATGCTGTTCCTGCCCTGC
>JAABUM010004326.1_pt1 | contig 16179 bp, 27 predicted proteins | sample 5559161 | NCBI WGS metagenome assembly JAABUM01 (sample SAMN10711868, study PRJNA513369) | rock metagenome | isolation source: Antarctica rocks | place: Antarctica: Victoria Land, Siegfried Peak nord
CCGGCACTGGCTGCGGCGTCTGCAGTCGTGCTGTCGGCAACCGTGGCGCCAGCGGCGGCATCCACCACGCTGACGCTTGCAACGTTGCCGCCGCTGGCGCTGCTGTCTCGCGCCGACGCCGCCTCGACTGGCGGTGTAGTCATCCGTGCCCCTCGCGAAAAAGACGTGGGCGTCGCCAGCTGCTGCTGCCGCTGCTGCTGTCGCTGCCGCTGCTGCTGCTGCTGCTGCTGCTGCCGCTGCTGCTGTTGCTGCCGCCGCTGCTGCTGCTGCTGCTGCTGCTGTCGCTGCCGCCGCTGCTGCTGCTGCTGCTGCTGCTGCTGCTGCTGCTGCTGCTGCTGGGCTTTTGGGCAGCAGCAGCTGCCTTTCCGACTGCCTTTCGCCTGGTCGCTCCGAGTGCTTGTCAGACGGTGGGGCAGAGCGCTCCCATGCCTCCGCCGACAGGCCATGCATGTACCAGGCCAATTTAAATTGGCCTGGTACACACGGGCGGTATTTGTGTACGCAGTCCTGCAGCGGCAGCACACGGCGGCAAAACAATCAGCATGAGTAGCAGGCATCATGGCGCATTGAGCAAGACCACCAGGCGGATTGCGTGGCGCAGCAGAGGCTGAGACGTGCGTCTGCTGTTTGATGAGAGCAGCTGTCGCAGGTGCAATGCAGGATATTTCAGAATCGCGGCTGTGCATGCTGATGACAAAGCAGCTGACAAGGGTGCTGAATGCCTCAGGCTGCACCTCTGAGCACTATATTCTCTTCACTGAAAACTGTTGAGCCAACATGCAGAGACCACGATGAGTGATCGGAGGTAGGAATGGGGAAAGGCACGAAGCCTCACCGGCGCTGCGCCATGACGCACAGGTTATACTTTGTGCTGGGCTGGTCGGTAGGCCCGGTGGCATACAGCACGCAGTCGCCCTCGGAGCTGCGGGGATCGGAGTCGTCGCACACGAAGCCGTCCACCTGCTTGCCAATCGGCACGGAGCCGCCGCAGTTGTCGTACAGCGGGATCACCTGCGAGAAGCAAGGAAGGTCGACTCAGTGTGATAGCGAGGTCGACGTACATGGAGCGGGACCGAAGGCTGACCAGCGCTGTGTGCCTGGGCCAAACGTGAACAGGCGAGGCGGCAGGCAGCCTACTAGGTAGTAGTACTGTATAGGCTATGGATCTCCCAGCCGGTGCAGACAGTGCATGTGCTTCACATGCAGCAGGGCTGCTTGGCAGCCCGCAGGACATTGACTCGAGATCGAATTGGGACACAATCAGGCGGCACAGGGCAGATGAATAAAAGCGTGTCAACAAGCAAACCTGGTCATTGGAGGTGACGTCCAGCCAGCAGTAGTACTTGAAGTTGGGCGGCCAGATGCACAGGGTGCTGATGTCGGACAGGTCGCCGGACAGCGGCGCGGTCCCGTTGTTCAGGTTGAACTCCGACTTCCACACCGGAGGCTGTGTGTCGACGATGTTGACGCGATCCGAGCACTGATTGGTGCCGCCGTGGGCGTCAATCACTGAGAGCGTGGAGAGGGTCCACCGCTGCGTGTCTGACACCTGCGCATAGGGATGAGACCGAAGTACAACACTTTGCTTCTCGATTGGCTGGGCTTGGGGAGAGGACTGCGATATATGGCAGCTATAATGCAGGCAGGCGGCGGACGGCAGGACTCAGGCAGGGAGCCTTTGCTCCATGAACCTGAAAGCGGCCTGAATTGAAGGGAGCCGTACAGCGAATGAAGCTGCGCACCATCGCATAGTGGATGGGAAAGTAGAACTCGCTGGTGTGCTCAATCGGCTTGATGGAATCCCACTCTGCCGTGTCGGGATCGTAGGAGCCGGCGTTGACGGCGGTGTCGCTGCCTACTAGGAGCGCGCCGCATATTCGGCCGGTGGCGGTCGTGCCATATGTTGAGTCCGACTGCGAGGCAGAGAGTTGCGGCGGAGCTGAGTCACAGCATGAAAGTTTGAGGAGCATGCTTCTGGCGCCCGGCTGGCAGCTGTAGTTCTGCTGCAAATTTGTGTGGATGCAGCTGTCTGAAGCGGCAGATATGAAAGGAAGCAGGGCAAGCGACAGGGTGGCGCATCACTGGTCAGTGGTGAAGCACTGTTCAGCTTTGTTCAGACTTGATGGGGTTTATTGCAGGTGCACTCACGGCCTGATCCGTGGGGATGTCGGCGTCGACTGTGCGAGCTGTGCAGGTGGCAGTGGGCCAGTTGTTGCGCGGCCGCATCTGGAACTGTCGCAGCAGCGGCGTCACGCCAGAGGCCTGGGGTCCGATTTCGGGCGCCAGCTTGCCGCTTCGCACAAAGGTGGCTGTGAAAGGAATCCTTAGATAAGTAGGATCTTGAAGGCACTCGGATGCTTGCGGCATGCAAATCAAGCAACTCCTAAACAGACAGCCAGCACACGATCGTTGCAGCAATGCCGATGCGCGTCGGCAGCGGACAATGTACGCCTCCAGCTGAAGCCTTGTTGGTGCGAGAGAGTGAGGTGGAAGAGCGCAGCAGCTGCTGCATTACACCACATTTGCATTACATACATCAGACGTGCTCTGAACATCTCCCAAGCGCAGCAGGGTGAATAGTGCATGCACCCTGATGTATTGGCCGGCGGGCAGGGCCAGCGTGGTGGCGGAGTCGGCGATGGGCTGGCCGCCGACGGGCTGCCAGGAGCCGTCAACGCCGGTGTGGGAGGTGGCGGCAACGACGATGAGCGACGGGTCGGTGACGCTGCTGACGTTCAACGTCGTGTAGTTAAGCCCGACAAAGGAGGAGGTGGCGCCGTCGCTGGTATCGGGAAGCACGTCGACCCACTTGTCTTAGCCTGCGGGAGGGCGACGAGTCGGCGGTGATCAACACACGGTATGCCAAAACAATGCTTCTGGAACGAAAACTTGTCCGCGCAGCAGCTGGGTTGCGAGGCAGCGGAATGGTTCAGTTGACTGGCCTAGTTGCGCAGCTGCTTCTCAGAAGATGATGCGCCTCGACTTCACAAGGAGCTGCGTTTTGTCATTGTCTCGTGCTTGTCGGTGTGGTATTTCCATGCGAAAACGCACCGGGGTAGTTGGTGTCGTGCACCCAGGTCCAGGTGCCGGTCGCCGGCGGCTGCGCGGTGTAGCGGCCGGTCTGGTCGCCGATGCCGCCCAGGTAGGGCAGGCTGGTGAGGGCGACCGTGGTGGCGGGGGCGCCGCCGGTGCCGCGGGCGATGGTCACCAGCGAGGTGGTCTGCCCGCCGGCACCGGTGGTGTTGGTGCCGGGGTTCGCCAGAATGGGCACCCAGATGGTGTCGGCGGCGTCCGTCTGCAAACGCAGGCAGCTTCAGGACGCAATGATCGGCAAACGGAATGGCAACTGGACACGGCTGCATAGTGTGTCTCAAGCATGTAGGCGCTGCTGAGCCACTTGCGCAGCTGACTGCAAGCTTCAGACAGAGTCGGGCACATATGTGTGCGGGGCTGACGTGGTTTGTTTGCTGTGCGCAGTGGGGGCGCCACACCTGGATGGCGGAGGGGTAGGCGCCGACGCTGAGGACCTCGAGGAAGTTGCCGGCGCTGTCCAGGTGCATGACCTTGCCGGTGGGGCACTCGTTGGCGATGTACACCTCGCCCGTCTGGCGCGCGACGGCGATGCCGGTGTTGTAGCCCCCCTGCTCGCAGCAGGTGTCGCCGGCGCAGTCGCCCTGCAGCACCGTACGGAGTGGTGTGAGCTATCTGCAGCCGGCGGCCGATGCACAGCATGAATGGCCACGGAACGCATCACTCCAAGGGCCATGCAAAGAGGCGGAGATCCGAAACACACTGCGACCCTGCTTGCAACTGGAATTGGTGCAAAGTGCAGGCACCTGGTTCGTTAGGAGGTTGATGGCGGTGGTGCCGTCCAGGCCGACGAAGACGGTGATGCCGACGGCGTCAGGGGTCCAGACGTGGCCGATGGTGACAGGGTCGATCTGCATCAGCGACGCGCCGCCGCTGCCGGACTCCCACAGGTTGCCGTCGTTGTTGAACGCCAGCGCCTGCGCCTGCGAACGGATCTTTCAGCACAGTGACCTATCCATTCTGCGACAACAGAACAGTGTCAGCATGACAGCAGGCGCGTCGTCAGCCGCTGGGGCTTTGGGCGGCAGCAGCCGAGCGTACTCACCTGGGTCTCGTGGTCGACGGCGAAGTACTGGATGCCCTTGCTGGGGTTGGTGGTGTCCATGCGAATGGCGATGTGCTTGCGACCCACAGCGCCGCCAAAGTCCTTGATGTAGGTGCCGCCGCCGCTCCACAGGCAGCCCCACTTGTCGACGACTGCAGAGCATCACAGCAGCGATCGTTGGTCAAGGAAACATTTCCGATGCCGCCAGGCCCCCACAGGGACAAGCCATTGCGGCGGATTCGGGAGGGGAGAAGTGCAGGTGGGAAAGAGCAGCTTGCAGGCGGGCCCGGCGCATTTTGAGTATTCCTCAATTGAATGAAAGACACACCGAGGCCAGAGCCGCCCGGGGCGCTGGGACCGTCGCTGGTGGCAGTGATGACAGTGTCATTGACATCCAGGTTTCGAATCTTGTTGGAGTCTTGATAGCTATCCAGAAGCAGTTGCTGCAGACGGCAACGATCCACACGGTCAGCAGCTAGTTTTCACCTCACCCTACTGAATGTTGCAGCAGCAGCAGCAGCACAGCAGCGGCAGCAGAGCGGACACAGAGCACTTGCGGCTACAGATGTGCGAGCTCATGTAGACAAACTTCTGAGATGAACGGAGCTGCCAGCTGACCAGGCATGCCGCCTCACCTGCAGGCCGTCTGCGGCGGTCGTGACGTAGACCTTGAGGAAGCCGGAGAAGCGGGTCTGCTCGTTCACGGCCAGCGTGTACACGTTGTCGAAGCCGTCGGCGCCGATAGCGGCAATGGACACGATGTTGGCGCCAGCATCTATGGCGCCCAGGTCAATCCAGCTCTTGACGCACGCGTCGGCTGTGTCGTTGACAGATCCCATCAGGCCTTGGACGCTGCCGTTGGCGGTGCCGGTCTCGTCAAACGTCTAGTGCAGGCGCAAGCAGCGTCTGTGAGCTGATCATGATTTACGCTGCAATAACATGCCCGTGGCACCATATGGATGATGCATCTGTACAAGCAGATGCCACACCTGAGTGAGTCGCAAGCGACCCGTCTTTCGCTATGCATCCGTGCTTTGAATCAGAATGCTGATCAGGTCAAGCAGCTCTGAGCGTGCCGGTCTGACACTCACCGTGATGGCGCCGGTGGCAGTGGACGGCCAGCCGAGGAGGTTGCCGAGGCCGGTGGAGGTGGGGCCTCCGCAGGTCGCAGAGTCGCTCTGAATCTTGGTCAGCGAGCCGGTCTCGGAGAGGCCGAAGGTAAAGGCGTTGCCGACCTGCAGCAAGCGGGTGCGATGGGTCAGTACTACTATGTTAACGAGGCAACTGGACTATGGGCAGCAGAAACCTGAATAAAAACTAGCAGGCAAACTGGCACTCCAGCGCTGTGCATGTGAATATGGCAGGCCGAGCGGCAGGGGCACAGGACAGGCGGATCAAAGCAGTGAGGAGCCTCAGATGACATCGAAGCAGGAGGGAAGGACTCACAAAGGCATCGCCGTTCTGCAACACGGCAAAGGCGGCGGGGTTGCCGTAGACAGCCGATGGCCGAGAGGCGTAGGCGCCGACGATGGCGTCTGTGCCGTTGAGGGTGGTGTCGACCTTGTACACGACTTCACCATTGGTGTCCGCCAGCCACAGGTAGGGCTGCATGACGGTACCGGTATCCGTCGCCAGGCTGGCGATGCTCAGAGCGTTATCGACGCCGTTCAGGGCGCTGTCGCTCAGTGCGGTGGTCCTGCGCATCAAAGAGAAGCGGCCGCCGTCAGTATCGGTGTGGCACCGACACTTGAGCCTGGCCGCGCGGCCCACCGGTTCTGCATTGCACAGTGCGACGGGGCGACAGAGGCCAAGCAAAATCCGAGCCGCGCAGCAGGGCTGCATGCGGATCGAATCAGATGTGGCAAAGAAGGGTCAGGAGGCAGAGAATCGCACGCGAAGTGGTCGAACCAGCCGTCAGTGTGGTTCCTGCCAGCAACCAGGCTGGTAGAGTCTGCGGCAGCAGTGGAGGTGAGGATGCGACCCGAAAAGTTGCCGATGCCGTCCACAGACTGGAATAGATTGAGCCCGGACACGACTTCCACGGGGTCGTTGGAGACGGGGGAGTTCCCAACGCTCTGGCCGCGCGCGCCAGCCGCCAGCAGGAGAGCAGCCAGCACCAGAGCGTGCGCGGTGCGCACGGCCATCGCGGCCTGTGCAGCAGGCATGCCGCCGCACGATTGACAGGCAATCACGGGATGCATGGAGGGGCATTGCGAGGAGCTGCATCCATCCAAGGGCTGATCAACGTCGCTCTAGTCGCCCGGCAGGCACAGTTGACTCAGAGTTGTACCAGAAGCGGTCATCAACAGGACTTGTGGTTATTGGTCACAAGACACAACGATTGTGACACCTCGCGATGTCGCAGCGACGTTGAACAATTGTAAATGGGAATCAACAATGCCAACAACTCGCTTCTTGGAGAAAAAGGGGGGAAGGACGTTGCATAGTAGGACGCTGACGCCAGCATGATGACGCAACGCAGACACTGGCAGGGAAGAGATCTGCCGCAATTACAGCGCCTCGGTTGGCGGACGATGTGCAGACTCACCTCACAGGCGGGTTGCTATTTTAACGCCGGCATGCTCCAAGCAAAATGGATCGAGGCTTTCCCCGACCGGTCGCTCCCAGCAGCCCGTAGGATCCCACGACCGCCCGCCTGCACAGCGTGCCGCAGTTGAACACATCGCGTCACGCATCACGCGCAACTCTATCTGATACCTGTTTCTGCTCGTGTAAACGCACCAATCAAGCCCCATGTACAAAGGGACACTGTGCGAAACACGTCAGCAAGCTAGTCGATCAGAGTGCGCACTGCATGCAGTTGCCGGATTGAAGAGAAAGATGGCCACCACTGCAGCCATGATATCCTGCATTCATTTCAAACATCGTTGCAAGCACCTTTCTATACATCTGTGCCACACACACACTCGTCACTTCCCCTGCTGCGCGAACAAGTCGCTAACACCAGGCCTTTTGACGGTGCGTCGCTGTGCTTAGGCGGCCTCGGCGTCGGGCTATTGTGGTTCTGTGGCCTACAGGTGCCAAGGAGGACGATGTTGCACCACGACTTCCGCATCGTGATGTGACGAGGTGAAGAGAAGGTGGTGGGTTTGAAGATCAAGTAAAGAACGTACGGTCACCCTGGTGTACGAGCGTGACGTAAAGACGACAGCGCAGCTTTTTCACGTTGAATTTTGTTCTTTGGATGGAGGCCTATCAATGTGGCGAGCATTCAGCTGACGCCATTCGATCTACTACATTGTATTTGGGCCTGTAGCCTCATTTGAGATATGCTGGCATATTCCAACGCCGCCAATGCGCATTCCTGCGCTAGAGAGGAGCAGTGTAGCTTTGTCGTGTTAGGATACAAGCACAGGTATTATTTCGCTCACAGCAGAGATAGCTGGTATCTTTTGAGTCCGGAGATAGCTAAACACACCCATGAAGTGGATTTTGTGGTGTAATATGTTGAACCCATTTAAGTCCATGCACTGGTCGGCGTGTCAGCATAACAGGCTACAAATTTACATTACATGGGGGCAATCCTGCAGAACAGTTGATACACGGTCAGAACTGCGGTGGCCGCTCATTTACACGCCATCCCAACGCCAAGGAGTGGTCCATATCTACAAGTTCCTTGGTGCTGCTCGTCTGCATTCTACATCTGGTCTACATCTGGTCTACAGGCCGCGGGCGGCGGCTGTTTCCGGCGTCGGCGAAAACGCCAGCGTCGGCGTACGCCCCCTGCACGGCGCTGCGGCCGCCGCCGCCGCCGCCGCCGCCGCTGATAGCAGCGGCCGCTGCCACCCGGTCGCCGCCTTCCATGTCCAGCAGCACCACGCTGAGCGACAGCGGCGGCAGCTCCAGCCGGAAGCTGGCCCCCAGGTGTTGCAGGTCTCTCGTCTGCGGCGCCACCTGCGCTTGATGAAGGCATTCAGCACCTGTCTTGTCTGTCCTGCAGCAGGTAAGCACATGTTCAGAAGCCCAGCACTTCCCTGTCAAACATGAGGCAGTATTGACCAATGCGGCAGCTTGCCCACACGTCGGCCGCGCGGTGCGCTGTCTAGGGTTTGGGTTTAGGGTAAACCCTAGATGCCATAACACCCACCTTCAGGGGCTGCTCGAAACTGTTCTCGGCCAGCGGGTCGGCGCCGCTCAGCACCGTCAGGCTGCCGTTGGAGGCCACGTCCCAGGCGGCGCCGCCGCCGCCGCGGCTGCCGGGCATTGACACCGTGACGTTCTGTGCCGACAGCCCCAGGTTGACCACCTGCAGCAGCGCCACTGATGGACGTCGCGAGCCAGTCAACACCTCTCAACAACCAGTAGGTTGCACACCTGCTGAGCCAGCCAATTGCCAGGCGCTTGCGTGACCAGCCGACCAGCCGGCTGCACTGCACCCTCCAGGACAGAACAATCCTCCAGTGCCGCAGGCCTGAAGCAGCGGCCTCCAGGGGGCCGAAGTCAGACCCTAAAACTCTCACCTTGAGGGCTAGGCGGGCACAGGCGGCGGCATCGCACGTCGCCGATGCTGCGACCAGCGCGAGCGGCTGCGGGTCCGTCACTGTAGCATTGACGCTCCAGGAGCCCTGGTGCTGCGCAAACAGCCGCTGCACATGGTACGACGGGATGCCGAAGGACCTGCGGGAAAGGGGTGCAAGGATCAGTCCCCAACGGGGTGCAAGGATCAGTCCCCAACTGGGTGCAAGGGTCAGTCCCCAACAGGGTGCAAGGATCAGTCCCCAACAGGGTGCAAGGATCAGTCCCCAACATGCAGGTGCAGAGAAGGCCTGTTGGCGAGGTGCCTTGAACGACCTCGCGCAGGTGTGCTTCGCCCTGTGGGGCATGCTGTCCTTTGAAATTGGAAACGACGCAGATGCAACGCGGACACTGGGGGAGTAGGGCGTCAATGTCCCACTGACGATGCGACAGCGTGCCAGAAGCACCTCAGACCTCAAGGCTGTGGCTGCGAGCACCTGTGGTTGTCGAACACGATGAGGTTGGTGGGCCAGCCGTAGGCATCAGCGTGCACCAGCAATGGCGCGTATGCCGCCATCTCCACAACCTCGGAATTGCGCTCCAGCCCCGTCATGAACCCCGCCTCCGCGATCGCGCCCTGCAAGGGGATTGTTTGTGCAACATAGTCATCGTCTGCAGTCTGCCAGCTTCATATCAACATTTAAGGATAGAGGGTTTTCACCTGCCGCGAGCTGCACCCGCCTCTGCGGTTGCGCCCAGCAGCGCAAGCCGCGAGAGTCGTGCCATGTCTGCGGCGTCAAAGCTGCAGCACCAAAGTGATGTGCGCTGCGTCAGACTTTCTACAAGAGTCCTGCTGCACGAGAATGACAGCACGTGGCGCCATTGCCACCGCCTGAGACCTGAATGCCGGCCTTGTCACATGCACACCCTGCAGCGGAAAAAGGCAGGGATACATGCTGCTGTCGCATGTAGCGATCAGAGCCAGATTTGGGCAGCAGCTGATGTATTGATGTGCCTCCTGCTGCTCACAATGAGGTTGCCGCGGCCGCCGCCGGATGTGACGGCGTATTCTGAGGCGAACACGTGCGCGTCTTTGCCCGGCCGCAGCTCGTCAAACGCCGTCCGCAGGCCAAACAGGGTCGCCGGGTCTGCGCAGCCGCAGCACACTGCTGACGTAATGAGCCCAACAGCTGCGCGGTGAGCACACTATCGAACCGAAAGGACGCGTCAAGCCTGCACAGCACAGCAGACGGCGAGCGCCGCGACGCGCAACACAGCACAGGGTGGGAGGGCAGGCCTTGGCTGGAGGGGTTGAATGCGATAGCCGGAAGCGTGCAAGGCAAGAGCGATCGAAGCGCAGTCCCTTGGCCAAAAGGACAAGGTGGCTCAGTCTTCACACCTGTGTAGACGTGCCAGTCATACAGGTCCACCGGCGCCGCGTCGCCCAGGTCGCAGTTGGCTACGAGGCGCAGGTGCGGATAGTGCGCCCGCAGCGCCTCGAAGAAGGCGACGTAGTTCTCCAGGTAGTACGGCTTGCCGCAGTCCTGCAATTGGATAACGAAAATGAACGGTCTTGAACATCTGGCCACCGGGCGCAGGCGCGGGTGGTGCGCCCGCAGCGCCTCGAAGATGGTGATGCACCTTTCCCAGGTAGTATGGAATGCCACAGTCCTGCAGGTGACAGGACCACCGGAGTGTGTGTGAAGGAACGAGAAACCATCACATGCTGCAACCATGAAGGTAAAGCAGTCCAACCTGATGCAGCGCCATCTGCTAGACCCCGCACAGCCTCAGCGCCATTCCACCACGCTTGAGCAGGTCGACCCCAGCTGGCTCACCTCGTTGCCGATGGCAAGGTAATTCAGCGCCCAGGGCTCGGGGTGGCCCATGGCCGCCCGCATGCCGCCCCACCGCGTGTCCGCCACCCCCGTCACAAACTCCACGGAATCGAGTGCGTCCTGCCGGTGAAACATATCAGGACGAGCAGCTTCAGAGTCCCTGCCGTCAGAATGCACTCTCGGTCAAACCTGCAGTGTGTATCCGAAACCATGCTCCCGCACCCTGGGCAGACTGCAACCTGGCCGGCTGGCAATGAGGTAAACCCTAAACCCTAAACCCTAAACCCCATAGGTTGCAAACTTTCACGAGCCCAGGGCGCCGCCAGCTGGCGCCCGCGTCCTGCCTCCTTCCGCTGGGAGCAGGCAGCAGGGCTGGCAGCAGCGGCAGGCCTGAGGGCCTGATGTGGGCCGGAAGCAACATGTACAGGGAGAAGCACCAAAAGGGCAAGCGGTGCAGCTGACCTGGGCTCAGGGCTGGATGTCGGAGGTGGGAATGGAGTCCGCGGGCGCGCCGATCATGGAGGCGAGCATGCCCATTGCAGCGGCGCTGGGGCCATACCAAAGATGTCAGCAAGGACGTGGTTGTGAGCGTCACACCTGGACCCAGGGCTGTATATCGGCGGTAGGAATGGAGCCCGCGTGCGCGACACCGTTGTTGATGACCCACACCGTCTCGGCGCCCAACTCCTCAGCCAGTTGCATGTACTCGTACAGGCCCAGGCCTGCAGGTGTGAATATGGGTGTGGCAGAAGTCGGCGAGCGTGCGCACAACCTGCAGCGTGGTGCAGGCGTCCAGGCAGGTGGAAATGCCGTCCTGCGTCGCAAATTGTGATTAGATGGCTATTGCACGGCTGAATCAGCTTCACTGTCTCCTGACGCTTGGCGCCTGCAATTCATCTGAGGCTGAGGCTGACACAGGGAAGTAGCGAGAGGAGCCAGTCTCACAGCAGACAGCCGGTGAAAGACAAATGACCCTGCAGGAATGGAAACCGAGGAGATGGTATTGTGACCCACACCGCTTGCGCGCCCAGTACTCTTGCCAGCTGCATGCACTCGTGCAGGCTTAGTCCTGCAACAGAGACGTGTGTGGTCAGGAGACTTCAGGTACTATGCTTCCCGCCATTGCCGCCAAGCCCAGTGTCTCCGCCACGACTCATCCCGCACTCAGGCGTCGTGCTTCAGTAATGTCTGGGGTCAGAAGATGAGCAAGTGCGATGCTGCCATGGCCAGCTGCTCTTTCCCAGGCACGCCCTGATGCACGGGGTCCAGTTTCCATGGAATCGCCGGCGCACCGTCGGTGCTCCAGTAGCCCCACAGGTTCCAGTGCCCCGGGCGCTCCGCCGCTGCGCCGACAGAGCGCTTCCAGTAGAAGCTGTGCTCCAGGGTGTCCCCCTCCACATAGCAGCCGCCCGGGAAGCGCAGGAACCTACGGCGAACCAACAGGCTCGTTGGCGCGATGAATTCCAGGTCGCGCATGCTGCAAGTGCTGCCATGACACCTTGATCCCTGACGGCTGCAAAAGATGCCCCCCGCTTGATGTGGTGCTGGAGCGCACAGCATAGCTGACAGTCATTCCTCCAGCAAGCAATGAAGTAAGGTCACATGATAGCTGCAGATTGTTGCATGACGTTTCGCGGACTTCTGCTGCGCCTTGCCTGGGACGCAGGTCCTTGAGCATCTGCAGCAGGTCGGTTCGGAAGGGCCAGGGGTTGACGCCGCCGCCGCTTCTGGCGGCGTTTCTGGCGGGAAACAGCGACACGATGTCCACCAGCAGGCTGCCGCCGCCGCCAAAGGTGATCGCCAGCCGGGCTGCCGGGTCAACAGCGACGTCGCCGACCACCAGCTGCCCCTCGAACCTGTTTGGCAGAAGCAGATGAGCAGTCACGAGACCATCTGCAGTGCACAGGGCCAGAGAAGTGGTCGCGAGGCCATCTGCGGTGCATAGGGCCATCCCCCGATGTACGCCGATACCTCATGTGCACATCAGTTTCTGCGTTTGGCATTCTGGCCGTTGGCTGAACTCAGGCGGTGGGGCATGTTGTGACAAAAGTAGAAGCCTGTGATAAGTCAAGCGGTTGAGGCACACAGTGAGCAGCGCCCACCTCTGCCACTCGGATGTGACATTGTCGAAGCGCAGCTGTGTATATGTTACATTCCCTGATTCCAGTGCCACATCCACCTGCAGATCGTCAAGACACGCGTCAGCCATCAGGCCTCACAATCTGATCTACGACCCATCTGCTGATGACGCCAGGACTGCTTCCAGCGCAGCACGCAAGCGGCTCTGATAACCCAACACACAGCTCACCTCACTAGGGCCCTCAGGGCCACGCTTGAGGTAGAGCGACACATGATACTCCGCCTGCGGCTGCACGCTGATGCCCCAGAAACCGCCATTGGCGACGCCTGCCAGCGCCGCCTCGCAGTCTGCTCCTGCTGGGGCTGCCGCCGCCGTGACGCAAAGCGCCACAGGGTTTGTCGGGCCTAGCGGCGCATCGGACGTCAGCGCCAGCCGCATGCCCGCGCCGGTCGGCGACCACGCCACCGGCACCTCGGCCAGTCTGCGAGTAGATTGGACAAGGAACATCATGAGTTCGACCATGATGCTGAGATGCAGATGTTGGCACAGCATGCGTGTCCAATCGCTCCGCCAAATGGTCGTGCACGGACTGTTGGTGCGCACATCGAGCCTCACCCATCTGGAAGCGACGACACATTCCAGGAGCCTCGCACTTTTGGCCTGCTGCTCAGGTTTAGCGGTCGCCCATACGACGGCTGGCTGAATGCTGAGTGCGGGATGTTGTGCGCTATGGTGCCCAACCCAGCTGACGGCTTGAAGCGCTGCGTCAGCGCCAGCGCGTCAAAGCTGCGGTCCTGCACCATCTCGGCGTACAGGCCCCCTTCGCCCGCATGATTGATCTCCTCGAAGAAGATGCCGAACAGTGTTTCCGAAATTGGATGGCCTGCCGCTAGGTTGATATCGATGCTGACTGTCTTCGCGTCAGGTGCGTTGGCAGGATCAGGACGCATAAAAGCTAGAGAGCAGCCTCGAAACCCCACAATGCAGCTGACAAGGGCCACAACTCCGAAAAACACGGGCCAACGAAACTTGGCCGACCGATGCAGCACCCGTGAGATGCGGTGCGCGCTGCCCTGCTGCATTCCAACGGAGGATCTGCAACGCAGCTGGCGACTGGTTTGCTGTGGATAAACGGCGCCTGGCTGACACAGCGATGTCTCCAAGACACGAGGGGGCAGAAACAATTTCCGAAACACGTGGCTTCTTCCTGGATGGTGGACGCACCAGAGCGGCTGGATGCCTCGGTATGAGATTTTCGGTCGTGCTGCAGACGTCTATCAGAATGGTGTGCGTGCTGGCAAATGGCGCAATCGTTGAGACGAGGCATGTCGTTGAGAGGCCTGCTGCGGAACGGTCCCGAAGTGAAGAACAGAGCACAGGCACAAACAAGAAGCATAAAGTCACTGAAGTGGATGCGAGTACGGCGAACACAGCGACGGACAGCGATCATGGCGAGCCTGGGTTCCTTGTGGACCCAGGCTAGGGTCCCCCTAATCTGGCGCCAATCTGGTGCCAATTATGGGCTAGGGGAAACCCGATGCTCCCACCCCTTCTGGGGGTCAATCCTTCCTTCCTTCCTTGCTGCAGCTGGCCCTGTCCAATCGCACAAGCTGCATCATCCTTCCAGGAACCCGTCTTGTTGAAGGTGCTAGGGCCACCCTGGAGCGTGGGTGCTGCTGCGGTCGGTGTTCAGTTCCCGGTCCACTAGGGGCTGGGTCAGCCAATCGCAGCCACAGCCAGATGCTCAGGAATGCGACCAGGCGGCTCGGCGCCGTAGCCAGGGCACTGGACACATCGGGCAGCCACGCTGCGACCCCAGCAGCTTCGCACGGCATCCGAGGCAAGCTGCTCCCTCCCACCACGGCCCCGCCGCCGCGGCTGGCTTACAGTCATCGCAGAGTTCTTCTCAAAAGCCGATGCCCGATGATGTGAAAAGACATCTAGAGGGTCGCTTCCTCTTGTTTCGGAGCCGGTCGGCGCTCGCAGCCTCGGACGGGTTTTCCATATGCACACCATTCCTGCCCAGTTGCCGCCAACCCGCCACACCATCCCGCCGCACCCGTCACCCAGTCCGTCCGGTTGGCCGGGCGTCGACCGGTGGTTTTCCGCCGGCGGCCTGATGAACACATGATTATGAGAGCTGAGGGCATCGGCTTTGCATGCATGCAACAGACTGAATCGCTGCCTGGGTGGCCACCGGCGGCTGCATGTCATCTTCACACCGGGACGTTCCGCTGCAGGCAACGCCGTGCGGGCGTTTGCCAGTGGCGGCTTTGAGAAGATCAAGGTCGAGAACCCTGTGGTGGACCTTGATGGCGACGAGATGACCAGGTGTGTGGGCATTCTTGGCGGTGGCGCCTCATGCATCTTTTGACAGACGACATCTGCCTGAGGTGCTGGCTGAGCTCAACGTGTACGCTGTGCAGGGTCATCTGGCAGCAGATCAAAGAGAAGGTGAACACTCTTATGCGGATGAGCAAATGCCATGCAGGGGCATTGAGCTGCACACAGTTCCCTTTGACTTTCCGGCTGCATGCTTTGTGAACGCTGAAAGCCAGATGTTGCACTGCTTGCAGCTCATCTTCCCATACGTCGAGGTGAAGACAGAGTACTATGATCTGGGTATGCTCCTCACATCTGTCCTTGGAACTCGTCACATTTTTCATCAATGTGCATAGCAAACCAAAACTACATCTGCAGATTGCCGAGGTTGTCCTTTATGACCACAGGGCTGCCGCACCGCGACGAGACCAACGACCAGGTCACAGTGGATGCGGCACACGCTATTCAGGTGCGCCTTCGTTTCTGAACTAATGCTTACAAGGGCCTGCATGCGCATGCTCTCTTGCTGCAGCGAACATTGCCGGTGCAGCGCACCAGCTGCCTCAAGTAGCGCCCGTGCCCAGTGCTCCCCATGGCCACGCACGTGGCGACACACGAGTGCATGGGCAATTGTGAGGACCAAAAGCTGCCCATTGTCAGCCTTTGATCAGCTAGAGTGGGTGTGTGGTCCTGATGCGCCCACTTGCCCGCGCCAGTACATAAACCCATTATGCAATGTACCGCAGCGGGTGGGTGTGGGCATCAAGTGCGCGACAATCACGCCTGACGAGGCACGCGTGAAGGAGTTTGGCCTCAAGCAGATGTGGAAGTCGCCTAACGGCACCATCCGTAACATCCTCAACGGTGCGGCGCCCTCTGTGTGAGGGTGGACTGCGACACAGCTGAAAGCGTAGGAAGCACAAGGGGTGGCGGATTTGGTGGCGAACGGAAGGCACACCGTGTGGCAAGCTGGCAACCAGCAGCACGCCACAGGGCGACTGAGCGTGCTGGCAGGGGGGTTCGTCTGAACCAGCGTTCCTCCGCTGGCATCGTGGTAGGCTCCACAGCAGCAGAGGAGGAAGCCGCTCAAATTTTCTCGAAATTTTCTCAAATTTTCAAAAACCCGTGCCAACACATGCGCCAACTGCCAATGCCAACTCCGTGTGTTGCAGGCACCGTGTTCCGAGAACCCATCGTGGCGAAGAATGTGCCGCGGCTGGTGCCCGGCTGGAAGAAGCCCATCATCGTGGGCAGGTGCTGCATTGTTCCAAACCGTTCTATATGGAATCGATCATCACCACAATCGCATCTGGTTGCGCCATGCACAG
>JAABUM010004328.1_pt1 | contig 16177 bp, 15 predicted proteins | sample 5559161 | NCBI WGS metagenome assembly JAABUM01 (sample SAMN10711868, study PRJNA513369) | rock metagenome | isolation source: Antarctica rocks | place: Antarctica: Victoria Land, Siegfried Peak nord
GAAGGCGCTCACGGGGGAGGGGTTGCCCCCGTTGTGGGAGCGGTGGGTGGTGCGCCGCTGGCAGCAACGCCGGCGTGCCGGTCGTGGCGGGAACCGGCGGCAGGCTGCGAGCGCTGGAGCCGTGCCCGCGCTGCCCCGGGCATCAGCGTGGCAACGGCGGCCCGGATCCTGAGCCGGGCGGACGCCCCGGGCAACACGACCAGCCCGGCTGCCGATCGGCGGCGCTCGGGGGCGCCGGTCAGCAGGGCCAGCTCACTGCTGACCAGTGCAGCGCGCACTGCGGCCTCCTGCCGGGCGCGCCGGTGCACCGGGACCTCGTCGGGACGGAGCAGGCCGGCAGTAGCGACCCGGTCGAGCACCTGGACCCGCGAGCGCAGCGAGTCGACGCGGTCTGCCGACAGGCTGCCGGCGTGCAGCGCATAGTCAGCGAGCGGCTCGTCGACGCACCCGACCTGCGCGCCGGCCAGCACCAGCCGAAGCCACAGGTCCCAGTCCTCGGCTCTGCGCAGCCCGGTGTGCATGCCGCCCACCGACTGCCACGCGCTGCGCCGTACGGCTGCGTGGACACAGACGAAGTTGCGCCGCAGAAGCTCGCGCCGCTGGTCCCGGACCGGGAAGGCCGCTGCACCGTGGAAGGTCCCTCGGCGCACCCCGTCGAGCAGGAAGTGCGCGTCGGTGGTCAGCACGTCGAGCGAGGGGACAGCGGCCGCGAGGTCGCCCAGTCGCGCGAGCCGCTCGGCCGCCCAGGTGTCGTCCGCGTCGAGCAGCACCAGGAAGTCCCCCTGGCAGTGCGCAACTGCAGCATTGCGGGCGGCGGCCGCCCCCGCGTGCTCGATGCGGATCAGCCGGACCCGGGCGGCGAGCGGACCGAGGGCGGCAGCCACGTCGTCCGGCGACCCGTCGTCGCAGACCACGATCTGCAGCGGTGGTTCGGTCTGCTCGACCACCGAGGTCACGGCCGCCCGGAGCCCGGCCGCGCGAAACACGGGGATCACTACGCTGAAGGTCGGTCTCGGTCCTGGCTCGCCCGGTCGGACCGGGGACAGCAGCCCGCTCACGGCGCCGGGACCAGCCACAGCGCGAGGTCGCGTCCGATGTCGCGCCACAGCATGACTGCCCCGGGTGCCCTGCGGACGGCCCAGTCGCTGGTGCTGATGACGAGGGCCCCGGTCGGCAGCTCGGTGTCGCCGTGGATGAGGCCAAGCTGGCTGTGGGGCAGGAAGTGCTGCAGCACGTACAGGCCGTAGGGGTCCGGGGCATCGACGTCGTAGAGCACCCGCAGCTCGGGGTGCGCCGCCGCCGCGGCTTGCGGCGACGTCCAGCCCGGGGGGTAGGTCGCGCGCTGGCCCTCGTAGGACGTCTGACGGACCGCGTAACCGCCGACGGCCAGCTGTACGAGCAGCAGGCCGACGGTCAGATAAGTGGTGCGGCACCGGGCCAGCCGCGCCAGCCGGGCCAGCACCACAGCCCCGACGGTGGCGACGAGTCCGGCGAACAGCAGCCGGGACGCACCCAGGCCGGCGGTGGGTGACGGAAGCGCAGCGACGTTCCACCGGCTCGCGGTACCGGGGATTGCCGACGCCTGCCGCACGACGGCAATGCATCCGGTGGCAGCGAGCACGACCACTGCAGTGCCGACCGCCCGCCGAGCAGTCGGGGGACGCTGCACGACGGCTACCAGCCCCAGGGCAGCAAGGATCGGGAGCCCCACCTCGGCGTACCTGCCGTAGACGAGCTGGTCCGGCCTGCTGCGGACGTCGAGGTAGATCGCACCGGCGATGAGCAGCCCGGCCGTCAAGGTAGCCAGGGCCACCACCGGGGCGCGGCGCCGCAGCGGAGCTCCCCGGTCCAGCAGCAGGGGGAGTGACAGGGGGAGCAGCCCGAACGTGGCAACGAGTGGGTACCAGCCCTGGCCGAGCAGGTTCCCCATCGCGTGACGGGACCCGGCCGGGGTGCCGAGGACCTGGAGGGCCGTGACCACGCTGGCCGGGTGGCGGTCGGGGTAGCCGAGCGCCAGGACGGCCGCGTCCAGGAGCCGGACCAGGACCAGCCCCCCTGCGAGCGCGGCCAGCACGGCGAGCGCGGAACGGGGCCCGAGCCGCCTGCGGGCCAGCAGCACACAGGTCCCGAGGACGAGCACCCCGGCCGCGACCAGCATGCGACCGTGCACCGCGACCGACGCTGCGACGACTACGCCGAGCAGGGCGCCGAGCAGCGCCTGCTGCGCTCGCGTGGTTGCGGCGAGCAGGCCGTCGAGCAGGAGCAGCGCCACGAGCAGCAGCGGGGTCAGCAGCACCTCGGCGGTGGTGGTCTGGCTGAACACCCACAGCGACGGGAAGCTCGCCCCCACCGCGCCGGCGCTGAGAGCGAGCCCCGGCGAGGCCGTCGTGGTCCGCCTGACCAGGAGGTAGGTCAGGGGCAGGACCGAGGCGGCCAGGAGCGCACCAAGCACCAGTGCCGCCCGGTAGGCGGTGGTGGGGTTGGCGAACGCCGCGTAGCCCGGCGCGATGAGCAGGCTGTAGCCGCCGTGGAAGAAGCTCGTCGTGGACAGCTGGCCACCTGCGCCGCCGGCCAGCCCGCGAGCCGCCATGGCGTAGCCCGTCTCGTCGGCGAACAGCACCGGGCCGGTCCGGAACGGCACGAGCAGCAGTCTGAGCAGGACCAGCGCGGTCGTGGCGCCGCCGAGCAGCGCCTGCTCACGGTGCGCCATACGCGACCGCTGACCAGCCGGCGAACCGGCTGCGAGCGCGGGCACCACCATGGACGCATCGTGCCCTGCGTGTCGCGGCCTGGGAAGCCTGTGCCGTATCAAGTCCGCTGGGGTGCAGTGCGGTCCCGCCGCAGCTGACCCAGCAAGAACCTCGCCGTGCCGGCCGGGTCGGCCAGGACACTGGGCGCGAGCACCCAAGGACGAGCGCAGGAAGGGTCCTTGACCTTGGCTCGCTGAGCTCCCGTCGGACATGCGATTTTCCGACCCATCGAAGGTCGGTGATGCTGCTCGCCTGCCCGGCGCGCGCGACGAGCTGTGCAGGGCTGCCGGCTGGGACGTGCCGGTCGAGCACCTCGAGCACGCCGTCGAACAGGGCGCGGTAGGACCGGCTCTGCACCGGTGTGGCCACCGCCCCGGCCCGGGCAACGACCTGCCGGTCAACGAGCCGGCGACGGCCGACGGCGTAGCAGCCGACCGCGTGCTACGCAGAGCCTCGAACTGCAGCCGGAGCGCGGCCGGCCTCAAGCCGTCATCGAAGTCCAGGAACACGACCAGCTGCCACTGCGACATCCTCGCCTTCAGCGGGTCGCCGTGACCAGGAGCCCCCGCGCGGCCCCGAAGGCCAGCCGGCCTGCCGCCACCCGGACTACGCCGGCGGCGAGAGGGTACAGAGCGAGACGCATCACGGGCGATGCGGTCCGGTTCACGACCTCCTGGGTCAGCATGACGGGCGTCCGCATGGACCCGCGGACGGAGGTGATGCGCAGGCCGGCCGCCTGCAGCAGGGCGCAGACGCTGTCCTCGGTGTAGCCGTGCCGAACCTCGCGACGCCAGGTCCGGGGACTACCCGAAAGCACCGGAACCCAGTCTGCGTGGGGGACATGTATGACGAGCAGCCCCCCGGGCCGCAGGACGCGGGCCAGCTCCGTCGCGACAGCGGCGTCGTCAGGTATCTCGGCGAGGCATTCCAGGGCGAGTACGAGGTCCGCCGAACCCGAGGGGGCCGGCAGCCGCGTAGCATCGGCACGCACGAGCTCGAGGTTGCCGACCCCGAGCCGTTGTCGTTGCTGTACCGCCAGCGCGATCGCTTCGGCCGACAGGTCCAGGCCGGCCATCATCCACTGCGGCCGCGCAGCGGCGAGCCTGGCCGTGAGCAGGCCGTCGGCACACCCGACGTCCAGCACCCGACTGTCAGCGGGCAGGAGCTGCTCGTCCAGCAGGCTCGCTGTGAGCGCCCATCGCTCCCGTCGAGCCGGTGTCAGCTCCCGCAGCCACCCGCGGGCGACGGCACGGGGCGGGCCCAGCAGACCTGGACCGATGACGCTGCGTCGGAAGCTCACTGTGGAACGACGCCGACACCCGGGCGGCCTGAGCCGGCCCCGCACCGGCTCACGGTCCCTCACGTGCGCGGTAGGACGGGCGTCGGGCGCCGGTCAGCCCCAGGTAGTTCTCCGGCCCGGGCAGGAGCAGCTTGTGGAACTTGTCGGGCTGAATCGCCTTGACGCCGACCGCCCGCAACGCATCCAGCCGCTCGGACAGGGGCAGCGGGGCCTTACCGGCCGCGGTGAGGTAGCCGGCGACCATGTGCACCACTGGTGGCAGGGGCACCAGTGCATCCGGGTCGGACCAACGCACCTTCTGCCAGAGCCCGAGGTTGGTGGACGTCGCCGGGTGGCACCGCCGCAGGAACAGCGGCTCGGCCACGTGGAGCATCGTGCCCTGCAGCGCCAAGTGCGCCAGCACGACCTTGTCGGTGCCGTAGAAGCCGCGCTGCAGGCCGGTTGCGAGCAGGGCCGGACGACGGATCACACCGAAGATGTCGAAGCACCACCGAGAGTGCATGAGCACGTCCCGGAACCGCACCGATGGTCGGGGGTCGGTGAGCCGCCGGTCGGAACCGGTGCCGTCGGGCGGCTCGTACAGCGACCCGTCCGGCGTGACGAACCTCGACCCCCGGGCCGCGAGCGGTACGCCCTGCTCGTCGATCAGGACGGTCTGGGACTGGGCGAGGACCGCCTGCGGTGAGCTCTCGAGCAACGGCACGACCTCGGCCAGGTAGCGGCTGTCGAGCAGGTCGTCGTGCGCCACCCACTTGAACAGCTCGCCGCTCGCCGCGCGGGCGACGGCGTTGAAGTTGCCGTTGGCGCCCAGGTTCACCGGCTGCCGGACGTAGCGGACCCTGCGGTCGCGAGCCGCGACACCACGGCACAGCTGTTCGGTACCGTCCTGGGAGGCGTTGTCGGACACCACGATCTCGAAGTCGCCCCAGGTCTGTCCCAGCAGGCACTCGAGGGTGCCCTCCAGGTAGCGCTCCCCGTCGTGGACCGGCAGGCCGAGCGTCAACCGCGGTGGTCGCATGACGTCGTCCTCCTCCTGGGAAAAGCGGGCACCTCGGCTCCGTGCGCCTATACCCTGCGTGCGTCCGGGGACGAGCGTCTCTCTGTCGAGCGCTGTCGTCCTCAACATCCGAAGTCCGGGTGCCGAACCTATCGCCAGAGCCCGCGTCCGGCAGGCAGCTCGCAGGAGTCAGGGGGGACAGCCGTGAAGGTCGCCATCCTCGCGGGTGGGCTGGGGTCCCGGCTGTCCGAGGAGACCGCGCTGAAGCCCAAGCCGATGGTGGACATCGGCGGCCGACCGATCCTATGGCACATCATGCGGTACTACGCGCACTTTGGCTTCGACGAGTTCGTCATCGGGCTGGGCTACAAGGGCGAGGTCGTGAAGCGCTGGATGGTGGACACAGCCAGCATCACGGGCGACCTCACGGTCCACCTGGCCACGGGCGAGGTGCACCACCACGAGCGCCCCGACGACTGGACCGTCGACCTGGTCGACACGGGCATCAAGACCCAGACCGGCGGCCGCGTGCGCAACCTGAGGGACCACCTCGGCGAGGGCACCTTCATGCTCACGTGGGGCGACGGGCTCGCCGACGTCGACCTGCACGCCCTGCTGGCCTTCCACCGGGCGCACGGCAAGCTGGCCACCCTCACGGCCGTCCGGCCGCCGGCGCGCTTCGGCCACCTCGAGCTGGACGGCGACCGTGTCACCGTCTTCGACGAGAAGCCGCAGCTGGGCGAGGGCTGGATCAACGGGGCCTTCTTCGTGCTCGAGCCCGAGGTCCTGGACTACATCGACGCCGACAGCACCCACTTCGAGCGCGAGCCGCTCGAGGGACTTGCCAAGGACGGGCAGCTGATGGCCTACCGGCACGAGTCGTTCTGGCAGTGCATGGACACCGTGAGGGACCTCAAGCTGCTGCAGCAGCTCTGGGACACCGGTGCCGCGCCGTGGGAGGTGTGGCGCCAGTGAGGGTCCTGGTCACCGGGGACGATGGCTACATCGGCACGGTCCTGTGCCCGCTGCTCGCGGCCGCCGGGCACGAGGTGTCCGGCCTGGACAGCGGACTGTTCGAGGGCTGCGACTTCGGAACGCCGCAGCAGCAGCGGACCGCACCCAGGCGCGACGTCCGGGACGTCCGTCCTGAGCACCTGGTCGGCCTGGACGCCGTCGTGCACCTCGCCGGGATCTCCAACGACCCGCTGGGCGACCTGCGCGAGAACGTCACCTACGACGTGAACCACCGGGGCACGGTCGTGCTCGCCGCCGCCGCGAAGGCGGCGGGAGTCACCCGCCTGGTGTTCTCGTCCTCCTGCAGCACCTACGGCGCTGCCGGCGACACCCCGGTCGACGAGACGGCGCCGTTCCACCCGGTCACCCCGTACGGCCGGTCGAAGGTCCTCGCGGAACGCGACCTGGACGCCCTGGCCGACGACTCGTTCAGCCCCACCCACCTGCGCAACGCGACGGTCTACGGGGTAAGCCCCAAGCTGCGTGGGGATCTTGTGGTGAACAACCTCACCGCGTACGCCGTCACCACCGGCCAGGTGCTGCTCAAAAGCGACGGCACGCCGTGGCGCCCCCTGGTCCACGTGGAGGACGTGGCCGCGGCGTTCTTGGCGGTCCTGGAGGCCCCCCGCGAGGCCGTGCACGCGCGAGCGTTCAACGTCGGGCGTGCGCAGGACGTCCTACGGGTCCGGGACGTCGCCGTCCTGGTGGAGGCAGCCGTGCCGGGCAGCCGGGCGACCTTCATGGACGGGGCCGGCCCGGACAAGCGCGACTACCGGGTCGACTTCAGCCGCATCACCAAGGAGCTGCCGGGCTGGCGGCCGAGCTGGACTGTGCAGCGGGGGATCGAGCAGCTGCGGGATGCCTACGTCGAGCATGGCCTACGACTGGAGGACATCACCTCCTCGCGACTGATCCGCCTCGCCCGGATCCTGGAGCGCCAGGCCGCGGGTGAGCTCGGTGCCGACCTCCGCCCGGTGGGGCGGCTGACGACCGCGTGAGCGCCCTGCTCTGCCGGTCCTGCTCCGGGGCCGACGTCGAAGTATTCCTTTCACTCGGGGACCTACCCCTGGTGGATCAGCTCGTCGCGCCCGGCGAGGACCCGGCCGACGCAGCGCGCTACCCCCTCGACATCGCCTTCTGCGCAGACTGCACCCTGGTGCAGGTGGCGCAGGTTGTGGACGCCGACATCGTGTTCGCCGAGGACTACCCGTATTTCTCCTCCTTCTCCGAGGACCTACTTGCGCACAGCCGCGAGCACACCGACCAGCTCGTGCAGCAGCGCGGACTAGGACCAACCAGCTTCGTGGTCGAGGTCGCCTGCAACGACGGGTATCTGCTCAAGGGTCTGAAGGACCGTGGCGTCCCGGCCCTGGGCATCGATCCGGCCCCCGGTCCAGTCGGCGCAGCCCGTGCACTGGGCCTCGACGTCGTGCAGGGCTTCTTCGGGCGCGACACCGCGCGCGCGGTAGTGGCAGCACGAGGCCACGCCGACGTCGTGGTTGCCAACAACGTCATGGCGCATGTGCCCGACCTGAACGGCTTCGTGGCCGGACTCAGCGAACTCGTCGCGGACGACGGCGTCGTCACCGTGGAGAACCCGTGGGTGCTGGAGCTGCTGGGTCGGCGGGCCTTCGACACGATCTACCACGAGCACGTCTGCTACTTCTCCTGCACCGCCGTGCAACTCCTGGCCGCCAGGCATGGGCTGGTCCTGGTCCACGTCGAGCACTTCCCAGACCTGCACGGTGGCACCATGCGGTGGTACTTGGCGAAGACGGGCGAGCCGTCGGCGGAGGTGGCCCACGCGCTGTCCCGCGAGCTGGCGAGCGGCGTGACGAAGCGAGGGGCGTACACCGGCTTCGAGGCGGCGGTGCGGGAGCTCTGCGCGGAGCTGCGCGAGCTGCTCCAGGGCCTGCGGGCCGGCGGCGCCCGACTCGCCGCCTACGGCGCCGCAGCCAAGGGGGCGACACTGCTGAACGTGAGCGGGATCGGGACCGACCTGCTCGACTTCGTCGTCGACCGCAACCCCGTGAAGCAGGGGATGCGGATGCCCGGCTCCGGACTACCGATCCTGCCGGTCGAGGCGCTGCTCGAGCAGCAGCCCGACTATGTCCTGGTGCTCGCCTGGAACATCGCGGACGAGGTCGTGCGGCAGCAACAGGCCTACCTCGACGCCGGCGGCCAGTTCGTGCTTCCGGTGCCGGTTCCCGTGGTCCTCGCCCGGAGCGGAGCCGTGAGCACATGACCGGCTGCCCGGCCTGCGGCGGCCCGCTCGAGGTCGTCCACGAGCTGCGCGGCGTACCGGTCGGCTCGTGCCTGCTGGTCGAGGACGCCGCCCACGCCCGCGCGTTCCCGACCGGGGACCTGGTGCTGGCCGTCTGCCTGCGATGCGCCTTCGTCACCAACACCGCGTTCGACCCGGGCGTGACCACCTACGACCCGTCGTATGAGGAGACGCAGGGGTTCTCGCCGCGGTTCCAGGCATTCGCCCGGGAGCTGGCGGCGCGGTGGGTGGCCGAGTACGGCCTGACCGGCGCCCACGTCGTCGAGCTCGGCGCCGGCAAGGGGGAGTTCGCGGCGCTACTCGCCGAGGAGGGCGGCTGCGACGTCCTCGCCGTCGACCCTGGCATCCACCCTGAGCGGGTCCCGGTGCCCCGGCGCGGTCAGGTGACGGCGGTGCGGGACGTGTTCCGTCCCGAGCACCTGGGCCGGGGGGTGGACGCGGTGGTCTGCCGGCACACCCTGGAGCACATCTCGGACGTTACTTCGTTCCTGCAGCAGGTGCGCCGCGGGGTCGCGGACGGGGTCCCGGTGTTGTTCGAGCTGCCCGACACGTCTCGGGTGCTCCGGGAGGCAGCCTTCGAGGACGTCTACTGGGAGCACTGCTCATATTTCACGGCAGGTTCGCTGTCCCGGCTGTTCCGCCGCTGCGGCTTCGACGTGCTCGGTTGCGAGCTCGCCTACGACGGGCAGTACCTGCTGATCGCGGGCCGCCCGGGTCTGCCCAATACCGAGCTGACCGCACACGACCAGGCAGACGTCGTGGCGACGGTGCAGGCCGCGCGTCACTTCCGGGACGCCTTCTCGGCCGCCACCGCCCACTGGACGGCGGTGCTGTCCGAGGTGAAGGACGCCGGCGGACGCAACGTGCTCTGGGGCGGCGGATCCAAGGCGGTGGCCTTCCTGACCACTCTGGGCGTGCCCGGGGACGTCGACGCCGTGGTCGACATCAACCCGCACAAGCAGGGCAAGGCCCTTCCTGGCACCGGGCACATCGTTGTTTCCCCGGAGTCCCTGGTGGAGATGCGCCCGGACCTCGTCGTCGTCATGAACCCCGTGTACGTCGAGGAGGTGCGTGACATGCTTCGCGCGAGCGGACTGACTCCGCGCATCACCGCGCTGAGCCCCACCGGGAGAGGTATCTCATGACGGCGGTCTACGTCGACCCTGCGCACGACGATGCCGAGCGTCGACGCCGCCTGTACTCCGGGGACCTGTACGTGCATGCCGCCCGCGCCGAGACCGAGGCGCTCGCCGCCTGGGCGCGCGAGATGGTGACGGAGATCTTCGCGCCGTACGACCCGCAGACGGCGCAGCACGACCTGCCGGTCGAGAGATGGGTCGAGCTGTTCGGCGCGGTCAAGCCGGCCTTCATTCACCACCCCCGCACCAAGGACCTGCTGCTACAGGTGTTCTCGGCTCTGGGCTGCGACATGGACAAGACCTACCTGGACGTGCCGCGGCTCCGCGGCGTGACCAGCGACGGGTACCTGACCAGCGGTGTGGGGTTCGCCCACCACCCGCACCGCGACACCTGGTACTCCGCCCCGGCCTGCCAGCTGAACTGGTGGATGCCGCTGTGGCCGGTCGAAGCCGAGAACGCCATGGCCTTCCACACCCGCTACTTCGCCGAGGCGGTACCGAACGGGTCCGAGCACTTCGACTACTACGACTGGAACGCCACGAGCCGCGCGCAGGCCGCATCGCACATCCACAGCGACACCCGCCGGCAGCCCAAGCCGGAGACGCCGCTCGAGCTCGAACCGGACCTGCGCGTCATGACGCCCCCCGGTGGGGTGCTGGTCTTCTCCCCGGCGCACCTGCACTCCACCGTCGCCAACGCCACCGGCCACACACGCTTCAGCATCGACGTGCGGACCGTGCACGTGGACGACGTCGTGGGCCGCCGCGGGGCGCCGAATGTCGACGCCCGGCCCACAGGCACCTCGCTGCGGGACTTCCTGCGCGGTCCGGAGCGCGAGCCGCTGCCCGAGGACGTCATGGCGCCGTACGACGCGGGCTCCACCTCGCAGGGTCCCCGGGTGTTCCACCCGAGCTGAGCTCTGCCCGGCCGCTCAGGCCTCGGCCGCTGCCATCTGCTTGTCGATCCAGCGGTAGGTCTTCTCCAGACCCTCCTCGAGGGTCACCCGCGGCTCCCACCCGAGTACCTCGCGGAGCCGCTCGTTGTCGGAGTTACGGCCGCGCACACCCTGCGGGCCGTCGACGTGCTCCAGGTGCAGGTCGGGCTTGCCGCTGATCCGGATCACGATCTGGGCGAGCTCGTTGATGGTCACCATGCGGTCGGTGCCGAGGTTCAGCGGCTCGCGGTAGCCGGATTCCATCAGGCGCACGATGCCCTCGACGCAGTCGTCGATGTAGCAGAACGACCGGGTCTGCTCGCCGTCCCCCCACACCTCGACCGCGTCGCCGGGGGACGCAGCCGCGACCTTGCGGCACAGTGCCGCCGGCGACTTCTCGCGACCACCCCGGTAGGTGCCCAACGGGCCGAAGATGTTGTGGAAGCGCACGGTCCGGGTGTCGATGCCCCACTCCTGGCCGCCGTAGCGGTTGATCAGCTCGCCCAGGATCTTCTCCCAGCCGTAGGCGTCCTGCGGATCGGCCGGGAAGGCCGAGTCCTCGCGCAGGCCGGCGACCTGGGTCTGGGTCTGCAGGTGCTCCGGGTAGATGCACGCCGAGCTGGTGTAGAGGTAGCGCTGCACACCGGCGGCCCTCGCGGCATCGAAGCTGTGCAGGTCGATGAGTGCGTTGTTGCGCAGGATCGTGCCGTGGTTGGCCGAGATGAAGCCCATTCCACCCATGTCGGCTGCCAGCGCGTAGACGTCCTCGACACCGTCCATGGCCTGCTCGCAGGACGGCGCCAACCGCAGGTCGAGGGTGAGGAACTCATCCGCGACTGTGTCGGCGAACTCCGGCCGCTTGAGGTCGACGCCCCGCACCCAGTGGCCCTGCTCGTGCAGGTACGACACGAGGTGGCTGCCGATGAAGCCACCGGCGCCGGTGACGAGGACACGCTTCACGATCGACTCCTGGGCTGCTGGGTACGGTACGACGGTTCCTGATCTCTCGGCACGAGGGGGCCGCCACCTGAACGGGTGACGATCGGCGCGCCGGAGCGAACCCTAGCCAGCCGGTTCCGGGTGCGTCGGCACTTCTTCCGAAGCCCAGGCCTGGCGGCCACCAGCAAATCCAGCATCATCGGCTCGGCGGCGGCCGACCTTGCTGGGCCGATCGGGTGAACCCTGGCCGAGAAGGCTACGCGGGTTGTAGTGTACGGGGTCACTGGCAGCAGCGCTGCCGAGGACTCGGGGGGACACCATGGCACGCCGCACACTGAAGGCCCTGATAGCAGCAGCAGTCGTCGGTGGCAGCCTGTTCGTCTCGGCTGCTCCTGCCTTCGCCGACTACCCGAACATCACTCCCGGTGGCGGTTCGGCGGGAACGGGTGGCGGCGGGGGGACGAGCCTCACCGGCGGCGGGGGATCGACAAGCTTCACCGGCGGCGGGGGATCGACAAGCTTCACCGGCGGCTCGGGCGCGACGTCGGGTTCGCTGCCCTTCACCGGCGCCGAGGTGCTGCCGCTACTCGGGGTCGGTGCCGCCCTGCTGGTAACCGGTACCACTGTGCTGGTCGCGGGTCGCCGTCGACGCCCGTCCGGCAGCGCAGCCTGATTCTGTTCCCTCGCGTCCGGGGCCCGCTCCTTCCTCGATGACCAGCGGCCCCAGACCCGCACGGCCACATCTCGGCTCGGTCGTGGGCATCACCTGCCTCAGCCTGTTTGTGCTGGTGGTCGTACTTCTGGTGGGGCTGGCCTACGACCTGGTTCGACTGCGTGGCCAGGTCGCCGACATCCGTGCGGACTCGAGCGCGGCCGAGCAGGCCCTGATGGCGGTGCCCGTCGACCGAGCCCGGCTCGAGCAGCAGGTCCGCCGGCTGCAGGACGACACGGCAGCCCTCCGCGCCCGCACTCACTCACCGGCCTGGCGAATCGGCAGCGCGGTGCCGGTCCTCGGCGGCTCGCTACGAGCCGGGACCTCGGTGGCCCTCGTCGCCGACGACGTCAGCCGTCGAGCGCTGCCACTGCTGGCCGACCTGGTCGTGGACCTGCGCACGTTCACGCGTACGGGGCCGCTGGACGTGTCGCCCGTCTCCCGGCGCCGCGCCGAGCTCGAGGACGTCGACGCCCGACTCATGGTCGACGAGCAGACGCTGGGACGTCAGGACCTATCCGACCCATCGGTGCGCAAGGCCTTCGTCCTGGTCAAGGACCGGCTGCACCAGCTGCAGGGGGCCCTGTCGGCGCTCACCACGGTCGCGCGCGCGGGCCGGCCATGACGGGGGAGCTGGGCGACCGCCGCTACCTCGTGGTGCTGCAGACCCCCGCGGAGAGCCGGGCAACCGGCGGCCTCGTCGGGGGCTACCTCGAGCTCCGGGTACGCAGGGGAGCCGTCACCATCCTGCGCTCCGGTACGAACCACGACCTGCGGGCCGGCCGGCAGAGGGTGCCGGTCGACGCCGGCTTCGCGCAGCTGTGGGGGCGGGTAGGGGCGCAGCAACAGTGGTTCGCCTCGAACCTATCTGTGGACTTCCCTTCGGTCGCCCGGGTGTGGACCGGTTTGTACGAACAGCAGTTCGGTGTGCACCTCGACGGAGCGCTGGCCATCACGCCGGAGAGCGTCGGACGGCTACTTAGGGTGACCGGCCCGCTGCGGCTGCCCGGTGGCGACGAGCTGTCCTCGGACAACATCGCCGGGGCGCTCGAGGTGTCGCTGTACAAGCGGTTTCCGAAGGAGGCCGACGAGACTGCCCGCAACGCCTATCAGCTCGCGGTGCTGCACGAGCTCAGCACCGCGGTGCTGCGCCCCCTTCCCGGCGACAGGACCTACGCCGACGCGCTGCGGGGCGGCGGCGCGGGCACGCTCCTGCTCGCCTCCACCCACAGGGACGAGCAGGCGCAGCTGCGGCGTGCGCCGATCGCTCACGCGTTGCCCACCGACGGCCACCCCTTCGTGGCCTGGAGCACGCAGAACGCCGCCGGCACCAAGCTCGACGTCTACGTGCACCGCGAGCTGAGCTACCAGGTGAAGACATGGGGGGACCGGCAGCTGGTGCGGGCCGGCGTCACGCTGCGCAACGACGCGCCGGCGACCGGCCTGCCGTCCTACGTCACGACGCGCTTCGACCTACCGGTCGGGCCACGGCGGGCTTCCGCCAGGGCGGGGACGGACAAGCTCGCCGTCGCGACCTACCTCTCGCAGGGCGCCCGCATCATCTCGGTCACCCTCGACGGGACGTCGGTCGCCTTGGGCCAGGGCGTGGAGAGGGGCCACCCTGTCGTCGCCCTCACGGTACTGCTGCAGCCCGCAGGAGGAACGGCGACGGTCGTGGTCACCGCTGAACAGCCCAGGCTGACGGGCCCGCTCGAAACGCTGGACCAGCCGGTGCCCAACCCCGACGTGCGAGACGGGGCACTGGTCGATCTCAGCAGCTAGTCCCAGATATCGGGGTTGTCCTTGCAGATCCGCTCCCAGATCGGCTGGAACTGGAACCACCCGGCCAGCTCGAAGCCGACCTGGCCGCGGGTGGCCAGCGCCTCCTCGTGCCGGATGTGCCGCGGGGTCCCGGCCGCTTTGGCCATCAGCTGTGCCTGGGCCGTGCGCTCCAGGGTGAGGAACCACCAAGCGGCCGCGTCGACGGTCTCACCGACGGTCAGCATCCCGTGATTGCGCAGAATGACGGCCTTGCGCTGCCCGAGCGCCGCCGCAATCCGGTTGCCCTCCTCGTCGTCGAGCACGACGCCCCGGTAGTCGTCGTACACGCCGTGGTCCTCATAGAAGGCGCAGGCGTCCTGGGTGAGCGGCTCGATCTGCTGCTCCAGGCTGGACAGAGCCTTGCCGTACGGCCCGTGCGCGTGCGCCGCGGCGACCACGTTGGGACGGTGCCCGTGCACGGCGCAGTGGATGGCCACGGCGGCGCCGTTGACAGCCCGGTCACCCTCGACGACCTCGCCGGTGTGGTCGACACGCAGCAGGTCGCTCTGCTTGATCATGCTGAAGTGCATGCCGAACGGGTTCACCCAGTACGAGTCGGTGTGCTCCGGGTCCCGGACCGTGATGTGACCGGCGACGCCCTCGTCGAGCCCGGCCTTGCTGAACATCCGAAAGGCCGCGGCGAGCTTGACCTTGCGGTGCATCCGCTCTTGCTCGACCGACTCGAACGTCTCCGGCTGCGGCATGCGCAGCTGCTTGCGGGCGCCCTGGCCCGACACGGCCCCACCTGCACCCTCGGTCTCGGTCTCGGTCTCGGTCACAGCGGCTGTCACCAGCTCGTCGGCGTGCGCCGTTGCGATGGCGCTGTCCTGGACAGTGGTCACGGAGTGCTCCTCCTGGTCGCGGGCAGGACCGCCCGGAGGCGGGTACCGCCCATTGTGGCACCGGTCACGCTTGTGGCACCGATCACTCCGGTCGGTCGGCTCTCATTGCGGCCGACGGCGCGGACAGCGCGGACGGGTCCGGTCCGTGGGCGGCGGCGTGCGCGGCATGGTGCGGCGCCAGCGCGGCGGGGTCGGGCAGCGCCGCTGGCCACGGCAGGACCTGGCCGCCGAACTCCGGGCACAGCGCCTGATGGTCACACCATCCGCACAGCTTGCTGGCCCGCGGCGGGAAGTCCTGCGCCAGCGTCGCCCGCTCGATGGCCTGCCAGAGCGCGAGGAGCTTGCGCTCGGTCGCCAGCAGGTCGGCCTCGTCGGGGCAGTAGCGCAGCACCTCGCGGTCGCCGAGGTACATCAGCTGCAGCAGCGCCGGGATCTCGCCCCGGGTACGCCACAGCACGAGGGCGTAGAACTTCATCTGGAACAGCGCCTTGCCCTCGAAGGCCTCACCCGGGGAGCGGCCCGTCTTGTAGTCCACGACCCGGACCGCGCCGGTGGAGGCGACGTCCACCCGGTCGACGATGCCGCGCAGCCGCAAGCCTGTCGGCAGGACGACCTCGACGAATGACTCCCGCTCGGCCGGGTCCAGCCGGCGCGGGTCCTCCAGCGAGAAGTAGCCATTCAGCAGGGCGCGAGCGGAGGTGAGCCAGCCGGCCAGCTCGCCCTCACCGGCGAACAGCGCGCCGAGCTCGGGCTCAGCCTCGCGCAGGCGCTCCCACTCCGGGGCGAGCAGGTCGGCCGCCGCTTCCGGTGTGCGGTGCCCACGTGGCAGGTCGAACAGCCGCTCCAGCACGGCGTGGACCAGGGTCCCTCGGGCCGCCGCGGAGGACGGGGTCTGGGGCAGCCGGTCAATGGTGCGGTAGCGGTACAGCAAGGGGCAGGTCATGAAGTCCCCGGCCCGGGACGGTGACAGCGACCCCACCGCCGGCACCGGCAGCTCCACCCGGGCCCGCTCGGGCAGTACTGCGGTCGAGAGATCTAGCGAGGTGCTCATGCCGACGACCGTACGTCGGCCCTGCGACATATTTGCGCTCCCACACCGGATCCGCCCCGGGGGTGCCACCCTGGTACAGGGCGGTGCAGCATGGCGGACCAGGGCTCGGCCGAGCTGACCGCCGTCGTCGCCGCGCTCGCCGGCGTACGGCGGGCTCAGGTCTTCACCGTGCTCGGGCCCAGCCGGTCAACGGCCGGGGTCGACGAGTCGGCGCTGGTCGCCGCGGCGCTGTCGGCGGCAGCCGGCAGTGACGCGTGCTCCGCCGGCCCGGTCGAGGTCGCGGTCGCGATGAGGGCCCACGACGTCCCCTCCGCCGTCGCGCGGCTACGTCCAGGGGGGCGCCTGGTGGCGGTGCCTGCCGACGGCGGGGGCGCCAGGAGGACGGCCGCGGCA
>JAABUM010004330.1_pt1 | contig 16174 bp, 12 predicted proteins | sample 5559161 | NCBI WGS metagenome assembly JAABUM01 (sample SAMN10711868, study PRJNA513369) | rock metagenome | isolation source: Antarctica rocks | place: Antarctica: Victoria Land, Siegfried Peak nord
GGGCACACAACAGCGTCATCATGCGGTAGACTACTTCTGGCATCGGGAGGCTCCTTCAGGTGATATGGTCTCAGCACCCCTATCCTACCAAAGCCCTCCCTTTGCCCCTCGTTAGCGAAAACTAGAGGTGATGAGTTGCACGTTTTCGGGACCGGTCGTGTTGTAGGCGTGCCAGAAGACGATGTCGCCACTGAGCGAACTGACCGCCGCGCCGCGCTGGGCGTGGGCCGCATGACTTGTCCCAGCGGCCAGGGGCAGGAACAAACACGCCGCCGCGGCGACGCAGGCGCCCTTGAATGTGATGAACTTGCGCATGACAACAACTCCTTTGTTCGAGAAATGGTAGAAAACCGCAACAACCACGTTGTTATGGAGGACATCCGTCGTCAGGCTAATCGCTCCTTTTTTGCCATCACCCCCTTTCTTCGGCGCCGTCCGCTGTCGCGAGCCAGAAGCTCGTCGATGACCAGTGGCTCGTCCGTTTCATAAATGGGTGGTCGGAACACCTCACGCAAGACGAGGCTGGCCGCGCCGCGCGCCCAGTCCGCCTCGTCCGTCGGACAAATCTTCAAAACAATATCGTCGCGTGACCGCCCAAAGGCGTGTCGCGGGATCTCCGCACGCAGCGGCTCCAGGATGAGGTCTCCCGCGCGTAACCCTTCGCCGCCAAGGAGTACGAGAGCAGGGTCGAAGATATTGATCAGGTTGGCGACCGCCACACCCAACGCGGTTCCAGCGCGCGCGAAGATACGTTGCAGGGCGTCATCCCCGTCCCAGGCGCGCTGGATCACCGTCGCCATGGCGTCCTCCACATGATGCCCCGGATCGGCGCCGCGCGCCGCGCGCAGGATGCCGTAATCCGAGGCGATGGCTTCGAGACAGCCGCGTTTGCCGCAATTACACGGCGGCGCGTCGGGGGACGTATCGACCGTCATATGTCCGAACTCACCCGCGCCGCCGTGCGCGCCGCGGTAGATCTCGCCGCCGACGACGACGCCCAGCCCCACGCCGCGCCCCACGGTGACGAGCAGAAAATCCGCCGCGTCGCGTCCCGCGCCGAATTGCCGCTCCGCGACCGCCAGGGTATTCACATCGTTGTCCACGCGAACCGGCAGGCGCAGCGCATACTCGAGGGCTGGGCCCAGATCGACGTCGCGCCAGTCAAGAATAGCGGAGTAGCGGCAGAGTCCGCGCGTCGAGTCGATCAAGCCGGAGAGGCCCACGCCCACGCCGAGCACGGCGCGGCGCGCGATGCCCGCCTCGCCGATGCACCGTTCCACCGCCGCCGCGATCGTGGTCACGGCGCGATGGGGCGCAGTGTCGGGCAGAGCGGCCTCACACTGATGGACCACGGCGCAACTCAGATCGCAGACAGCCACGGTCAGGGCATCCTCGCGCAGCTTAACCCCCACGACGTACCCCGCCGTGGGATTGACGCACAGTAGGATTGGACGGCGACCGCCGCTCGATTCGTCGGAGGCTGTCTCCAGGACGAGGCCGGCGGCGACGAAATCGCCGACGATGCGTGATATCGTGGCCGCCGGCAAGCCGCTCTCGCGCGCCAGATCAGTGCGCGAGAGCGGACCGCGCGCGGCGATGAGGTTGAGCGCGATGCTCTGGTTGAGATCGCGCAGTAGCCGTTTACTTCCCGTCCGTGTAGCAACCATTCTTTTTTCCTTTGAGGAAATATCTTGACCCAACAGTAGCACGGCACGGTGCCCCTTGTCAAGCTCTATCAACGACAGGCGCTATAAAACACGGTATCAAGCGCAAAATGAGAGTATTATTGCCTGCATAAGGGCGCAACAATTGCTGTAACGCGACAGCACACTTGTGGGGGCAAAGAGTCTACACTAACTTCAGTTATTGAGGGAAATAAGTATGATGTTGGTAGAGGCAGCCGTATTGACACGGCGATAGCTCGCTCTAGGGGACCTCACGCACTTTGCTGAAGGCTTTGGATGACCTGGTTTGATAGAACCGAATCACCAAATAGTGCTGACGGGGGAGTTCGTGATGCGGTGATCGTGCGTCACAACAGGGACGTGCAGATGGTACGCTGTCGCGGCTATGATACGATCGGGCATATCGGGTACGAGAGTGCGACGCGGTGTGATGCTATACTCACCGCATGTCACTCGAACAACATCCTCAAACAGGCTTAGGCGCCATTCTGGATCAGCGAATTGCTCATCTATTTGGCGTCCAAGAAGATGCTGTACTGATCGCCCATAATGAGCACCCCGTCTATCGGGCGGGAGATATCATTATCCGGCAAGAATCCGATCCTGAGGAAGCAGTCTTCTTCGCAAGCCTATTTAGCAGCATCACGGCGAGAGGATTTCGTGTCGCTCGTCCTATCACGTCAATAAGCGGCGCCTACGTAACCGATGATGGCTGGACGGCAGGCGCGTTCTCAGCGCGTATGCGACAGCGTCGCGCATTATCTGTGAGTGGATTGACCATGGCCCGTGTGGCGGCTGATCGGCCGCCACGCGGGCCATGAGTATCGATCGTCAGGAGGGGCGAGGGCCAGGGACTAGATGATGTACTTATTCAGGTCCTCGTCGGCGACGATGCCGGCCACGCGCTCGCTCACGTAGGCGCGGTCAATCACGACTGTCTCGCCCTTGTGCGCGCTGGCCTCGAAGCTGAGGTCCTCCAGCACGCGCTCCATCACCGTGTGCAGCCGCCGCGCGCCGATGTTCTCGGTCCGCTCGTTGAGGTCGGTCGCGACACTCGCCATCTCGTCGAGCCCATCGGCGGCGAAGCTCAACGTGACGTCTTCGACCTCTAGCAGCAACTGGTACTGCTTGGTCAGCGCGTTGTCCGGCTGCCCCAGGATGCGGATGAAATCCTCCTTGGTGAGCGAGTCCAACTCTACGCGCAGCGGGAAGCGGCCCTGCAACTCGGGGATGAGGTCGCTCGGCTTGACGCGGTGGAAGGCGCCCGCGCCGATGAAGAGCACATGGTCGGTCTTGACCGGGCCGTAGCGCGTGTTGACGGTTGACCCTTCCACGATTGGCAGCAGGTCGCGCTGCACGCCCTCGCCCGACACGTCGGGTCCGCTCTCGTTGCCACGCCCCGCGATCTTGTCGATCTCGTCGAGGAAGACGATGCCTCCCTGCTCGACCTTGTCGATCGCTGTGTCGACCACGTTATCCCAGTCGACGAGCTTGTTGGCCTCTTCCTGTGACAGGATGCGTCGCGCCTCGCGCACCGACACCTGCCGTGAGCGCTTGCGCGAGGACTGCAGGTTGATCAGGAAATCTTGCAGGGCGTCGTTGACGTCATCCGAGCTCATGCCGCTCACGAACTCCATCGCCGAGGCCATGTTCTCGTCGCTCTCAATCTCAATCTCGACCATCTGCTCTTCCAGCTTCTGGTCGGCCAGCATCTTGGCCACGGCGCGCCGCCGCCGCCGCTGCTGCGCCTGCACGCCGCGCTTCTTGCGCACCGCGGCGCCGCCCTCCTCGGCTCCGTCGTCCTCACTGCTGGGACGCTCGTCCATCGTCTTGATCAACGCGGATATGAGCCGCTCGTTCGCGGCCGTTTCGGCCTTCTCATGCACCTCGCCCATGCGCTGATCGTGCGCCATGCCCACGGCGTTCTCCACCAGGTCGCGCACGATGGACTCGACGTCGCGCCCCACATAGCCCACCTCGGTGAACTTAGTCGCCTCGACCTTGATAAAGGGCGCGTCGGCAAGCTTGGCGAGGCGACGCGCTACCTCGGTCTTACCCACGCCCGTCGGCCCGATCATGAGGATGTTCTTGGGCGTGATCTCGGCGCGCAATTCCTCCGCGACATGCTGCCGGCGGTAGCGATTGCGCAACGCGACGGCGACCGCACGCTTGGCCTTCGTCTGACCCACGATATAGCGGTCCAGCTCCCGAACGATCTGCTCAGGTGTCAAGGCTTCAAGATTCACATCACTCATTTTACTCACCTATTGTTTCCAACACCACATCGGCGTTGGTGTAGATGCACATGTCGCTCGCGATACGCATGGCCGCCACGGCGATATCGCGTGCGCTCATCTCAGTGTGCCGTAGCAGCGCCGACGCCGCTGCCTGCGCGTATAGACCGCCCGATCCGATGGCGGCGACGTTCTCGTCAGGCTCGATAACGTCGCCGTTACCGTGGATGACGAGGATTTCCTCGCCGTCCACGACCAGCAACTCGGCTTCGAGATGGCGCAGGAAGCGGTCCGTGCGCCACTCTCGCGCCAGGTCGACCGCCGCCCGCCGCAATTTTCCGCCCGTTTGCTCCAACCGCGACTCGAAGCGATCGACGAGCGTCAAGCCGTCGGCGGCGCTCCCCGCGAAGCCGGCGATGACGGACCCATTGTGCAGACGGCGTATCTTGCGCGCGTGGTGCTTCATGACCACGTCGCCCATCGTCACCTGCCCGTCGCCCACCATCGCGACCTGGCCGTCGCGCCGCAGGGCCAGGATCGTCGTCGCCCGTATACGCGGCATCTTTCCTCCCGCCACCCGCTCCTCCGATTCGTTATTCCCGTGTTACCCATACACTAGCAAGAGCGCCAGTCTCTGGGGGCCTTTTGTCCCCATCACCACCGATCAATGGGCGTGAAAGGGCCAGTGGTGTAGGGCTGTACCTATCTATTTTACCTTAATCGCCAGAAGCCCATGGCTGTAGCCATAAGGATGACTGGCGTCCTTAGAGCGCGCTAGCGGGCTAGCACGGCGTTGGGCTATAATCGAGACATGCGTAAGACGTTCAAGTATCGGTTGAATCCGACCCCCGCGCAAGAACGGGCGATGCGGGCGACACTCGACGAGTGCTGCTGGCTCTATAACCATATGCTTGAACAGCGCAAGGCGGCCTACAAGGAATGCGGCGACATATTGACCTTGTACGAGCAGCAGGCGACGTTCGTGGCGCTCAAAGCGGCGCGCCCGTCCCTTGCCGCGCCGTACAGTCAAGTGCTCCAGAACGTGGCTGTGCGCCTCGACCTTGCCTTCAAGGCGTTCTTTCGGCGTGTGCAGGCGGGCGAGACGCCCGGCTACCCGCGCTTTCGTGGGCGCGACCGCTACGATTCCTTCTGCTATCCGCAATCGGGCTTTCGGCTCGATGGGACGCGCGTGTTCCTCTCCAAGATCGGCCACGTCAGGGCCATCGTGCATCGTCCCCTTGAGGGCACGGTCAAGACGTGCTGTGTGCGGCGCACCAATGCGGGTAAGTGGTTCGTCGCCTTCTCGTGCGAAGCCGAGGCGTCGCCGCTGCCCCCGACGGATACCGCCGTGGGCATCGACGTAGGATTGGAAAAGTTCGCCACCCTCTCGACGGGCGAACAGATCGTCAATCCGCGTTTCTTCCAGTGTGATGAACGCGACGTGGCGCGTGCCCAACGGCGGTTGAGCAAGGAGTCTCGGCCGGCGCAGGGAGAACGCGCCACATCGGAGCGGCGCAAACGGCGTAAGGTCGTCGCGCGCATCCACGAGCGTATCGCCAACCGGCGGCACAACTTCGCCCATCAGCACGCGCGCAAGACGGTCAACACCTACGGCGTGATCGCCGTCGAAGACCTGTCCATCAACCGTATGGTCCATAATCATTGCCTTGCTAAATCCATCCATGATGCGGCATGGCGGCAGTTCATCGCCTACCTGACGTACAAAGCGGAAGATGCGGGTCGTCGCTTGGTCACGGTGAACCCCGCCTACACCTCGCAGACCTGCTCTCGGTGCGGGCATCGCGCCCGTAAAGAGTTGTCCGAGCGGCTGCATCGCTGCTCCTGTTGCGGGCTGGTCCTTGACCGAGACCACAACGCCGCGCTCAACATTTTGGCTCTGGGACTACAGAGCCTGGCGTAAGCCGAGAAGCCCCCGGCTGTAGCCGTCGGGAGTAGTCACGTTATTTATGTCTATCTAGCTACCCACCACTGGGCCTGACTACCCCCCCACCGGCCTGAGACTGAAGTCGCGGGCATGGCATACCTGTCCCGCCTCTATTATGGGGCGCCAGCTCCGACGGGTTCGCGCGCCTCCTGCGGCGCCTCTATATCGCGCGGCGTCGGGTCGAACGGCGCGCCCAACGCCGGGGGAGCCGGGACTCCGGCGGGTTGGCCGTCAACGTCCTCCGCTACCACGTCGGCCACGTCGGCGATACGCCCACAGGCGATACATTTGGTCTTGCCGGCTTGCCGCCCGCTCAGGGCGACTTGCAGACCACCACACTCGGGGCATGGCTCAGGCAGCGGACGATCCCACGACGCGAACGTGCAGGCCGGGTAGTTGCTGCAGCCATAGAAGGTGCGGCCGCGCTTGGTGCGGCGCTCGATCACGTCGCCGCCGCACCCATTGGGGCAGGTCAGCCCGATGCGCGTCAGCAACTGCTCGGCGTGCGTGCAGGTCGGGTAGTTGGAGCAGGATAGGAAGCGCCCGTAGCGCCCCATCTTGATAACCATGGGGCTGCCGCAGTCGGGGCAAATCTGGTCGGTCTCTTCGACCGGCTTCTCCACGCGGTCGATATGCTCCTCGGCCTCGCTCAACGTGCCCTTGAACTCGTCGTAGAACGCGCCGAGCAGCGTGACCCACTCTTGCGAACCGTCCTCGACCCCGTCGAGGCCGCGCTCCATCTCCGCCGTGAATGTCACATCGACGATGTCGGGGAAGTAGGTCTTCATCAGGTTGTTGACCGTCTCTCCCAACCATAACGGCGCGAAGCGGCGCTGCTCCAGCGTCGCGTACTTGCGCTTCTGGATCGTCACCAGCGTCGGCACATAGGTGCTGGGGCGGCCGATACCAAGCTCCTCCATCTCCTTGATCAGGCTGGCCTCGGTGTAGCGCTGCGGACCCTGCGTCCAGTGCTGCGCCGCCTCGACGCCCTGCACGTTGAGGACATCCCCGGCGGCCAACTCGGGCAGCTTGCTGTCTTTGTCGCCCTCACGCGGCCACACGGCATAGAAGCCGTCGAACGATACGATCGAGCCGCTCACGCGCGACAACAAGCCGCCCGCGGCGACCTCGACCGTCACCGTCTCCAGCATGGCCGGAGCCATCTGGCTCGCCATGAAACGCTGCCAGATCAGGCTGTAGAGCTTGAATTGATCGGCGCTGAGCGCGTCCTTGATATCGTCCGGCGTCAACGTAACCTCAGTCGGGCGGACCGCCTCATGCGCGTCCTGCACGGCCGCGCCAGCCTTCTTGGCGGCGCGCGGACCGGACGCGATGTACTTCTTGCCGAAGCGCGACGTGATAAGCTCGCGCGCCGCCACGACGGCTTCCTCGGCGATGCGCGTAGAGTCGGTGCGCATGTAGGTGATGAGCCCCTGCGTGCCGCGTTCGCCCAGATCGATGCCCTCGTAAAGTTCCTGCGCCACGCTCATCGTCTTCTTGGGCGAGTAGCGCAGCCGCGTCGAGGCGTCCTGCTGTAGCGTGCTCGTGGTGTAGGGCAGCGGCGCCAGGCGCCGCTGCGTGCGCCGCGCCACGTCCCTGACGACGGCCGTCGCCGCCTCCAACTCGCTCTTCAACGCGTTGGCCTCGTTCTCCGAGGCAATCGCCAGCGTCTCGCGTTCGTCGCCGCGCAGGCGCGCCACTAACTCGGCCTCGAAGCCTTTGCCGCGTCCCTTGACCAGCCGCGTCGTGACTGTCCAATATTCACGCGGCACGAAGGCGCGGATCTCGTCTTCACGGTCGCAGATTAGGCGCAACGCCACGCTCTGCACGCGTCCCGCACTAGTGTTGCCGACGACCTTGCGCCACAGGATCGGGCTGATCTTGTAGCCGACGAGGCGATCCAGGATGCGCCGCGCCTGCTGCGCGTTGACCAGGTCGGTATTGATCTCGCGCGGTTCGGCGATGCCCTGCTGCACGGCGCTCTTGGTAATTTCGTTGAAGACGGCGCGCTTGGCCGTGGGCGCGTCGAGCGCGTTGGCGAGGTGCCACGCGATAGCCTCGCCCTCGCGGTCGGGGTCGGGCGCGAGGTAGACTTCCTCGGCGTCCTTGCTGGCCGCGCGCAACTCAGCGAGCACGCCCTCCTTACCCTTGATGATCTCGTAGCGCGGGGCGAAGCGCTTGCGCACGTTGATCCCCAGGCCCTTAGCGGGCAGGTCGATCACATGCCCAACCGACGCGCGCACGTCGTAGTCGGACCCCAGGAATTTCTTGATCGTCTTAGCCTTGGATGGCGACTCCACGATCACCAGTTTCTTTGCCATTGATGTCCTCGATTAGTGGCGAGTGGCGAGTGGCGAGTGGCGAGAACTAATCACTCGCCACTCGTCACTAGACACTCGCCACTGCTAATTCACACGGCTTATTCGCCGCTATCGTTTCTTCTAATATAGCCACAAGCGTACCACGCCAGTCGGTTCCCAGCCTTTTGCGTGGGAGACGCAGTACGTTGCGTACAATTTTGGCGTCGCCGCCGAAGCGCTTGTACAGCGCAATGCGGTCGAACACCGTGTCCACGGCGCCGCGTATGGTCAGCGTGTTGTCGTCGAGCGAGATGCCCTCAAGCCCGGACCGTGCGGCCAAATTCTTGACCCGCGCGACATACAGCAGACCATCGACCGGCGCGGGGACGGGGCCAAAGCGGTCGCGGATCTCGTCGTCCAATTCGTCGAGCCCGCGTTGGTCCTCCAGGCCGGCGATGCGCCGGTACAGATCGAGGCGCGGGCTCTCGGCCTCCACATAGTCCGCTGGTATGTACATCGCCAGCGGCAAGCTGACCGCGATCGCCGCGCGCTCCGTCTCCGGCTGCTCGCCCTTGCGCTCCTGGATGGCCTGCGCTAGTAGCTTGCTGTACAAATCGAAGCCCACCGACGCCATCGTGCCGCTCTGCTCGGCGCCCAGCAGATTGCCGGCGCCGCGGATCTCCAGGTCCTTCATAGCGATCTTGAAGCCCGCGCCGAGTTCGGTTGATTCAAAGATGGCGCGCAGGCGCTGTTCGGCTGTGCGCGTCAGGCGCTGATCGCGCCGATACAGCAGGTAGGCGTAGGCGCGCACCGAGCCGCGCCCGATGCGCCCGCGCAGCTGGTAGAGTTGCGCCAGGCCGAAGTTCGGGGCCTCGTTGACGATCATTGTGTTGACGTTGGGGATGTCCAGCCCGCTCTCGATGATCGACGAGCAGACCAGAATCTCGTACTCCTTGCGCGCGAAGTCGTTCATGACTTTCTCGAGTTCATCCTCGGGCATTTGCCCATGGCCGATCGCGATACGCGCTTCCGGCACCAGCCGCCGCAGCCGCTCGGCCATGGCCTGGATCGTCTGCACCTTGTTATGCACGATGTATACCTGACCGCCACGGTCGAGCTCGCGCAGGATGGCCTCGCGCATGTGGTACTCGTCGAAGGGCTGCAAATACGTGCGGATGGGCAGGCGGCCCTCCGGCGGCGTTTCGATCACGCTCATGTCGCGCACGCCCACCAGCGCCATGTGCAGCGAGCGCGGGATCGGCGTCGCGGTCAGCGTCAGCACGTCGACCTCGCGGCGCAGCCGCTTGAGATACTCTTTGTGCTTGACGCCGAAACGCTGCTCCTCGTCGATGACGAGCAGGCCCAGGTTCTTGAAAGCAATATCCTTCTGTAGCAGCCGGTGCGTGCCCACCACGATGTCCACCTCACCGGCGGCTATTTTGGCGGCAATCACACGCTGCTCGGCGCGCGACTGGAAGCGGCTCAACACAGCCAGGCGCACCGGGAACGCCTCCATGCGCCGGCTGAAGTTCTCGTAGTGCTGCTGCGCCAGGATCGTCGTCGGCGTCAGAATGGCGACCTGCACGCCGTCCAAGACGGCCTTGAAGGCCGCGCGCATCGCCACTTCGGTCTTGCCGTAGCCGACATCGCCGCACACCAAGCGATCCATCGGCTTGGGCGACTCCATGTCGCGCTTGACGTCCAGGATGGCGCGCCGCTGATCGGGCGTCTCCTCGTAGGGGAAGGCCGCCTCCATCTCGCGCTGCCACGTACCATCGGGCTCATAGACGTGGCCTTGCGCCTGCTCACGGAACGAATAGAGGTCTAGCAACTCGCGCGCGGTCTTGGCCACCGACTCCTTGACCTTGGCCTTGGCGCGCGTCCACTCGGCCGTACCCAGGCGGCTCAACGCCGGCGCGCCCTCGCCCATGCCGACGTAGCGCGTCACGCGGTCAAGCTGGTCGGTGGGCACGAATAGCTTGTCGGTCCCGGCGAACTGCAGTTCGAGGTACTCGCGCTCGATGCCGGCGGCGACGCGCTTGACCACGCCGTCGAAGCGCCCAATGCCGTGCTCGATGTGTACGATATACTCGCCCGGCTTGAAGTCGAGCCCGACGTGCACCGTGGCCTCACGCTTGAAGCGCGCTGCTGGGGCCGGTTTGCTCCAACCGAACACTTCCGAGTCGCCGAATACATAGAGCCCCAGCGCGGGGGCCTGCCAGCCCTCCAGCAGCGAGCCCTGCACCAGCGAGAGGCTGCCGCGCTGGGGCTCTCCGCCAATCGTCGCGGCGACGCCGATAGGCTCGCCGCGCTCCTCGTAGAGTTCGGCCAAGCGCGCGCTCTGTAACGACGCCACGACGACGCGACCCGGCGCGTTCCCGCGCCCCGCCTCCTGGCGCAACTCCAACGTGTCGTCGAGGAAGCCGCGCAGGCGCCCGGCATACGTGAGGGCCGGAACGAAAACGCGCCCCTCGCTCCAATCGTGGAGGGGCAACTCCACTTCCCGCGCTACTGGGGCGACCGAGACGCCCGCGCTCCCAGTGGCGCCTACGGATAGCCCACGCGTCCACCATTCGACGCGCAAGGAGGAGGACACCTGGTCGTGTATCGTATCGGGCGCCAGCAGCGCGTCACGCAGGCCGCGCGGCAACTCGCCGCGCCCTTCCAACTCGGCGCGGATCTCGCGCGCCTGCCGATAGAGGTCATCCATGGCGTCGGCGCAAGCGTCGGGCTCATCGATCAGGATCAGCGCGCGCGAGGGCAGGTAGTCGATCAACGACGCGGCGTCAGGGTTGAGGTACGGCGCGAAGAGCTCGGAGCCCTCGGGCAGCAAGCCGTTTTCAATCGCCACGATGTCGCCCTCCCACCGTTCGCGCGTCTGCGGAAGCATGGCCGAGGCGTCGAGCGCCCGCAACGCGGCCACGGCGGCGCGCGCGTCGTTGGCGCTCTGCTGGCGCACGGCGGTGACGGTGAGGTCGTCGACGCGCGCGGTCGACCGCTGCGACTCGGGGTCGAAGTGGCGCAGCGAGTCGATGTCGTCGCCGAACAGTTCGATACGTACCGGCTCGGCCGCGTCACCGGGGAAGACGTCGATGATACCGCCGCGCCGCGCGTACTCGCCCTGCGCGGACACGGTGTCGACGCCGCTGTAGCCGCTCCGCTCCCACTTGGCGAGTTCAGCCTGTATGTTGAAACGTTGCCCAACCTTGTAGGCCGCGGTCAAGCCCTGGAAGCGCAGCGGGTCCATCAAGGGCTGGAGCAACGCGCGCGCCGGCGCGACCACGACGGGCGCCGGCCGTCCCTCGGAATCACTCGAGGCGCTGGTATGGCCCAGCGCTTGTAGCGCGGCCAGACGCTGCTGCATCAGGCCACGCTCGGGCTCGGCGCGATCGTAGGGCAGGGCGTCGAGCGCGGGGAAGTAGTGCGCCTCGTGCCGCGCGCCGAGCCATGACGGCAGTTCGTCCACGAGCTGCAACGCGCGGTCGGGATAGGCCGTTACCAGCAAAACAGGCGCGTCAAGGACGCGCGCGAGCGCGGCCGTCGCGGCGACGTGTGCGGCGGACGGCAGGCCGTACACGCGGGCGGATCGCTTGCGGCGCAGTCCATCGGCCAATTCTTTGAGGTGTGGCTCGGAAGCCAACAGCGACGTCACGCCGCACAGATCACAATCTTTTCGCATAGTCTATAGCTCTCAGCGGTCAGCTATCAGCTTTTCGGCCGTTGGGCTGACGGCTGATAGCTGACCGCTGACTGCTGATTGCTGATTGCCGTTCATTGTATTCATGGCCGCGACGATACCCTCGCGCAGCGCCAACTCGACAGCGTCGGCGGCGTGAGCTATCACGATGGGCAGTTCCTCGCGCTCACTCGGTGTGAAGGGCGAGAGCACGTAGTCGCGCGCCTCACGCTGATCGGGCCGGCCCACACCGATCTTGAGCCGCGCGATATCCTGCGAGCGCAGATGAGTGAAGATCGACTTCAGGCCGTTGTGGCCGCCGGCGCTGCCGCGTTCGCGCAGCCGTAGCTTCCCAAATGGCCTGTCTATATCGTCGGAGACCACCAACACATCCTCCCACGTCAGCTTGTGCCAGCGCCACAGCCGTCCTACGGCCTCACCGGAGTCGTTCATAAACGTCTGCGGCTTGACGAGCAAGACATCGTCCGCGCCGATGCGCGCCTTCGCCGTCAGGGCGCCCATTTGCTCTTTCCACGCCGTAGCTCCGTGGCGCGTCGCCACCTCGTCGACGGTCATGAAGCCCACGTTGTGGCGCGTGTTAGCATATTGACGCCCAGGGTTACCCAGGCCCACGACCATCTTCATCGACGTACGCCGCCCGCTTTGTGTGTCTTCTTACCCAACTTGCCCAACTTCTCATCCAGTAGCGCATAGAGGATGGCCCACTCCTCCAGCATCACCGTTTCGGCGCGCCGCGTCCGCTCAATGCCGGCCGCCGCCAGCGCGGCGTCGATCTCGGCCGCTGGGAGGTGCGCCAGATTGTGCGCCAGCGCGTTGTGCAATTGCTTGCGCTTCTCGCCAAAACCGGCCTTGACCAATCCGAAGAAACGGTCGGGGTCATCGACCGGCGCCGGCATCGCCGCCTCGGCGTACGGCGTGAGCCTGACGATGGCCGAGTCCACCTCCGGCGGCGGCATGAACGAGCTTGCCGGCACGGCGCGCACGATGTCGACCCGCGCGTAGAACTGCGCCATCACGCCAAGTATGCTCAGGCGCCCCGCCCGCGCGGCCAGCCGCTCGGCCACTTCGCGCTGCACCATCAGCACGATCAACTCCGGCTTGCGCGCGGCCTCGAGGAACAGGCGCAGGATCGGCGCGGTGATGTAGTACGGGATATTGGCCACCACTTTGTACGGCGTGGCCGGCGGCAGCACGGCGTCGAGATCCATGTGCAACACGTTGCCACGCACCACCGTCACGTTCCGCCGGGTCAGCGCCCGCGTCTCCACGACCCGCGCCATATTCTCGTCGAGCTCGACCGCGATCACCCACGCGTCGCGCGCCGCGAGCTCGCCGGTGAGCGTCCCAATGCCCGGCCCGATCTCCAGGATTGTGTCGCCAGGATGTACCCACGCCGCGTCCACCACGGAGGCAAGCGCGTCGCGGTCGATCAAGAAGTTCTGGCCCAACTCTTTGCGCGGACGCAGACCATGAGCCCGCATGATTTCGCGCGTTTCGACGGCGAGGGAGGGTCGGGTGATGGTGTTGGGGAGAGAGTTTTTAGGAGGGAGAGTTCGTGCCACGTCTACTTATTATAGCACGTTTCGCGCCGTTGGCGTGTCGAGGCGCCGCAGCAATCCATGGACGGCATGCCCTCTGTGGCTGAGGCTATGCTTCTCATCGGGCGCTAGCTCGGCCATGGTGCGGCCGAGGCGCGGCAGCAGAAAGATGGGGTCGTAGCCGAAGCCCCCGCCCCCGCGCGGCGCCTCGGTGATGCGGCCAAAGACGCGGCCGTGCGCCGCGACGCCCGTCCCATCGGGGTAGGCCAGATAGAGTGTGCAGACGAAGCGCGCGCCACGCTGTTCGGGCGGGACGCCACGCAATCGCTCCAGCAGCAGGTCGACGCGCTGCGTCGCGCTCAACCCAGGACCGCCGAAACGGGCGGTGTAGAGTCCCGGCGCGCCATCGAGCGCGTCGACGGCGAGGCCTGAGTCGTCGCCCAAGGCGGGGGTGTTATACTGAGAAGAATAGGCGCACGCCTTGAGCCGCGCGTTGGCGAGGTACGTCCGGCCCGTTTCGGCGACCTCAGGACCCGCGTCAGGCGGGCTCACGAGACGAACAGCGCGCGCCCCGAACAGGGAGAAAATCTCCTCGAACTCCCGCCGCTTACCAGGATTACCCGACGCTACCATTATGTCTACAACGTCCACGATAACTAGTCCCTCCTACTCGATGATGACCATTAAAGGCGTGGCCGATGCGCCCACACTCGTGGCGCCACAGTATCAGGAGCGCCCGCTCAGCATCTACATCCACGTCCCATTTTGCCAGAAGCGCTGCATGTACTGCGACTTCGCCACCTTCACCGGTCAGGACGAGCAGATGCCGGCCTACGTCGCCGCCGTCGAAACGGAGATGCAACGTCGCGCCGGCCACCTGGGGCGTCCGCCCGCGCAAACGGTCTTCCTAGGCGGTGGGACGCCCAGCCTGCTCCCGCCCGGCCTGCTGGCGCGCCTCCTCGATGCGGTACGCGCGCGCTTCACCCTCGACCCCGCCGCCGAGATCACCATGGAGTGCAACCCCGGCACGCTCGACGCAGAAGGGCTGCGCGCCATCCGCGCCGCCGGCGTCAACCGCCTCTCCTTCGGCGTGCAGAGCCTCAACGACGATATCCTGCGCACGATCGGCCGCATCCACTCCGCCGCCGAGGCCCTCGACGCCTTCGCGTCGGCGCGCGCGTGCGGTTTCGAAAACCTCAGCGGCGACCTGATCCACGCCCTGCCCGGCCAGGACCTCTCCGACTGGCAAGACACGTTGACGCGCCTCGTCGACCTCGACCTGCCGCACTATTCGCTCTACGGGCTGATCCCCGAAGAAGGCACGCCGCTGCTGCGCGCGCTCCAGCGCGGTGAGATCGTCATCCCTGACGGCGACCACGCCGCCGAGATGTACGAGTGGGCGCGCGACTACATGGCCGCGCGAGGCTACGAGCACTACGAGATCTCGAACTGGGCCAAGCCGGGCTGGGAGTCACGCCACAATACAGCCTACTGGGTGCAGACGCCCTACCTCGGCTTCGGCGTCGCGGCACACGGCTACTACGCAGGCGAGCGCCGCGGCAACGTGCGCGGGCTGGCCGGTTACCTACGCCGCACCGAAAACGACGAGGACCCGGCGGTCAGCGTCGAGCCCATCGATACTACGCGCGCCCGCTCGGACGGCATGATCATGGGCCTGCGCCTGATCGCCGGGATCGAGCGCGCCGTCTATCGCCGCCAGCACGGCGCCGACCCGGTCGACCTGTGGCCGGGCGAGATCGCGCTGCTACAAGCGCAGGGCCTGATTGCCGTCACCCCGGAGCGCATCGCCCTCACGCGCGAGGCCCACCTGCTCGGCAACTACGTGTGGGAGCACTTTTTATGAATGGCCGCGCCGCGGCCCGCGTGCGGCGATACCGATGGCGCTCGATAGGGACAGTTGATGGCGCCCCGGTCTGCTCTAACCTGCGTCCCTCGTCGGGACCTGATTGTCCAGCGTGGCGCGGCGCACGCCGGCGTGCGCCGCTCACGGTGTGTCCGGCGTCCCTGCCGTTGTACGGTCCGCTGTCTGCAGGGCTGTCACCAGGGTCGCCTGCGTCGGGTTGCCGATGAACAGGATACGCCCGTTCAGGACATAGGACGGGACGGCGACAAGGCCCGGCGGGACCTGCACGTCCGGCTCACTCAGATCGACCACGCGGACGTCCAGGGCCGGGTCGTGGGCGGCGATCGTGGCGGCCAGGGTCCGGGCGCGCGCGCACCCGAAGCAGTGCGGCGTGATCACGATCTCGAGGACGGCCGGCGGGTGGACGTGGGCCGCTTGACCAACTCCGCTCGGGGCCGCCCTCGAGATCGGAGCAGCTGACCGTTCACGCCCCAAGGGCGCTGTGGCCACGCCACGCCGAACCAGCGCGCCCGCCGTATCACCCGTCACCATGCAGATGGCCAGGACGAGCCCGAAGACGAGATATTCCAGGGACTGCGGGCTGTCCAGCATGAGCATGTGAGCCGGCGCCCGTGCGGCCAGCACGGCGGCGTCGAGGGCGGCCATACTCGCCGCCCCGCCGATGAGCGCGATGAGCACGGCCAGCGGGCGCATCAGGGGCGCGACGATCCAGGCGACCAGGAGGCCCAGCGTCATCGCGACCCCCTCGTGGAGGAGGGCGCCCGGCTTTCATGGGTAGGTGTGCACGGGTAAGGGCGGGCTGGTAGGATGGGGGTGGTGGTGCGAGGGGGCGCAGCGGGCGGCGGGAGCAAAGGATCGGGCACGAGACGGCAGGGCAGAGGAAGCAGGCG
>JAABUM010004334.1_pt1 | contig 16167 bp, 20 predicted proteins | sample 5559161 | NCBI WGS metagenome assembly JAABUM01 (sample SAMN10711868, study PRJNA513369) | rock metagenome | isolation source: Antarctica rocks | place: Antarctica: Victoria Land, Siegfried Peak nord
CGAGCATCTGCAGGTTTACCTCGACGAGTACACCTTCCGCTTCAACCGCCGGCGAACGCCGATGGCCGCATTCCAAACCCTGCTCGGTCTGCAGAGCCAACAGCAGCCCACCACCTACCGCAGCATCCTCGCGGCCAGACCCGGAGCCATGAACAAGGCGGAGCTAACCGGATAAGCATGAAGGACGTTATCTGTCACTGCCGCGGCGTGTTCGACCCTTGCTTGTCGTCCGGGCGTCGGCTGCCCGCTGCGGTCATGGCGGGCTCTGCTGGTGCAGGTCAGCCGGAGGGCCTGGGCCCGGCTCGACGCCGGGCCGTCCCGGCCTCACGCGGTGTCGGCCAAGTCGTTGGGGGCGGTCGCGGTGTTGGCGCTGCAGTGGCCGAGGATCGTGCGGGCCACCTTGGTGACGGTCTCGGCGGCCTGCCGGACACGGGTGAGGTCTCCCCCGGCCCAGCCGGCGATGTAGGCGAAGGTGTAGCCGCTGGCGTCCAGGCCGTGCGCGGCGGCCACGACGTACGCGACGCTCTCGGCCTCGACCTCGCAGCGGCTGCGGCAGGTGGCGTAGGTCGGCAGATCGCCGACGTGCCCGGCCTCGATGTGCGCTAGCTCGTGGATGAGCGTCTTAACCGCCTGGGCGTCGTCCACGGCGCCACTGACCCGGACCGTGCGGCTGGTGGGGTCGGTCCAGCCGTTGGCCCGGCCGGTGTCACCGCGTTGCACCGTGTAGCCGTGCGCGAGCACCTGCCCTTCCAGGGCGTCCCACAGCCCGGCCGGTGCCTGGCCGACCAGCAGGGTCGGCGCGACGTCGGGCAACGGCGCCCCCTCGGTCTGCGCGACGTCGAACACGTGCGCCACCCGAAAGCCCCGGACCTGCCGCCCGCCGCCACCGCCCTGGGGCGCCGCTCCCCCGCTGCAGGTCGTAGCCGGCTCCTGCCCGGCCGGTCCGGCCGGCTCGGCCCGGTCAAGCGCCTTCGGGCGGTAGGTGCACGGCGCCAGGATTGCGATGCCCCGCTCCCCCTTGCGCACCTGCCGGCCCAAGCTCCGCCAGGTGCGGAACCCGGCGACCCGGGTGGCCTGCGGGGCCTGCGCGCCGATCAGCAGCAGGTTGCCCAGGCTGTAGGTGTGGAACTTCGCCGCGGTGTCCAGCATCGCCCGCCACTCCTGGGACTCCACCAGCGCCGCGACACCGTCGCTGATCTGCTCGTGCAGCGCGGCGAGCTTGTCCTGCCCGGCAGTCGTCTGGCTGGTGGTGCTGCTGGTGTGTGTGCTGGTGCTCATCTGAGCCTCCCTGTCCCGCCCCGACCAGCGGGTGCGGGTGGGCCGGTGTCCCCCGGCCTGAGGGCGGTGGGTCCACCCCTCCGCCGCAAAGCCGCCCGGAGGGGTCGCAGCGGCTCGCCGGGCAAGGGAGGAAGCCCACGATGCTTCCCGCGGAGCGCCTGAGGAAGGATCTTGGGCGCCCTTGCCCGGGGAGGAGCGGCCCCGCACAATCCGGGGGGCAACCTTCGGAAGCTGAGCCGGGCCGCAGGCCGTCCACGCCGGGCCCGCAGGGGCCGTGCTGTACGGGTTGTCGTGCTGGTCTGGTGGGTTGCTCGGCTGGTGACCTCCCTGTCCGTCTTAGCGGGTTTCCGCTCGGTGTCGGGTTCTATCAGATGACGGTGCCCGCGTTCGTCGTCGCCGCCGTCAGGGCCGCGACGACGATGGCGGAGCGGGTGGTCGTGTGCTGGCTGGCGAGTTCGTCGAGGAGCCCGCGTTGGGCGCCATTAAGGCGCAGCGTGACGGGGGTGGTCGCGCGTGCGGTGCGTCGGCTGACGTCGAGCTGCTCACTGTCACTTGAGCGCGCGATGGGCAGGTCCTGTCGGTGAGTCTGTGCGACGAGTGCGATGACGCTGGCCAGGGTCCTGCCGCTGCGGCTGGCCTCGTGGCTGAGCCAGTCGGCGAGGGCGGGTGGGAGGCGCACCTGCGTGGCGCGGGTACCGCCGGTCGGGGCGACTGGCGGGACCGGCCAGGCTGGCTTGTGCATAGCCGCCGCAGGCACGGCAGTGGCGGAGCTGGCGGTGTCTTCGCTGTCCGGCGGCACCTGGTCAGTGGTCGGAGTTGGAGCGGCAGGGCGGATGAGGAGCCCGGGAAGGTTGTCGAGGCCGTCGAGTTCATCGAGGACACCGGCGAACGCGCTGGCGCGCCGGCCCATCAGCTGGCCGCCGGTGTCAGGCCGGGTGCCGACTGCTGGTCGGCCTTCATGCGTGTGGTCGCCTCCCGTAGGACGGCGAGGTAATCCATGGCCAGGGCCTCGACGGCATCCGGCCGGGCCCACAGGGACCGCTCGGCGGGGACGGCGTCTTTGCCGGCCTCGGTGCCCTTCTCGCGGCGGCGAAGCCTAGAGATCCGCTCGCTGTTGGCTTGCTCCGCGGCTTCGAGCAGCTCTTGCAGGGTCAGGCTGCTGGAGCGGCTGTCGCGTGCGGCTGCTGGCGCGTGCCGGATGGAGGAGGTGAACGGCTGAACACCACTGCCTTCAAGCAGGCCAAGGACCTCCTGCTCGGTGGCCTTGTTCCGGGCCGAGGCACGTGGGTCACGCGCGAAGGCGACGGTGCCGAGCAGCCGCAGGCTGGGGTTGACGTCACGCTGGGCCCGCAGTATGCGCTTAATGAGCAGCTCGACGCCATCGAGGTCGGCGTCGTCCTCGCGGTGTGGGGCCAGCACGAACTGGACTGCCTCGAGCGCGGCATCGAGCAGAGCGACGTCACCGGGTCCGAGATCGATCACCGCGAGGGCGTACTCCCCTGACTGGGCGAGCTGCTCCAGCGCGAGGCGCAAGTTGCCGTTCATCGCGAACCCCGCGGCGTCGGCGTTGCTCTTGGCGCCGCCGACCATGGACAAGGCCGGCCCGCCGCACACCAGGTCTAGGCCCGGCCGGACGTTCTGCTGCACTCTCAGCGGGTCGCCGAGCACGATGGTGGCGTACAGGCCGCGGCCGCCGTCGCCCTCGACCCCGTAGTTGCGCCGCGACAAGTTCGCCTGCTGGTCTCCGTCGATCAGCAGCACTCGCCGACCGGGTTCCTCCCGGGCGGCCAGGCCACCCAAACCGGCGACTAGCGAGGTCTTACCGACGCCGCCCTTCTGGGACGCGATCAACAGCGAATGCATGTCCGGTCCCCACTTCCGCAGCCTGAAACAGCAGACTGGCATGCACCAACGCCATATGCCGCAACGACTCGCCGTACGTGAGGGTGCGATGTATGCGGCGGCCTACGTCGAGCCCGCGGGTGCGGCAGACACTAGGCGTGCTACCTCGACCGTCCTCACGCCATACGCGCTGGCATACGTCGAACCATACGGCGGACCATACAGTTTGAACGCTGCCCGGGGGACTCGGCACCTGCTGTGGTCGGCAGAAACCGACTCACCTTCGCTCTGGTCGGGGCCCTGCGGCCGACCCGGGGTGGGGCGCCACAAAGTTGCCAGCCGGCGCTGGTGCTGGCAGGACAATCAGAGCAAGGCGAGCTGACCGCCGACGTCCTCGTCCGGCCCGTCCGGGCCTGCGGCACGTTCCATTGGTTTGGTGGGGGAGCGGCGTTGGCTGAGACCGAAGCGATCGCGGTGGGCTTGCCAGGTGGCTACGCAGGCAACCTGCTGGGTCGACAGGAGCCCAGCGAACCGTACGGTGCGGGCGATGACGCGTTCGGCGTAGACGTCTGCTGGCTGGGCGCGATCCAGTCGCGCCGTCGCTGTTCCTCGTCAACGCCGGCAAGACGCCGTTGTTCGGCGAGTCGGGTCTTGAGCTCAGCTTGCTCGATCAAGCTGAGCTGCGCGAATGCGTCGGCGCGCTCGCGTCGGCGCTGCTCGCGCTGGTCGGAGGTCGGGCCCGTCCGCCAGGCCCGCTGGCGGCGCTGGGCGAACCAGCGCAGCGTCAAGGTCCGCCGCGGCGGAGTCCGGAGCCCATGGGAGGGACCCCGGCGTTGACCTCACCGCCTCAGGAGGCGGCGCAGTTCCTCGGGTTGTTCGCCTGGGTCGAGGAGTGGCTGGTCGCCGCAGGCGCGGTGTCCCACGTCGGTAAGGACCTGGGGTTTCGAGAACCGTAGGTAGCGGGGTCTGAGGTGCAGCGGTACAGGATCCGGCGCTAGGCGGAAGGCGCGTTGCCCTTGGCCGGCTTGGCTCGGGCGCCGGTGCTGGCTTTGTCGAGGTGGCCGTAGAGGGTGGAGCGGGGGACGCGCAGCAGGTCGGCGATCTGCTGCACGGTGTGCTGGCGGGCGTCGTAGAGCTGTTGTGCGTGCCGGGCCTGAGATGGGCTGAGGGTGGGGCGCCGGCCGCCGGTGCGGCCGCGGGCTCTGGCGGCGGCCAGGCCGTCGCGGGTGTTGGCGATGATGAGCTCGCGTTGGAGTTCGGCCAGGACCGAGAGCATGCCGAACATGGCGCGGCCTTCGGCGGTGGTGGTGTCGATGCCCTGTTCGAGCACCCGCAGCTGGACGCCGCGGTCGCGCAGGGCGGCGCCGAGGGTGACCAGGTGCAGTACGGAGCGGCCGAGCCGGTCCAGGCGGGTCACGACGAGGGTGTCGCCGGCGCGCAGGTGGCGCAAGAGCAGGTCGAACTGTGGACGGCTGCTTTGGCGCCGCTTGCTCGGTCGAGGTAGACGTCGTCGGCGGCGACGCCGGCGCGGGCCAGGGCGTCGAGCTGGTGGGCGGGGTTCTGCTCGTCGGTGGAGACGCGTGCGTACCCGAGCAGCATGGTGTCGACAGTAGGGGTAGGGCGGGGTTTGCCGACGTTGATTGCCGACGCCAGTTTTCGACGTGTGGAGCGGGTGCGCGCGGTCTGGACGGAAGGGTGTCGGCAGACGGTCGTTTCCCGACAGGACTGGGCCGTCCCCGCGCAGTAGCACGCCCCTGTACTGATCCACTGGCGGAGCGGTCCGCCTCCTTCGGGGAAGGCCATACGGTCGCCACGTGAGCGCCGCCTTCCTGATCACGTCACTGGTCATCGTCGCCACCCCTGGGACCGGGGCCCTGTTCACGATCTCCGCGGGGTTGAGACGGGGTGCCCGCCCAAGCCTGGTCGCCGCGTTCGGCTGCACCTTGGGGATTACGCCGCACCTCGCCGCTGCGGTCACCGGAACGGCGGCCCTGCTGCGCGCGAGCGGGCTGGCGTTCGAGACGGTCAAGATCCTCGGAGTCGGCTACTTGCTGTACATGGCATGGTCGACCTGGCGGGACAAGAGCACGCTGGTCTTGCAGGAGGAGCTGGCGCCCGGGTCGGCGCTTCGCGTGGTGACCTCGGCCGTGCTGGTCAACCTGCTGAATCCCAAGCTCACGATCTTCTTCTTCGCGTTCCTGCCGCAGTTCGTGCCGGCCGGGTCGGCGCACCAGCTATCGACAATGCTCACCCTCAGCGGCGTGTTCATGGCGATGACCTTCGTCGTGTTCGCCTTCTACGGGGTCTTCGCCGCCGGGATGCGCCGTCACCTCATCGCCCGGCCCCGCGTCATTAACCGCGTCCGCCAGTGCTTCGCCGCCACGTTCGTCGCCCTGGGGGCAAAGCTCGCCACGACCACCCGCTAGACGACCCGGCAAGTGCCGGTGACACCTCTCCTAGCGGGCGGTTTCGGGCGGTTGGCCGGGACCCGCCGCCCCCGCGGCACACCGGCGACGACCGCTCGCCACTAGCGCCACTTCCCGTACCGATCCTCCTCGACCCCGGTGACGGAGGGCCCCAGATGGCCGACGGGTTCCTGAGCGCGGAGCAGCTGCGCCGCTACGGCCGCTACACCGGTGATCCCGACACTGCGCAGCTGGCCCGCTACTTCTACCTCGATGTCGCCGACCGGGCCCTGGTCGACGTGCGGCGCGGGGAGCACAACCGGCTCGGGTTCACCGTGCAGCTGTGCACGGTCCGGTTCCTCGGTACGTTCCTGCCCGACCCCACCGACGTGCCGTGGTCGGTCGCGGCGCACCTGGCGGCGCAGCTGGCGATCGCCGACCCGGGGGTGCTCAAGGCCTACGCCAGTCGGGACGCCACCAATCGGGAGCACGCCGGAAAGATCCAGCACGTCCACGGCTACACCGACTTCACCGACCCCGTCGCCCAGGCCGACCTGCGGGGCTGGCTGCACGCCCGGACCAGCCTGGGTGCCGAGAGCCCCGGGATGCTGTTCGACCTCGCGACCGCCCGGCTGCTGGAGGCCAAGGTCCTACTGCCCGGCCCCACCGTGCTGTCCCGCCTCGTCGCTGCAGCCAGAGAGCAAGCCTCGACCGCCCTGTGGCAGACCCTGTCTGAGGCCTCCACCCCAGCGCAGAAGCGCGCCCTCGCGGGCATGTTGACCGTCCCGGCGGGTGAACGGACCTCCGGGTTGCAGCGGTTGCGCCGCGGGCCGACCAGCGTTACCGCCGCCGGGATGCTAGGGGCGCTCACCCGCCTGACCGAGATCCGGGCGCTCGGGGTGGGCGAGATCGAGCTGAGCGCGGTGCCCGCCGCGCCCGCGGCGAATCCGGCACCGCCATCGCCCGGCACCTCGGCCTCGGCAGATCCACCCTCTACCGGGCACTCGGCGAACCTCACCCCACCTGAGACAGACCCACCCACCCATGCGGCTTACCGCCGGATGATCCCTACGGGGGGATTACGTCCCTGGAAGGCCGCGAGCCTGTCAGCTCGCTACGACACGCCCACCGAGATCAATCACCTTTCACTGCGAAGAGCCGGAATGGCGATCCCCTACAACAGGCCCCGTTGCTCCTGGGGGTATGCCACCGACTACGGAGCGAGCGCCGTCGTGCCAGTTGGGTCCTTCGAGGTGAACCAGTAAACGATTGACGACCTCGTCAGGAACACAGCGAAAAAACTGAAGACGAATCCCTCGATCTTCACCCGCTCACGCGTCCACAGGCTCTGGCGACGCATGGAAGTCGCCCCGTGCCGCCGCCTGCGGGTAGTGCAGGTCGAACGCGGGCCGCTCTGAACGGATCCGCGGCAGCGAGACGAAGTTGTGCCGCGGCGGCGGGCAGGACGTCGCCCACTCCAGCGAGTTGCCGTAGCCCCACGGGTCGTCCCCAGCAGCGAGCTCGCCGTAGCGGTAGGAGTGGATCACGTTGTAGAAGAACACCAGCTGGCTGGCGCCGAGCAGGAACGCGCCGATCGTTGAGATCGTGTTGAAGGTGGTGAACCCGTCGGTCGGCAGATAGTCGGCGACCCGCCGCGGCATCCCTTTTATGCCGAGCCAGTGCTGGATGAGGAAGGTCATGTGGAACCCGATGAGCTGGGTCCAGGCGTGCAGCTTGCCCAGGCGCTCGTCGAGCATCCGGCCGGTCATCTTCGGGAACCAGAAGTAGATGCCGGCGTAACCGCCGAACACGGCCGAGCCGAACACCACGTAGTGGAAGTGCGCCACCACGAAGTAGGAATCGGTCACGTGGAAGTCGATCGGGGGGCTGGCCAGCAGCACCCCGGTCAGGCCGCCGAACAGGAACGTGATCAGGAAGAACACCGACCACAGCATGGGCGTCTCGAAGGTGAGCTGGCCCCGCCACATCGTGCCGATCCAGTTGAAGAACTTCACCCCGGTCGGTACCGCGATCAGAAACGACATGAGGGAGAAGAACGGCAGCAGCACCGCCCCGGTCGCGAACATGTGATGCGCCCACACCGCGATCGACAGCGACCCGATGCCGATGGTGGCGAACACCAGGCCCTTGTAGCCGAACACCGGTTTGCGGCTGAACACCGGGATGACTTCGGTGATGACCCCGAAGAACGGCAGGGCGATGATGTAGACCTCGGGATGGCCGAAGAACCAGAACAGGTGCTGCCACAAGATCGCGCCGCCGTTGGACGCGTCGAACACGTGCGCACCCAGTACCCGGTCGGCTGCCAGCGCCAGGAGCGCGGCGGCGAGCACCGGGAAGGCGATCAGGATCAGGATCGCGGTGATCAGCATGTCCCAGCAGAAGATTGACATCCGGAACATCGTCATGCCGGGGGCGCGCAGCGTCAGCATTGTGGTGATCAGGTTGACCGCGCCGAGCACCGTACCGATACCGGACATGGCCAACCCGAAAATCCACATGTTGGCACCCGCACCGGGTGAGAACACCGCGCTGTTCAACGGGGCGTAGGCGAACCAGCCGAAGTCGGCCGCGCCGTCTGGCGTCAAGAAGCCACTGACGACGATCAGCCCGCCGAACAGGTAGAACCAGTAGGCCAGCGCGTTCAGCCGGGGAAAGGACACGTCTGGCGCGCCGATCTGCAGCGGAATGATGAAGTTGGCGAACCCCAACGCCAGGGCCGGCGCGAACAGGAACATCATCAGCGTGCCGTGCATGGTGAGCAGCTGGTTGTACTGCTCGTTCGAGACGAACTGCAGACCGGGGCGCGCCAGCTCGGTGCGCATCACCTCGGCCATCAACCCGGCCAGGATGAAAAAGAAGAAGGCCGTGCAGGTGTACATGATGCCGATGGTCTTGTGGTTCGTCGTCGTGATGTAGCCCAGCAGGGTGGTGTGCTGCGATTCCTGCTCTGTCGGTTCGATGTGCCTGGCCGCTGCAGGTGCGGGCTCGTGAAGGAGGGTCATGACCTGCTCCCGGTGATGGTGGGGCCAGCGGCGCTTGCTGTGGACTGTAGGCACGCATCACGCTAGACGGATCCTGTTCCGCTGAGGCTCAGACCCCTGAGCCGGGCCTACCGAACCGGGGCACGAAGCACGCTCGCACCTGCCCCGGCCCCACCCGGACAAGGCACCTGGGGAACAGTGGAACGAAAAGTTACGTCGGAACGGGGAGCCAGGCCGGGAGGTCCTTGACGCCCTTGCCTGAGTGCCCACCGATCGCATCAGATGCGAGGTTGTCGCGTTGAGCGCGAGGGTTGCTCAGGGCTGAGCAGGTTCAGGGCGCGTTCTCGGTCGGCGTCGCCGCCCTTGTCAGCTGAGCGGTCGACTGACGTGGATGATCGTCGGCCCGCGGCGTGGCTCCACGTGATTGTCGCTCCCGCTGGGGCCGGGGAGCGGTCCGCGGCTGCGGGTGGTGGTCCAGAGGTAGGCGACGGCGGCGGTGAGCACGACAGCGCCGGTGACGTGCAAGCTGACCAGGACCTCGGGGACACCGAGCAGGGTCTGCACGATGCCGCTCACGGCTTGGGCGGCGAACGCCGCGACCACCAGCAGGTAGGCCCGCCACGGGGCCGCGGGCACACGGGTGGCGTGCAACGCGAATCCGGCCGCGACCAGCAGCCCGGCGAACACCGCGACGATGCCGGTGTGCGCGGTCAGCACGGTCTCCACCCCGGTACCGAGCCGGGGGGTGGCAGCGTCGCCGGCGTGCGGCCCGGCCGCGGTCACCAGCGTGCCGGCGCCCAGCAGCACCACCAGGGCGCCGCCGAGCACCCCAGCCAGGGCCGCACGGGACCGGCGACGAGGGCTGTCGGGGGTTGGTCTCCTTCCTGGGTGGCGGACACGAGCAGCACCGCGACCCACACCAGCAGCGGGGAGACCAGGAAGTGCGCGGCTACCGCGGGCCAGGCCAGGTGCACGAGCACGGTGACACCGCCCATCACCGCCTGGGCGACGACTCCGAGCGGCATCACCAACGCGAGCAGCAGGTGTCGCCGCCGGACCTGCGGGGCGAGCAGCGCCGCGGCCACACACAGCACCGCGACCCCGCCGACCAGGATGATCAACAGTCGGCTGAACTCGATCCACGAGCGCAGCGCGGCCACCGTCGGCGACGCGATCGGCACCAGACTGCCGGGGAAGCACTGCGGCCAGGTCGGACAGCCCAGCCCCGACGAGGTCACCCGCACCACCGACCCGGTGACCGCGATCCCGGCCTGGGTCAGCGCCGCCGCCCACGCCAGGCCGCGCTGCACCGGCCACCCCACCCGTGGCGAGGAGCGAATTGGTGCCGGCGGGGCGGTGAAGGTCGTGGCCATCGACGGCGATCCTGCCACCGCTCCCGCTCCACACGACGGTGAGAGGTGCCGTCGAGCGGGGCAGGAGGAGATTGCTCAGTGGTCTGTGGTGAGCAGGTTCAGGGCGCGTTCGCGGTCGGCGTCATCGGGCTGGGTGTACAGGCGCAAGGTGCCCAGGGAGGCGTGCCCGAGTAGGTCGGCGACCAGGACGGGGTCGGCGCCGCCGCGTAGGAGTTGGGTGGCGAAGGTGTGGCGCAGGACGTGTGGCCCGAACCCGCCGCCGCGGGGGTCGTCGCCGAGTCCGACCTGCTCGCCGAGCTCGGTGATGATGGTGCGCGCGGAGCGGTCGGACAGCTGCCCGCCGCGGCGCTCCAGCTGCGAGACCCGCTCCCCGTCCAGCACCCGCCCCTGCGTGGCGCTGACCTGCCCGGCCAGGGCGTCGTAGAGCCGCTGAGTCGCGCTGTCGCGGACCCGGGCCGCCAGCCGAGCCAGCGTCGAGACCCCGGCAGCAGTACCTACCGCTCCCAATCGCCCGGCACCTCGGCCTCGGCAGATCCACCCTCTACCGGGCACTCGGCGAACCTCAGCCCACCTGAGACAGACCCACCCAGGCGGCTAACCGCCGGATCATCCTGTTCCGCTGAGGCTCAGACCGCCGCCAGTGGGACGAAGGTCTGTCTTAAGGACTCGTGCGTTTGCACCGACGATGACGGCTGTCTAAGGCCACCATCCTCGCCGGCCCGGCCGGCCTAGCCGACAGCCGGCGGGGGTATTTTCGCGCCATGACGAACCCGGCGATCCGCTCGCAGCCCACCGGAGACGTCGACATCGCCGTGCCCGACGATGAGGAGCAGGCGTCGCCCTCCGGCCAGGCCGAGCCCGAGCCGAGCGTCGACCCGGCCAACCTCGACCATCCCGAGGAGCTGATGGGCGAGTAGACGCCCGCCCGACACCCCAGCGGAACGCGCAGCACTGGGTCGGCGCGCGTCAGGCGGGGGACAGCGACCCGGCGACGAGCACGCCAAGCCTGCTCCGGGCCGGGCGCCGCAGGCGGCCTGTCCCGCGCTCGATGCCCGTGGGATGCGCGGCCGCGGTCCCTTTTGCCAGGGCAGGCTCCGCCTGCCCGCCCCTGCCCGTTCCAGCGGCCGCAGGCTCCGCGGTCAAGGGCGGCAGAGCCGAGCGCAGCGGTCCCTTGAGGGTGGAGGAGCGTTTCGCGTAGGCAGGGAACGCGGCCCCAGGTGGGAGGGTCCGAGCGTAGCGAGGTCCTTTGGGTGCTTGAGCCGCTCGCTGAGCGGACACGCCGCCCGTCTGCTAGTGCTGGTCCCAGAACCCGGCGGGGGGCTTCTCGACGGGCAGCGGCGGCGCGCTCAGGTGCTTGCCCTCACCGCAGGCCCGGAACGGGCCGCGGTCACGGTCGCGGAGCCGGTCCATCTGGGGGTCGGCGACGTCGCGCAGCCACCGGGCCGGTGCGCAGGTCGGCGACGGCCTGCTCGAGGTCGTCGAGCTGCTGCTCGCGGCAGGCGAGCTGTGCGGTCACCGCGTCGTCGGTCATCGGACTCCGGCTGTGGTGCCGCGCCGGCTGATGCCGGCCGCCGCGGTCGCTACCTCGCTGGCGACCGCGGCGGCCCTGGGCCCGTCGTACCAGGGCAGCAGGGACAGCAGCGCCGGGCGGGTGCCGGTGGCGAGCAGCAGCGCGCTGCCTTTGGGCAGCGCCCGCAGCTCGGCCGCGGGCAGGATGCGCTCCCGGCGGGTGGAGGTGGTCCGAGTGGTGCGGCCGTCGCCGTGCGACCAACGGTCGGCCGGGACGTCGTGGTCGCCGACCAGGCGGGAGACGTCCTCGACGAAGCCGGCTTCGTCGAGGCCGGCGCCGAGCAGCTCACCTACCCGATCACCAGCGGGGTCACCTACAACGCCACCCTGTCCGCGACCTACCGCAACTGGACCAGCCCGGCTAACCCCAGCACCGGCAGCTTCCTATGCTGAGCACTCGGCCGGCCGCGGACGGGCAGGCGCCGGCTTGCACGTGCCGGCTGCGGCGCCACAGCGAGGCGAGGTGTGACGTTCCGCTGACCGAGGTGGTGTTCAACGGACACGTGATCCCTCGCGGGAACACGGTGCTGGTCGACGGCAACCACTACTTCGCCGCCGAGGCGGTGCGTGGTCAGTATCTGCACCGGGCCCACTGGCCCGCTTCGGCGCCTTCACCGGGGGCGCCGACCTGCGCCGGGCACCGTGGCGGCTGCTGGAACGAGACGCCGTTGACGTGTCGCACGTGACGCTGCGTGGTGGACACCTGCACGTGCTGGCGGGCACGAAGCCGGCCTGACGTGATCTACTGCCGCGACACCGCGACACCGCGACACCGCGAGGCCCGGCGCGATCCGGGGACGACCGGTGCAGCGATGTAAGGCCAGCAGCCCGCTATAACCGCGCTATGACGATGCCGATTGAGCCGAGAACCCCTATGAGACATCGGATCGGCTGGTGACCGCGACGGGGGTACGCCCGGCGGGTCTCGACGACCGGGTACAGGCGGCGGCCGCAGCCGAATCCCCGGATGGCCTGCGGCGCGGTTCGCTGAGCTTCGCCCGCACCATCGCCCTGTCGGTCGGCATCCAGGGCCCGACCGCAGGCGTGATCGTCGGGCCGGCCGTTATCGCGTCCGTCGTCGGCGGTCCGGGCGCGCTCGCGCAGGTGCTGGGCTTGGTCGCCATGGCGTTCGTCGCCTACGCGTTCTGGCGGTTCACACGTTCGTTCAACACCGCAGGCTCCGTGCTGGCCTTCAACGGCACGGCCCTGGGCGCCGGTTACGGCTTCGTGTCGGCCTGGCTTCTGCTTCTTGTCTACACATCATTCGCCGGGGCGGTCTTCGCCTCCACCGCGTCAATCGCGCAGTCCTTCGCCGCCTCGCTCGGCCTGCACGCCTGGTGGCTGTGGTTCGCGCTGGTCGGGGCGGTCGTCGCGATCGCCCTCGCGTACCTGTCGATCGGCCTGTCGCAGCTGGTGATACTCACCGTCGAGGGACTGGCGATCGTGTTGGTCCTGATTGTTGGGGTGACCGTCGTGGTGCAGGGCGGCTATCACGGGCACGGTCTGTCCGCAGCGCCGTTCCGGCCGTCGGGGGTCGGTGTCTCGGTGCTGGCACTCGGCGTGGTCAACGCCTTCAGCCAGTTCTCCGGCTTCGAGGGCGCGGCCACCCTTGGCGAGGAGTCACGGCGCAGCACCCGCACCGTGCCGGCCGCGATCGCGATTTCACTGGTGCTGTCGGCGGCCGTCTACATCTTCCTGACCTGGGTCGCCTACGGCTCGTTCGCCTCCCCGGCGACGCTGGCCGCCGACCCGGCGCCGCTGGTGACGGTGGCCGTCCACGCGCTGGGCTCGGGCGTTGGGAAGGTGGTGAACGTGGCAGGAATCGTGTCGGCGTTCGGCGCCCAGCTCGCCTGCATCACGGCCGGCTCCCGATTGGTCTACGCGCTGGGCCGCGAGGCCGGCAGACCCGGCAACCTGCTGACCCGCACCTCGGCCCGCACCGGCGCGCCGGTCGGCGCGGTGGGCGTGGTGTCGGGCGCAGCGCTCGCCTCGTTGCTGGCCTTCTCCTTCGAGGCGACCGCGATCCGGGCGTTGACGCTGATCGTCACCTACGGCGCGTACTTGCTGCTGGTGGCGTACGGGATGACGGTGCTCGCCGCGCTGGTCTGGACACTGCGCACGGTGCGTCGGCCGGTGCCGGTCGCGGTGCTGACGCTGGGTCTTGCCGTGATGGGCTACGTCCTGTACCGGACGTTCGTGCCGTTCCCGGAGGCGCCGTTCGGGGCGATCGTGGTCGCGGCCGGCGGCAGTGGGCTGCTCGGTGTCGCGCTGCTCGCCGTACCGGGTCTGCGTCGGCGGCTGCGGGGCTCGCCGCTGCTCGCGGTGGTCGCTGCGGACCGCGACTGAGGCCGGCGGTGCTTGACGCGCGCGCGCGGCCGATGCTGGCCGGGTCACTCAACCGGGTCGCCGCCGTGGCCGACCGCGCCGGGCTGTCGCCGCTGGCGGTCACCGCGGCCGGGCTGGTGCTGGGCCTGGGCAGCGCTGGGGCGGCCGCGCTGCGGTGGTGGCCGGCGGCGCTGGCACTGTGGTTGCTTTCGCGGCTAGCGGACGGTGTCGACGGACCGCTGGCCCGCCGGCGCGGGCCTGCGGATGCGGGGGCCGGTGGGCTGCTTGATATCTGCGCGGACTTCTTGGTCTACGGCGCCACCGTGCTGGGGGTCGCCTACGGCGCGGGCGGCAGTCGCTGGCCGTACCTGCTGGTGCTGCTGGCGTACTACGTCAACGGGGCGGCGTTCCTGGCCTTCTCCTCGCTGGCCGAACGGGCCGGGCGGCAGCGCGACGACGGCCGGTCGCTGTCGTTCCTGGGCGGGCTGGCGGAGGGCACTGAGACGATCGCCGTGCACAGTGCCTGGCTCATCTTCCACACCGCGGCCGGCGCCATCGCACTCGTCTGGGGCGTCGTGGTCCTTATCGGGGCGCTCGCCCGCGTCAGCGCCGGCTACCGCGCGCTGCGCTGATCGCCGTACCGCAGCCAGGTCCGGCGGGCCAGGCCCAGGGCGCGGATCGCCGTGTGTGTGGGCGCCGCCATCGCCGACAAGATGCTGTTCATGGTCGCCGGCCATGGCCGCGGAAATGGAACGCGACCTCATCCGCGAACGCACCCTCGGCGGCCTGGCCGCCGCCCACGCCCAAGGCCGCCGGGGCGGCCGCCCATCAGCTCTGGACGCTGCCACCCTCGCCGTCGCCATCGCCCGCCGCGCTCGCGGCGAATCCGTCACCGCCATCTCCCGGCACCTCGGCCTCGGCAGATCCACCCTCTACCGGGCACTCGGCGAACCTCAGCCCAACTGAGACAGACCCACCCACGCGGCCCACCGCCGGATCCGATGCTCCTACTGTCAAGGCCTGGCGGGTATGGGTAGCGCGCTGAAGACTTCGCGGGCGATGTAGCGCTTGAGGCAGCGGATCGCTTCGGTCTTGCTCTTGCCGTCGGTAATGCGCTTGGCGAGGTAGTCCTTGGTGCGTGGATCGCAGTTGAGCCGGACGAGCGTGATGCGCCGTAGGGCCGCGTTGGCCTGGCGGTCGCCGCCGCGGTTGAGCCGGTGCCGGTGGGTCTTGCCGCTGCTGGCCTGGACTGGACTGACGCCACACAAGGAGGCGAAGGACCGTTCGCTGACCAGGCGCTCGGGGTTGTCGCCGGCGGCCAGCAGCAGCGTCGATGCGACATCGGGGCCGACGCCCTTGAGGGCGGTCAGGGCCGGGGCGACCTGCTCGGTGATGCGCTTGAGCCGTAGCTTCACCTGCTCGAGCCGCTCGGCCAGGAACAGGGCCCGCTGAGCGAGCTCACGCAGCGCGAAGCGGGTGACTGCAGCCAGGCTGTCGTCGTCGGCGCCGATGCGGAAGGCGGCGCAGGTCGCCAGCAGCTCACGCTGGAAAAGATCGCGGAGTCGAGCCCGCAACTCGTCAGAGGCGGTGACCAGTAGTGCCCGAAGCTGGTTCAACGCCTGGGTGCGGGCCTTGGTGGCGCTGCGCTGCAGCAGCTTCAGCGTCCGCAGCGCCTCCACTGGGCCGTCATGGGTCTTCGGAGCGGCGTTGGCTTCCCCTGACAGCACAGCCCCGCGCGGCCGCGATGGCATCGACGACGTCGGTCTTGCCGTGCCGCCGGCGGACCTGCCGGTTGGGTCGCATGACCTCTACCACCGTGACCTGCTCGGCACGCAGGTGCCGGGCCAGCGACACCCCGGAGGTGCCGGTGCCCTCCACGCCGATCCGATCGAGCTCTCCGAAGCCGCACATCCAGCCCAGCAGCCGGCGGTAGCCAGCGGCTGTAGTCGGGAACTCCGCCGTGCCCAGGACACCTCCGACGGCCGTCACAACCGCAGCGACGTGAACATCGAGGTGAGTGTCGACGCCGCCCGTGACGGGTGGGCGTACTTCTGCGATCGTGGTCATGTCCGTCCTCTGGCTCGCACTGGCAGGGCGGGCACGGCGCGACGGTGGTCGGACAGTCCAGGGACGGGTGCCTGATGCAACAGGCTCCTACGAAGTCACTCCCACCAGCGGCGTGCCAAGGTCGTTCTCCCGCCCGACCGACGAATCGGATCCAGGGCAGCAACTTCGCGCCAGGGCTAATACTACAGCCGCAGTTACTCTGATCCTGCTTCGGCGTGTCGGCTTGGATCTCCGGTCAGGTGTCGTGATCTTGCCGGGGTGGCTGATGATCTGGACGTGTCCGAGGTGCAGGCGTGGGCGGCT
>JAABUM010004338.1_pt1 | contig 16156 bp, 30 predicted proteins | sample 5559161 | NCBI WGS metagenome assembly JAABUM01 (sample SAMN10711868, study PRJNA513369) | rock metagenome | isolation source: Antarctica rocks | place: Antarctica: Victoria Land, Siegfried Peak nord
CAGTCTCTCGTCATCCTCTTTTCGCCATTCGCAAGGCCACCAGCGAGCAGCAGTGCAGCCACATCGTACTCACCTCAAGCATCCCAATATTCCGATCGTACTTTCACAGGCGCACCATGCCGAACCTAATCGATGCAGCTGTATCGCCCACATCCACTTGCAGCATTGTGCATCTGACCGACAGGCACGGTATTGCCGGGCTACCAATGCGGTCACGCCACGGCTGCGGCCGCCGCCGCATCGCTGCTGACAGCGCCCGGCAGCGGCGCTATGGCCGACAGTGGACGCCGCCGGATGGCGCGTGTGCACCGTTCCGTCAGGCCGTCCAGGGCGGCCCGAGAAATGAGCAGGTAGTCCCGCTGCAGGATGGAGTACACATTTGCGCCCGCCACGGGGAGCACGTCCACCCACGGCAGGTTGCCCGCCGCCAGCCTCAGGTTGTCCCTGCAGCATGTCATGCAGAGGGAGTCAGGCTTCTGGCAACAACCAGCACCAGCAGGCCTCATGCCTCCTGGAGGTGATCAAGTCTTGGCTACACGACATGCAAGAGGGGCATCCTGTGGACGTTCGCTAGCTCCCTCAACTGATGCCGAGCATGAGTGGCCGTCTGCAGACAGCAATGCAGGCTGCTTTTGGCGCAAGGTCTTGGCATCTGGAAGCTATGGAATGGTGTCTGTAAATACCACACGCACCCGCCGTCAGCGCCATCCTTGGCGGAGTCCATAATGAGCGCCGAGCGCCGCGGCGCCTCCGCCAGCAGCACGTTCAGCGCGCCGTCCAGCCCTTTCTGCGAAAAGGAATGCGCCGGACAGTCTCAGGGATGGTGCACCGGCACATCATCTGCAGGGAGCCTTGCGGGTGCATGGCAACGTGAGCGGCGGACAAGCACAATTCAGTGGCTCTGATTCGGCGACGCGACTTGCTCATGGTAGGAGGTTCGTCCAGGGCAGGGGCAACGAAGCGCCTGGCGAGCTCACGGTTTTGGGCTCAGACAGCGCGAGCGTGTCCATCACGATCAGGCGCCCCTCGGACGCCTTCGCCTGCAATGCATGAGCAGCAGCATGTTCCTCAAACATCCCCACTTTACTTAACAAGGCTGCCAGGATGAGACTCGTCGCAGAAATGTCGACTGGTGCAGCAGAGCCATCCAGAGCAGTGTAGCAGCGCCCACAACAGCTTGAACTGTAGAAGCAAACAGAATTGGACAGTGACTTCATATGTGAACTCAGGTATGAGGTCAGTTCTAGTGTGGATATCGCACCGAGAGCGCGCAGCGCAGCCCCATCTGGCGGACCTTGCGCTGCAGGTCGTGCTCGTGCGAACGCGGCACCGGGCCATGCGCCTTACCACCTCCGCGCCACTGCGGCGAGACAGTACGGCAGTCAGTGTCAGAATGTGTGGGTATCACAGGTGGTGGGGCGACAAAGTGCTGCAACTTGTTGGTGCAGCATGCGTCTGGTCACGAAAGCAGGACCGCAATGAAATCGCAGGAGGAAGCAATTGTGTGTGCACAACCAGAGCCCCGTCTGCTGCTGCTGCACTCGTTTCAGGGCGCTTCACTTCACGAGCGAAAGTCAGCAACTGATGCGAACCTGCGGCGCGCGGATGGTACCGGCACGGGCGCGCCCGGAGCCCTTCTGCGCATGTGGCTTGCGGCCGCCGCCCCGCACCTCCCGCCGCGTCTTCGCCTTGTGCGTGCCCTGCAGTGTGGCGGGAGAGTCGCATGACGTGCGGTGGGTTCAAATCTACCGCGAATGTCGTCCCAAAGTGTGCTTGTTGGATGCAAGCATGGCAGCCCTCGAACGGCTCATGGTGCAAGGCTGAACCAGCGGCAGCGGCAGCAACAACCATGCTTGCATGCGTCATTCGTTATTCATCGTCGCGACTCCATCGTTGCCGTCGGGAGAAGCGCACCTGCTGCCGCTTGGCGAGCTGCCAGCGCACGACGCGGTGCAGGATGTCCTTTCGCACATCCACGTCAAAGACGGCGCCCGGCAGCACCGCGGTGCCAGCGGCGTCGCCCGCCCAGGTGCGCAGCGGCACCTCCCGGTCCTGCAGCCCGCCTGCACTTGCGCACAAGCCTTGATGAGCGTCTATCTGCATGATTATATCTTACATCAATAATGTGTGGCATCCATGCATGTGGTCAAAGGATGTGCTGCGAGCGACAACAGAAGACTGCAGGTGATGAGGAGATGCTTATCTTGTAACATGCTCGTCGACACGATGCTACATGTGCACGATGCGTGCCTGAAGCTGAGACGCCTCCATCCCGCGGCTGCGCTGCGTCATGCGGCAACCGCTGCGCCACCGCTGCCGCCACCGCAGGGGCGTCTGCAGGGGCGTTAGCGGCCGCGGCCGCCGGCGAGGCATAGAAACGGCAGTGCGCCAGGCCGGTGCCGGCTGCGGGCGCGGCGGGCGGGCCGGTGCCGATGCTGACGCGCCGCATGCATGTCAGGAGCGAGGGCAGCGCTGCCGGCGGCGCCGCTGCCGTCCTCTGCAGCTCAGCCTGCATGTGGCCGTGATTTCAATCTTCAATCTCAGATCCCTGTTATCACCACAGAGCCTGTGCGTGTATGGCCCATTGGTAGCATTGCGCAGCGTCAAGGCACGGCCAGCCAGACGGCCAGACGGCCGGCGCCAGCAGTACGGACCTGCACTCCCGAGGCCGCCTGGCTCAGCAGCCGGCGCCAGCCGCATCGCAGGCCGCTGGCAGCCATAGTGCTCTCTATACGATCATCCGGCTGCCAATCGCCCTCGGCTGGTCGCGGGGACTCTGCTCAGCGAATGTCCAACATCAACAGAGGGACCAACGGCGTGGGCGCCGAGCTTGGGTGCGAAAACCAGACGAGTCCGATCAATCACGTCACTTTCGTGCAGGCGAAATCTGCCGCAGCCTGCGCACCGAGCACTTCGCTTCGCGCTGGTTTTAAACCCTGAGGTTGGTCATCTCGCCGCCTGAGCAGTGCGACTTGCCGTGTGTCTGCCTCTCTGCACTTTGACGCCAACGGTGAACAGCACCTCTGCAACCATGGGTGAGTGCTGCCGACACTTTGCTGCTGGGCACGCTGCTGTAGCTGCCCTGAGTGCTGAAACTGCTGCATTCGCAAGTGGTCGCCATCCCTGCGCAGCTGGTCTGGTGGCTGCGTTTAGAGCAGGGCTTTGCTGGCGGCTGCAGCTGCATCAGCAACGCAGGGTTTCTGAAGCCACTGGGCTGCGTGGAGGCACCTACCGACCAGGGTGTATTGGGGGGTGGATGTCTCCAAATATCAATTCAGCAACCGCAGCCCTGGCAGCTGCACGGCGAAAACACGCGGCGCGCAAACGACGCCTGCGGACGGCCGGGCGCCTGGCGATCCAAGGGGCGCCTGCGCTGCACACGAGGGAGGGCGCACGGGCAGCGTGAAGGACAGTTGCGCGCTGGAGATATTAGAAGGCTGTCTTCCTGCGTCGCAGGCAAGGTCCACGGTTCCTTGGCTCGTGCCGGTAAGGTGCGCTCGCAGACGCCGAAGGTGGCACCGGCGGAGAAGAAGAAGGTGCCCAAGGGCCGTGCGTTCCAGCGCCTCAAGTACAACCGGCGCTTCGTGAACGTCGGTGCGTGGTTGTTGTGTGGCAAATGCAGCGGTCTGTCAGGCCGGTGGCCAGAACCTGCTGTATGGTGACGCCCCTCCGTGACTGTGCACAGCTGCACTTGACGCGCAGTGCGATCGCTGCAGAACATGCACTGCTGGGACTGCTGATCACAAATGGCTCTGGCTGCACCAGCACCTTCCATGTTGCCAACTCCAATTTGCTGTCGTGGCTGCAGTTGCGGGCTTCGGCAAGGCGAAGGGTAAGTTGCTTGTTACTTGCGCATGATGTCAGTGCCGCTGCTGTGTTTTTCTGACACACACAACGATCTGACTTTGATTCGAGTCTTAGCTGGAGCTGTCAGCGAGCAATGAAGAGGTCGAATGATGAGGTGTGCGCCGCGCAGGTCCCAACAGCAACCCTACCTCCTAGACAGCACTCTTTTCGAGGTGGGGGACACGCGGCGCTGCCATTGCCATTGTGTTGTGTGGTTGTTTTATCAATTTCTCATCCGAGGCGTGTGAGTGTGCTTGCACATGCTGATGGGCAGACCCGCCGCTTTGCAGGTGCTGGACGGGAGCCAGGAGTGCAGCTCAATGGCCAAACTCGGGGTGCTGTGCGGGCTTGCTGGCGAGGCAAAGCTGCGATGGGCAGGCCTGCCCTGCTGACAGCCGCCGCGGGCTGTTCTGCATCCTTTGTTTGGGCATATGGTGGACCAGAGCAGTGCTTCTGGGCTGAAATAACTCTTGTAAGAAACCCGTACAGGCAAAGTGCAGGGCTGTGGACCACGCCAGCGTGCACTGTGCGGCACATTGCGCCTGCGCCGCTGAAGTCCCCCACTCATCATTGCCGTGTCTTTGGTCCCTCATCTTTGCATGCCAGACATTGTCATCTCTTGGCTCCTCGTCACTGTTTGCAATCGCCCCTCATCAGTGTGTTATAATTAATAAGCATTCGCTGACAAATCTCGTAAACCACACCAAGGAAAAAACTTCATAAATGCTGCACAGCAACCGAACGCCAATTGTCCCTACAACTAGCACGCCTTCGAGAGCACAATCGTTGTTCCAGCGCTGAAGCCGCTCCCCCATCGACCTCCGCATGCACTGCAGCGAAATGAATGTGAAACTCAAGACCCGCCTCCCAGTACCCGCCACACGAGCGGGAAACCCGGCAGGGTTTACATGGCAGACATTAATGTACACGAATTATGTACATCAATTGCAGGCAGTGTAAAGAAAGCAGGCTTGCCAACAAGCAAACAGACAAGAAAGGAAAGGACACGGAAACATCTAAGATTATAGCGCCACAGTGATGTGCCGCATTATAAACGCGCCACCGGCAGCCACCATTTCCCACGGACAGACACTGCTACATGCAATGGAACCTGTGCTGCATTCTGCAGAAGCAAGCAGGCTTCTGCATATGCAAAAAAAAGCACGTGCACCATACGAAAAAAAAGACTGCGGGCGCCACAGATGATGGGGGATGCCCAAAACCCTACCTGCCGTTTTCCCCACCGCTATTGAAAAAAATAAACTGCCTTGAACCACTGCGGACGCACACAGGAGTGCGGATCAGCATGCAGCAGCTGCCAAGCCCGGAGCGCCCGGCACGTCGCAGCGCGCAGCGTTTTTCGCCGCGCGGGGATTGGCGGCCGGCATTGTCCATGCAGCATTGTGCACGCCTCAGCAGGTGGCGAAACATCACCTGAGCATCCTCGGGCCTGTTCTCCGACAGTGGCGCCCCCTCCACCATCTGCTCGATGTCCTGCGGGGTCAGGGAAGCAACAATATCAGGCTCAGGTGCACACATGCGGCGAGACCCATAAGCCAACCATGAAGCTGCAAGGTCTTAGACTCGCATGCCCCAGGTCCAAGCTGCTGCGCAGACTGCCTAATTCTGTTTCTGTTTAGATCAGTCAAGACGCACCTTAACCAGGCGGTCAAAGGGGGCGGGGCGTTTGGTCTTCCGGATGTCCAGGATGCTGTCCGGCGTCGCTTCCTCTCCATACAGCGCCGCGTTCTGCTTCGCGTCCACCGCGATGCGCGCCCCTGCAGGGTTTGAGGTAATCTTGGCTTCAGAGGGTTCTTCAGGGAAGGGTGCAGCTCCTGGAGCGGCCACCGGGCCATCGCATTACACGCCACAGAGTCGCGCATGCCGGGCAGCAATCTGACGGCAGCTGCTCGCCCTGCTCCAAATGACAAACACGTGGAATGCAGTCTCGAATGGAGCGCTTTCAGCGCGGCAGTGCAGGCAACCTGACAAGTCAAGGCACAGCAGGACGGGAGGCGCACCCTGCAGCGGCACCATGAACACGCGCTGGCTGCCCTGCTCAATGGCGTACCCCACCTCCGGCCGGTCCGGCGCCGCCGACCTGCAATCAACAACATTGTTCACCCATGTTATCATGAAGAATGGTGTGTGTTATGACGTAGACAGATGGCACGCAATGAGTTACCAGCGTCGGTGCAGACCGCAAGCAAGTGGCACTTGGCGCTGTGGCTGCAGCTGCGCTGCAGGGGCCACCTCTCTTCTGCAGATTCTGGTAGAATCTGTTGCTCCTGTCAATGCCTTTGTGTTGTGAACAGATAGGGTCACCTGACGCTGTGGCTGCGGCTGCGCTCGAGGGGCTTGCCCCTCTCGTGGCTCAGGTCGCCAACGGTGTGCCGCCGCTTGGCGAAGCTGCCGCTGCCGAGGCCATGCCCGCCGAAGCCGTGCCCGCTCAGCAAGCTCTTGCCCAGGGACTTGACCTTGAACATGTTGGACATCGGCGGGGACCCCATCGGCAGCTCCTCCTGCGCGACCACCACATGAGCCTCAGAACGGGTCAGGTCACTTGTCTCACCTACTGCCGTGGCGGGAAAAACACCAGCATTTCCCCGTGCGAGTTCAATCAAATGTACTTTCCAAACGGCCAGTGGTCAGATTGTTGGCTTCAGAAGCGTATTTTGTGCAGGCATCCAATCTGACCGAAGCCGGCATCTGGAGTGCAGGCGCAGGAAGGGGTGTCAGTGTGGCCCTGCAGGTGCCCGAGCTGCGGCTGTGTGGGCAATGTGACTGAGGCGGCACCTCATGCCCCAAAACATGAACCCGCCTCGTCGGTGGCGTCGTTGGGCTCGAAGTCCGATCCGGACGGTTCGTTGCCAAAACGCTCATGGTGCATTCTTGAACCCTCCTAACGCACCTCGTCGCTGGTGGTGGCGTCGCTTCGAATTTCACCTCCGGCCTTCATGTTGGCAGATCAATGCAGGGAAGACCGTGACCCCATGACACTTGGACAGGCACCTCGTCGGTGGCGGCGTCGCCGGGCTTCAGGTCCACCTGGGGCCAGTTGTGCACAGATTGTAGGCAGATGATCAATTCTCATTGAAACGTGAACGTACCTCGTCGGTGGTGGCGTCGTCGGGCTCGAAGTCCACCTCGGGCGCCTTGAGCCGGTCCAGCGCCTCCTGGCTTGGCAGCACCATCACCAGGTGCACCTGCTCCATGTCTGCGGCAACAGATATGCACACCAGAGTCACTTTGCATCGCTGGCTGTCCGTTACAGCATTGCCTTATTCCCGTGCTCACAGTGCGTCCTGGCTGGCAGCACCATCACCAGGTGCACTTGCTTCATGTCTGCGGCGCAGGCACCGAAGAAGATTGTGGCTGCACTTGCTATGGTCTCATGGGCGAGTTGTGAAGCAGAGTCCCTGGCAGCGCCACCTGGCAGCACCATCATCAGGTGCATCTGCTCCAGGAACGTGATCACTGATACCGAGGCTCGACAGCCTTGCCCGTGTTTGATGAGCAAGTTGCTACACGCACTGCGGAAGGCGGGCGGCAGGCCGCGGATGTCGATGGTGAAGTAGGAGGGCGCGGACCAGCGCGTCTCCCGTCGGCTGTTTACGCTGCGTCCGATGACAAAGCCGCTGCCGCGCAGGAATTTGACGCCCGTGCCGTGCGACTTGAGCATGCCGAATGCCAGCCCCTGCAGTGACATAAGAAGGTGAACAGCAAGAGTTTCAAGAACAGTCGAGCTTGTGTGGCCATACCGTGCGACTTGAGCATGCCGAGCGCGAGACCTGCAGCATGATGTCAGGAGCGTCTACTGAGCTGATGATGCAACATGGATAAAGACGGTCCAAGTCTGCAGCGCAGGCGCTTGGCAGGCGTTGAGAGGCCGTGCACGACGTCTCTGGGAGCTGGACTTGCACCGGGGCAGTTGTCGGAGGCGGAAACTGTGTGTGTGCAGTAAGTGTACAATGTCGAAGTAGCCGTGTTGCAACTGTCTTGTCGCACCTTTGAGTGTGCACGGCCATCATATCGAGGGGCTCGCTGTCCTTGGGCAGCCACTCTGGTCTTCCACAAGTTTTATGTTTCGATCAGGTTCCATCGCCCAGCGCAAGTTCCTCACCTTGGCGGTGCGCACGGCCATCATGTCGAGGGGCTCGCTGTCGTCGGGCAGCCACTTGGGCGGCAGCGTGACCTTCCGCAGCAGCTTAAAGGCGTCCTGCGCGTCCACCTCCTCCCCCGTCAGCTTTGCCGTCTGCATTCGCACAGGGTAGCGATCATCCAGGGACCTGCCAACGACGATGTGCGGATGTTCATCGCACAGAAACAGCTGTGAGGCACATCCTGCGCGGCCACCTCCTTCGCCGTCTGCAGCGGGGCGCAAGCAACAGTCATACAGTGCCGCCGCCGCAAATGTCAACGACCAGTGGTGAAGGCGCATCCACTACTTGACCCCTGTCACCGATGTGGCCTGCGGCCACGGAGTGCCGAGCCAGATCGTCCAGGCGCTGGTGGCGGTTCGCAAGTCGTCGGCTGCCACGGTCGAGCTGGCAGCTAGCGGCATGACTGACTGCTGTGGCAGCGAAGGGCACCTGCAGGTGAGCTGGCGCGCAGTGCTGACCCAGGGCGTGGCTGATGACGCCCTTGCTGGGCCCAGTTTGTCGTCCGCCAAGCCTGAGTGGTTTTACTGTTGTGACCATGAAATGGGCACCTTATCGGTAAGCTGGCGCGCGGCGCCAATGGGAACGTGGCCGAGGAGGCCCTTGCTGGGCCCAACATGTTGGTGGCTGGACGACTACTTAATTTCCCATTGAGCACAAGGTTTGGCTGCTATTGGGCGCACCTTGTCGGTGAGTTGGCGGGCGGCGCCCATGAGGGCGCGGCCGATGACGCCCTTGCTGGGCCCGGCGTGGCTGGCCAGCGCCGCGCCCGACCCAATGTCCAGTTGCTTCACCAGGTACTCGCCATCGTACGCCGCCTGCACATTCCCGTTTTTCGTAAAAGTCAGGCACTGATCGTGCTTTTTGAAGCTATCAGGCTGAAAGCGCTTGTTCAAACCGATGTCCAGTTGCTTTATTAGGCACTCGCCGTAGTACGCCGCCTGCGCGGGCGCAGGGGATGAACCTCTCGCACCAATCTCCGATGATTTGCAACAGGTCATGCAACTCAGCAGCTACAGGCCATAGCACAAGGTTCAGCAGACCGCTCCTCCGCTGCGAAGGAGCTTGTGCCTGCTCGAGAGGACGGCCGCACAGGTGCGCCACTTTGTGTTTCTGGCGCGGGACTCAGAGACGGCAGCCCGCACCTTGAAGAAGCGATGCTTGGCGAGCTTGTCGGCGGAAGTCCGCCCCGCCGGGTCCTTCTGCAGGCACTTTGCCACCAGGTCCTGCAGGTCCTGCAGATTTGATGTCGCAGTTTTGGTCAGAACATAAGGAAGCTTCGTCGCCAAACAAGGCACAGAGCGGAATGGGAATCTTCCGCCTACGACGCCAGGTCCTCCAGTCCCGTGAAACCTCCAAACTAGGGCCAGTTCGAACACGTGGCCCTCCCTGAATACAGAGCATACAAGAGGTCCCAACCAGGAAGCCACATGCAGCCGAAGATCCTCCGACCAGCCAGGCAGCAACACCTCCATGTCGCTTCCCGATTCACACTTGCTTCTGCGGCGGATGGACCCCCCATCGGCTGTCTGCATACGGGAGGCACACCTCGGTGAAGCGCTTGCGCCGGTCGGTGGACTCGAGCACAGGCGCCGGCTCGTTCAGCGTCTTCATGAGGATCTGGTCCAGGTTGAAATTCTGCAGCGGCGCGGCGCCCAGCGCAAACTCCAGCAGCGTGATGCCGAAGGACCAGATGTCCGCGCTGCAGTCGTACCTGCGGCGTGCGGGTCATACATCCATTTGTTGCACCTCTTGGAGCCCCCCTTGAACACGCACGGGTTGCGCAAAGCCAGGAAGTGGCCTGGGCCACAATGCTCGGGTCAGCCCCCAAGACACTGGTCCACCAGGGCCCCATTGCCTGGGTGCGCTCCATGTACGGCACACAGCGCCCGGCGGCGCGGCACTGCTCGAGCTTCAGGCGCCCCTGACAAGCCCCGCTGAGACGCGCACATTCAGATATCATTCACAACACAGCGCGAAGGCACCGCATGAACTCCCGGGACAGCTTCAAGGGAACACGCACGGCTGGCCGTCCTCCATGACCTCGGGCGCCATCCAGCAGGGCGTTCCGGCAAAGGTGGTGCGCGACAGATACGCCGCCATGCCGTCCGAGCTCGCCCGGTGCGCCTGCGCGACCTGCAGGAAGGCAGGGTTTAGGTTGAGGTGTCGGGCGGGCGAATCCGCCTCGTTGACGCCACAACATGCAAGTCTTTGCGCAGCAACCTTGTGATAGGACGTGTGGAAACCGCTGCGACTGCAGCAGGGGTGCTGCTGCGGCAATGCACACCAGAGCAGAAAGCGGGATTCATGGACCCGGGACCAGAACGTTGCGGCGGCGGAAAGCGACAGTACCTTGCCGTCGGGGTCGGTGTGCAGACATGCATGTGCATCCATGGCAGCACCAATACGGAGCATGGACTCTTGGCAGCAGGTGTGGCAGACCGCGGCAGCACCTTGCCGTCGGGGTCGGTAAACATGTGGTGGGTGTGCGCCATGGCGGCCCCAATGCACAGTATGACTCACAACGGCAGACTGCGGCAAGATGAGTCGGCAATTGATTTGTTTTGTCAGCTTCTTCACCTTGCCGTGGGGGTCAGTGTGCAGGCGGTGGGTGCGCGACATGGCGGCCGTGACGCCCATGTCCGCCAGAATGACCTTCCCCTGCTGATCGATCAGGATGTTGCCCGCCTGCGCGCCATGAAACCACGCAAGAAGCTGAGCGTCACAGCTTGAGAGACTCGAGGCTGCCCATGTATGGGGCCGCTGTTGGGCTCACTTTGTGAGAGCCTTCAGCTGTATTTGTTGTACAAGGACACCAGATTCGCGCCTGGCGAATGCAGCATCTCAGAATCAGGTTGGAACGCGCAACATTGCAGGTGTGGTGCACCTTCAGGTCGCGGTGGATGTAGCCGTCCTTGTGAAGGTACGCCAGCGCGTGCAGCACCGGCTTCATGATGGTTGCGATGCAGTGCTCGTTCAGGCCCTGCGGCACGGCAGGCGGGATGCATTGACACGGCCGCATCACAAATCAGGATGTGTGCAATGCAGGCTTCCTTGGCCGTGCCGTCAGAGCACAAACCAACTTGGCATCTGAAAGACTCCCACGCGGCGGTATCTGTGGTTGGAACGGCTGGCCCCACCAACCAGGGAAGCTCAGATAAACAGCAGTTCACGCTGGACGTGCTGCGTTTGAATGATGTCAGACGTCGAAGCCGCCTGACACGTAGGGCATGGCCATCCACAGTCGCCGACATCAACGCTTTCAGTCAGCATGAGCACGATTGCCGCGCAAAGAGGGACTGACTCACGTTGGAGTGGTTGCGCTTCATGATGTCAGACGCGGAGCCGCCGGACACGTACGGCATGACCATCCACAGCTGGTCTTCCTCGAGAAAGGCCGCATACAGCGGCAAAATGTTGGGGTGCTTAAGGAGCTTCATCGTCTGCACCTCCGTGATGATGGACGGCTGCGGTGGCACAGGAACCGGTCAGCCTGCAAGGTTGTGGCGGGTGCTTCGGTAGCTTCAAACCCTTCGTCTGCACCTCCAGCGGCAGACTCTGCAGCACGGCAACAGCAGCTGCAGGTGAGGACCTGAATGGTGGCCGTGCAATGTGTTGAACAGGTGACCCGTCTGCTGTTGCTAAGCTTGGATGGGGACAGATGCCGACATGACGCCCAGGAGTGCCGTCCATGAGCGGGGAGCTCAATCTAGTTTTGTGCCCTGAGGCATAACCTGCATGTGATCCGGCGTGGCTGAGGAAAATCGCGCACCAGGTTGATGCTGGGCTCGTCCAGATTGACGATCTTTACGGCGACGTCCACGTCCTGGCTGGGGCAGTACGCCAGCCACACCTGGCGCGAGGAGCATACACCCTCGTTGGAGCTCTCAGACTGTTGCCCACCCTGCAACCTGGTTATTCTCATCGCATCCTGGCAACATTTAACATTGGACGGCCGTTCACGCCATGCCCAACGCGCACCAGACACAGGTCTGATGCAACTTGAGACAGAAGCGCAGAAGTCCTACCGTGGCGGTGGCGCCCTCCCCCACCACCTCAATTAGCTCATACGCATCTGCATCAGTGGGGTAGAAGCCAAAGTCCCTGCGGCGAGACAGCTCGTGCGTCACGCCTTTTGTGCTCGTTTCAGCCGGCATGTTGCCGTGCATCGAGCTGTACAGCGGAACTTCAGGATGAGGGCTATCGTTCAAGTGCGAGGCAGACGCTGCTGGTTAAAGAGGAGAGCAATGCTGTGTGGCGAGCCGCAGCTCCTCTAGCAGACCCCCTGCAAGAACACTCACCAGACGGCGGACGCCCTGCGGTAGAGGGACAGGTTGCTGGCTGCCTCACTGACCACGGACTGCAGGTTGCTGAAGGAGCGGCTGCCGTGCATGCTGCCGCCATCACTGCCGCCATGGCCGCTGCCGCTGTTGTTGGGGTGCAGCAACGTGTGGTTCACGACGGCGTACAGGTTCCGCCCGTGGCTGCTGCCGTCCTCGGACTTTGACCGCATCAGCTTGCCGGCGAGTTTGCCAGACAACTCGGCCAGCTTGCCGGACTTGTCGGCGAGCTTGCCGGATGTCTCCTTGACTTTGTGAGAGAAGGAGACGCTCGAGCCGGAGCCGCGGCGGCTGCCGCTGCCGCCACCGCCGCTGCCGCCGCTGGCGGCTCCGGGCGAGTCGCCGGCGCCGCCGCCGCCGTCGCCGAGGAAAGCCGTGAGCTTGGACGCCGAGCCAAAGGACTTGGACAGGCCCGGCTTCAGGCACGCCAGGCCCTTGCCGCTGTGGCCCGAGCCGTGCATCGGCGGCTTGCTCTCCGATGGCGGCGACGGCGACGGCTGCGGCGCGGAGCCGGGCCGCTTCTGCCCCTCAGACATTGGTGCTGCGGCAACCCCAGCTCAGCGCTGCCACATGCGTCGCAGCAGCGTCCGCTGCAAGAGCATGCGCCGTTGGCAGGCTGTCCAGCTGCTAGAAGCTACCCTCCCTCTAGCACCGGGCGGTCAGCTTCTTGATGGGCATGCCTCCTTCGCGCGGCGCAATGGCAAGTCACATTCCGTGCACTTCGCCAGTGCCAGTCCCGGGTCCGCGTCGCAAAATGCACTGCGAGCGACCAATCTAGAACCAAGCCCAGATCAAAGTGATACACTGCACGTAGTGTGCCTGTTGTCAGTGTCAAAACGGCAAAGCCTTGTGCCAGACTAGACCTGAAATCTCCTCGTCAGTCTGCACGAATACCCTGACGCTGCCTCGCTTGGAGCATTCAGTAGTATACCAGCTGTAGTTTCCTAAATGGATCCAACAACGCTCAAGCAGCGCTGTGCGTCGCGGAGGTTGTGTACGAAAAGGTCAAGGATTGGAATCTGTTACGAGGACTGGCGATGATCGCCTGCAAGCCAGCAGCTTGACGCTGTACGTGTTGATCAATAGCGCGTCATCTTGCGGCGCAAATCTGTTGCTACGCAGGGCGCGCTGCACTTGCAACATATACCGAGATCACGTCATGTTCATTCCACCTCAGCGTTCGTTACAGCCAAATTTTACATCAGACTGCAGTCGTCGCCCATTTCGAAGAACCTGCAGCTTGCGTCTCTGTTCCTGCGATCGAGCCGATTCGGCACTGCGAAAGCGCTGCGCTGGCAGGCGTGACCCTTTGGGAAACCTGTATCGCCGTGGCACACTCAGCATCTGCTGCGGCGCTCGTGCAGCAAAGTTGTGCCTTTTCTCAGCTTGTCAGGCTGCCATCGTGCGTGCTGGTAGCTTCAGCGGGCCTTGGGCGATGCGGACGAAGGAGCTTTGATCTCACATAGTTTATCACAGCTAGCCACTCCAATCAGGCGCCATGGAGGAATTCATGAACCGGCACATCGACTTCAAAAACGAACGATACCAGACGGTGGGATTACTGCGCCTGAAGCGTTGCGATGCATCTCCCGCTCTGAGGTGATGTCTCGTAAACGACGCTGCTGACCGCTGCAGGTGCGAGAGCTGGGCCGGGGCAACTTCGGGGTGACGATGCTGATGCAAGACCTGCAGACCAACGAGTACGTGGCTGCCAAGTTCATCCAGCGGGGGGCCAAGGTGAGCAGTGGCGCAAGCGTGCCCGCCGCAGGATGCAATCATGTTTGGGACAGGTCATCGCATCAAGGCATAGATCGCCGGCCCACTGACGTGCAATTGTGCTGCAGATCAACGTGAACGTTGAGAGGGAGCTGCTCAACCACCGGCCGCTGCTGCATGCACACATCATCAGGTTCAGAGGTGCGTGCCGGCCGGCCAGCGCCGGATGAGCTGATCACATCCTTCTCAGGCATAGCAAGAGAAGCTGTTGAATGAACGAACCGTCATCGAACTTCCAGCAACAAAGTGTGTCTAGAGCTCCATGCTGACGTGTTGCCTGCGTTTCGCTGCGTACAGAGGTGTTCCTCACGTCGACGCACATCGCGATTGTGATGGAGTACGCCTCTGGCGGCGAGCTCTTCGAGTTCGTCAAGCGGTCGGGGCGGTTGTCGGAGGACGCAGCGCGCTTCTTCTTCCAGCAGCTCATCTCCGGCGTGGACTACTGCCACAGACAGGTCAGTGATCCTGGGACTCCACTCTTTTACAACCTGAAGCTGGCTGCAACTCGCTTCTGCTTCCAGCAGCTCATTCCCGTCGTGGACTACTAGTACAAGCAGGTCGGCGGTCCTGCACAGCGCTGCAGGCTAAGTTTTGCAGGCTGGAGTGTGCACGCTCGCACAGATGCTGTGATCAGCAGGATGGACCCAGCAGGTGCTCACCTGCTGGTGCTCTCCTGCCGGTCAGCAGAAACCTGGGAATCAATATATGTTCATTGGCGCGGACAGGGCGTCTTCCACCGAGACCTGAAGCTGGAGAACACGCTCATCGACAGGCAGCCCAACTCAGCGCCGCGGCTCAAGATCTGCGACTTTGGCTACTCAAAGGTGAGCCGCCGTAGTCCTGCCAGCCAGGCCGCCAAGCTCGGATGTGGGCATGCCGTCCTGACATGCAGTACGACTGCAACCCTGCAACGTGTTGAATGCTACAGCACTGCGAGCTCCCAGTCCAATCTCCCGGCACACACTCTGATGGCAGCACACATTCTCATGACCGCACGCTGTGCGCAGCACGCGGTGAACGACTCGCAGCCGAAGAGCGTCAAAGGCACGATCGCATACCTGGCGCCGGAGGTGGTGCTGTGCAACTTCAACAAGGCCAAATACGACGGGCGGCAGTCCGACATCTGGTCCTGCGGCGTCATGCTGTACCTCATGCTCATAGGCGCCTACCCCTTCCAGGACGGCAGCAACCCCGCCATGTTCTCCAAAACCGTCAAGGTACGCAGGAGGCGCTTTTTAGATGTTCGTAAAATTCTTTGCAGTAGCAATGCAGGCTCCGCCACCAGGCTTTACCACCGCTTTCAGCAGGATGGCTCTGTAGACCGCGCGGGCACGGATGTCAACCAACTGGGCACCACATAGATGCTGGTGCGACATGCTGGGCGACAGCAGAATTCAGAGCCACAGCCGCTTGTTGATGCTGCCCTTTTCCAAACGAACCTGCAGAAAATCGTGACGGCGGACTACGTGATCCCGGAGGGCATCTCGCTGTCGGCGGAGTGCAAGGACCTAATCCGCCGCATCTTCGTCGTCAACCCGGGCATGCGCATCAACCTGGATCAGATCAAGACGCACCCCTGGTTCGCGCGCAACCTGCCGCTGGAGCTGCAGCACGGCAATCTCAACCCCAGCATCCCCACCCAGGTGCGCCAAATGCACATCAAATCATCAAGCAGACGCAGGCGTGTCTGAAAAACGTCATCTGCCCCAGGCTGCCGTTCCGATTGGGCTTGCGCACGTCACCAGGTTGCAGGGCGGTTGACGTCCACGGAACATGCTCGATGCATGAACCGCTCTGTAGTGCACTGACGGCTGACCTGTGGTCTGTTTTATGACGGGTGTGACTCCTTCGCCGTGCAGGCGGACGAGGTGCAGTCATCACAGGACGTGAAGGCGCTGGTGGAGGAGGCACGCACGGTGCCGCAGCAGCCGGGCGCGGCAGGCGGCGCGGGACCAGACGGCATGCACGAGTAGCGTCAGTCCCCATGACTCTGGGGGAATGAGCATCCATGCGGCGTAGCACTGCGGCAGCCGG
>JAABUM010004340.1_pt1 | contig 16150 bp, 15 predicted proteins | sample 5559161 | NCBI WGS metagenome assembly JAABUM01 (sample SAMN10711868, study PRJNA513369) | rock metagenome | isolation source: Antarctica rocks | place: Antarctica: Victoria Land, Siegfried Peak nord
TGCGGCCAGTGTGGATTGCGGATGACGGTGATCTACAACAATGACGGGCATGCGGCGCGCTACGCGTGCACCGGCCAGAACTCGAGCTATGGCGAACCATTCTGCCAATCGCTGAAGGCCGCGCCGGTCGACGCAGAGGTGACGTCGCTGATCCTGCAAGCGCTGGAGCCGGCCGCGTTGGAGGCCAGTCTGGCGCTTGCCGTCGATCTGCAAGCCGAGCGCGCCGCTTTGGAGCAACAGTGGCGTCAGCGCCTGGAACGGGTTCAATACCAGGTCGATCAGGCCCGTCGCCGCTACGCCAGCACTGAGCCCGAGAACCGGCTGGTGGCGCGGACGCTGGAGCGGGACTGGGAGATGGCCTTGGCCGACCAGGTGCGGTTGACGGCAGACCACGAACGCTTTCGGCGCGAACGCCCGCAATCGCCCAGCCCCGCCGAACTCGCCGCGATCCGGCAATTGACGACGGATCTGCCGGCCCTGTGGCGAGCGCCGACGACCACGAACCAGGAGCGTCAGACCATCGTGCGGTTGCTGCTCGAGCGGCTCCTGGTCACTGTGCTCGGTGGCAGCGAGCAGGTCCGGCTGCAATGCCATTGGCATGGCGGGAACCAAACGGCTCATACGCTGATCCGCCCCGTCGCGCGGTTGCAGGCGCTCAGCACCTACACCGCTCTGATCGAACGTGCGACAGCGCTCCATCGGGCGGGCAACCGCTGCACCGTCATCGCCGCAATCCTCAACCAGGAAGCTTGGCGTCCACCCAAGCGGCGCGATACCTTCAACCCGGCGATGGTGCGGCGGCTACTGACCGCCGCCGGCGTCCTGCAACCCAGCCCTCGCCGACCCCGGGCGCTGCCTGAGCGGAAGCCGGACGAGTGGACCATCCGCGAACTGGCCGAGGAACTCGGCGTGCCGCAACCCACGCTCTACGATTGGGTGCAGACAGGCCGCTTGCGCAGCCGCTCGGTCACAACCGGGAGCAGCAGTGCGAAGCTGGTGACCGCCGACGCCGCAATGATCGCTCACCTGAAGACGGTCCGGGCAACCCCGCCGCCCTGGCGGCGCTTGCCGCCACCTGTAATCGAAGCCGGCCGGCGCTTGCCGCCACCTGTACTCGACGCCAGCCAACCCACCATGAAGCCTTGAACGACGCCATGCCCGTCCGAACCCTGAGCCAAGCGATGCGATCCCCGGGCGCCGTTCAGAGCTGTCGCATCGCAGTTCTGGACGACGATCGTGTTGTATCCCGTCACAGTGACGAGATACAGTGCCTTATGCCCGGCCCCAGACCACAAGGCGATCGCGCGTTGACCTCGGCCGAGCGCATGCGACGCCTGCGCGAGAAACGTAAGGCTGAGGCGGCCAACAAGCAGCCGAGCAAGCCGCCTGTGGTGATCCGCTATCGCCGCCCCAAAGATCGGCGCAGCCGACCCGACCAATGGACGGATGCGGTCAACACGCTCACGGACTGCCTCGACCGATATCAGCACTGGCGCGACAACTTGCCCGGCAGCCTTGCCGACAGCACGCTCTGCGAATGTCTCGACGCCGTGCTGGAACTGCGCGACCTCGTTGACCAGCTATCGCTTGCCGATCTGCCGCGCGGATTCGGACGGGACTGAAAACAGAACTACAATGCTCCACCCAGAAGACCACGTTGCAGATCGAGCCCACCCACCTTTTGCTTCTTGAGAGGCGCCATGCCTGGTCGATATCGATCTCCCAGCGCTCGTGATACAGGGCGGCCAGGTCCGCAGCCGGCGCCTGCGCCGGGTCCAGGACCGTGGTCACCAGCCGATACAGCGGCTCGGCGTCCGCCACGCCCTGCAGCCGGTATTCCACCACGCGCACCTGAACGCCACGGGTCGCGTGCCGCCGGTCCTTCTCGCTCGGGTAGACCACGGACAGATAAGACCCGTCCGCCAGCACCGTTGCGCGCGGCAGGCGCTGGTTGCTCCTCACCCGCCACAGCAGGTCGGCGCCGGTGGCGGCCGCTGCTTGCCACAGCACATATCCGAAGAAATACCGGTCGGCCAGGCACAGCATGCCGGGCCGGAGCGCGCGCACCACGTCATGGGCCAGCGTCGTCTCGCTGTCCGCATAACGGCCGAGTTTGGCGCCGAACAGCACGTGCGTGCCGTTCTCTACCAGCGCCACGAAGCGCAGCTGCGGGAACGCGCTCTCGCCGCGGCTGGCACCCGGATAGCCGAAGCAGGCGCCGTTCTCGGCCGTGTCGGCCACGTCCAGGCTGGACCCGTCCAGGCTCGCCAGCTGCCACGTCCGATACCACGCCCCCTTGGTGGCGCGCGTCGCCACCGGCTGCACCACCTGCTCGTAGAGCCGGCGCAGAGGCAGCTCGCCCAAGCGACTGCGCGCCTGCGAAATGCCGCTCTTGCCCGCGACCTTGACCGCGTCGGCGCCCCACAGCCAGCGCAAGCCTTCCAGCAGGCAGCGCAGCACCTCGCGCGTGCTGGAGCCCATGTACAGCGCCATGGCGATGGCGTAGTACATCATCACCTGGGCTGGCAGGTCCCGCTCGCGCTCGCTCGCCTTGCCGGTCTCGGCCAGGACTTGCCGCACCCGATCGGGCGGGAACGTCTTGGCGATCACGCCGAGGCTGATGTGGTCGCTGACACGAACGCCGGCTGGAAGGCCGGCAGGAACACCCGCCATCGCTGTCGATCCCAGAAAACCCGACCAGTGATGTAGGGTGGCTAACCACCTAAATGAACGGTATTGCGCCTAACCCTAAGAGCGACGATGATCACGCGCCTAATCGACCAACGCGCGCGCAGTTTCGGCGCGAGGTCACGGCCGCTTGGGAAGTAGAGAAAAAGCCGGGAACAGTGGACAGAACTGCTTTAGCCCTAATGCTGTTAGTTTAAGGCCAAACTGTTCAGTTAGCTTGGTCCGCAAAGAAGTTCCGGAGGCCGACAGTCAAAGTCGTTACGTAAAACTCAGGCCAAGTAAACCGTAATGGGGTTAGCAGGAAGAAGCCAATACTCCAGGTTGACGCAAATCAAACAAAGTAACCAAGGTGCACGTGTTCCCGACAGAAGCGGCTGGCTTTATTTTCTCACTTAAGACGCATTGCTTGAGCGCGCAAATTGCGAGAGTGTCAGTCCGTTCCTGCCGATAGACGGCCTCCTTTTGCGCTGCTCGGCCGTCATCTTGGTAGGACTGCCGGCATTGTCGTTTGAGGCGTTCCGCGTTCTGGTCGAAACCTCACGTGGTCGATGAGCGCACGAAGCTTTGGGGCGATGTTTCTGCGGTCTGCAAAGTAAAGGAAGAAGCCCGCGAATGGCGGGCAAAAGTCCTCTAGCAACGGCACTAGCTCGCCGCATTGCAGATAGGGGCGGAAAGTTTCCTCCATCCCGAACGTAAGCCCGCCGCCCGCGCAAGCCGTACTGATCATAAGCGACATGTCGTTGGTGGCCATTTCCGGATCGACGGCGACATCATACTCACGGCCATCTTCCCCAAATTCCCAGCGATAAGGCGCAGCGCGGGGAGACGGACGCCAACCGATGCATCGATGTTGCGCAAGTTCGTGCGGGTGCGTGGGCGCGCCGAAGCGGCTGATGTAGCTTGGCGACGCGACCACCAGCTGGCGTTGCTCACCTGACACCGGCACCGCGATCATGTCCTGCTCGATCACCTCGCCCAGGCGCACGCCGGCATCGTAGCCTTCAGCGACGATGTCGAACTCGTCGTCGGTGACGAAGACGTCCACCTGCACGCCGCGATGAGCGTCCATGAAACTCGCCAGAAGCGGGCCGGACAGGAAGCGTTCGGCGATCGAAGAAACAGCGAGACGCAGCAAGCCGCGGGGCGACGCTTCGCGATCCTGTGCCGCTGCGAGTGCAGTACCCACTTCGGCCACGGCCGGAGCAACCTGCTGGTGAAGTTCCTCGCCCGCCTCGGTAAGCCTAACACTTCGCGTCGTGCGCTGGACGAGCGCAACTCCGAGCCGGTCTTCCAGACGGCGAATAGTCTGGCTGACGGCGGAGCGGGTCACGCCGAGTTCGTCCGCAGCGCGGCGAAAGCTGCGGGTTTCCGCAACAGCCAAGAAGACAGGTATGCCGGTGAGATCGACTGTCATTGGTTAGTCAGGCTTACCGGACCGTGCATGATTGGGCAAGTTGTTTGTCCTCGCACCAAGCCCGAACTTACCAGCAATGAGACGCAGGAGTCAGCCATGCCCCAACAAGCCGACATGATGAACAAGCTGTACAGCTGCGATCTGACCGGCAAGGTCGCCGTTGTCACGGGGCTGGCGCGCGGGATAGGGCACGCGACCACTCAGCTACGTTGGCATCTGCAATACGGCGGTTTGGCGGATTGCGTAGATGCAGACGCTCGCTGAACTCTGTGGATGGTCGCCCTCTGTAGCGCCGCAGACCAAGTACAGCTTGGTCGAGCGCACGGTCGAACACGAGTTCATACCTATGGCAGTGGAGCTCGGCTTGGGCGTCCTGCCTTGGTCGCCGCTGGACGGGGGTTTTGCCTTCCGGCAAATACAGCTGCACCAACGTCGCTCAGTCGCGCAATCCCAATGTGTCGGCGACCCGCAAGGGCGTGGTCGTCTCGTCCGGTCACGTGACGGAGAACGCCTTCCCAACGATCGAAGCCGTGCAGACGTGGCCTGGCGGACCGGCGCGACGCTATCCCAAATGGCGCCCGCATGGACCCTGACGAACCCCGCGGTGACCTCGTCGGTCATGGATGCACGAACCGTCGCGCAAGCGGGGGAGGATTTGCGCGCTCGGCGTGGGACTTTCGCCTGCACAGGTCTAATGGCTGAACGGAATAGCGCGTCGGAGCCGACTTTTCCAGATCGGCTCATGGTGCCGGCCGATGGTGCGTCAGCTTGTCACCGGAGGAGCGTCGATAGGCTCACGGAGCTGACCAAGGAGACTGCCATGAAGAGTTTCACGTCTTTGCTTGCGGTGCTGGCCGCACTCACCCCTGTGATGGCTCACGCCGCATGTTCGTCGGACGGCGCCGCTTCGCCCGGCTTGCTGCATCGCGAGTGGATCCTGGTCGGCTGGGAGAAGCGCGCAGGCGACCCGCCCTTCTCATTCGAGAACAAGCTGGGCCGCTTCTACGATTTCACGTCTCCTGACGTGCTGCTGTACGACGACCTGTCTCCGGGCCGGCGTATCGCCACCAGTGCCGCCGCCTATGGCGCAATGTGGATGCCGCCGTTCAGCGGGCTTCGTGAGGCGCACCACAGGGTCACCGCCGAACCTCAGACTATTGTCAGCACGGACCTCGCGACCTCGACGTTGGAGTTCGCTGCGCGGCTGACCGACGCCGACGGCGGCATTGCCGGGGTGCTCGATCGGTCGACCTTGGTCTGGCGCTGCACTGACAACCAATGGCGTATCGTTCGCGAGCACAACTCTTCGCGCTTCTTAAGACCTGACGAGCTCGGGCGGCTGTTCATGGGGCGGCAGTGAGAGGTGGACGGTCATTGTGCACCCGCTGCTGGGTGACCCGGCGCCGAAGATCGCCCGTGTCCGGCTCAATGCGCTGCGGACGAACTTCGACGCTTGGCAGGAGACGACCCTCGACGCGGACTTCCCGCAAGCGTAGCAGCCCGGTCACTCACGGGACAGGAAGCAGGATCATGGCGCACGGTAAGTTTGGCAGAACAAGGCTTTTCATCGCGAGGCATTGCCTCTCAAAGGAGGAACTCCCACGGCGGAGAGAACGGCGATCATGGCCTGCATCTCGCACATTGGCGACAGCAATGATCCCGGCGAGGCATGCTAACCTGCTCTTTGGAGGGATGAGGCTTTGCATTCCCGCCGCGGTGCTGCTGGCTGCATCAGCGCCCACCGCCGTCTGGGCAAACCAGACCACCGGCGACGAGCAGGCCAACCGGCAGGTTGTCACCGCAGCCTTCGAACGATGGGCGGCGGGTGGAACAGGTTTTTACCAGGATGTCCTTTGGCCCGATGCATCCTGGACCATCATGGGCTCTGGATGGGCCGCACGGACCTACGGCAGCCGCGACGAGCTCATCGCCCGTGCCGTAAGGCCCGTCACCGAGCGGCTCAAGGTGCCCATAAAGCCGGCTGTGGCCAAGGTATGGGCCGAGGATGATGCGGTAATCGTATTGTGGAGCGGAGTCGGCATCACTTGCAATGACACGACATACAAAAACGACTACGTATGGATCTTCCACATGCAGAACAAGAAGGTGGTGAGGGCAACTGCGTTCCTTGACCTTGCCGCTTACTATGAACTCGTAGGGCAAGTACGTCCGGAACAGTGCAATCATTGAACTTCCGAGCGCTGGACGGCATCCGCTTGCACGACGGACATCACCACGGGAGAGTCATGAAATGAAATACAAGCCGCTGGGCCATACGGGCCTGCTCGTCTCCAGGCTATGCCTCGGCACCATGACGTTCAGCGACGGCGCGGGCGTCTACAAGCACATCGGCGACGTCGGCCAGGCCGGCGCCGACGAACTCGTGCGCGCAAGCTTCGACGCCGGGATCAACTTCTTCGACACGGCCGACATCTACTCCCATGGCCAGAGCGAGAGGACGCTGGGCCAATCGTTCAAGAACCTCGACCTCGCCCGCAAGGACGTGGTGCTCGCGACCAAGGTCTACATGCGCATGGGCCCCGGCCAGAACGACGTGGGCGCCTCACGCGGGCACATCATGGACGGCGTCGAGGCCAGCCTGCGGCGCCTGCAGACCGACTACATTGACCTGTACCAGATACACCAGAGCGACATCGTGACGCCGGTGGACGAGACGCTGCGCGCGCTCGATGACCTCGTCCGCCACGGCAAGGTCCGTTACGTCGGCTGCTCCAACTGGGCGGCCTGGAAGATCGCGACCGCCCTGGGCATCTCGGCCCGCAAGGACCTGGCCCGCTTCGAGTCCGTCCAGGCCTACTACTCCATTGCCGGACGCGATTTGGAGCGCGAGATGATCCCCATGCTGCAGGCAGAGCGGATGGGCTTGCTGGTGTGGAGCCCGCTCGCCGGCGGCCTGCTGTCGGGCAAGTACAGCCGTGACAACCAAGCGCCTGATGGTGCGCGCCGCTCAGGGTTCGACTTCCCGATCGTGGACAAAGAGCGTGCCTGGAACGTGCTGGACGCAATCCACCCGATTGCCGCCGCGCACGGGTGCAGCCCGGCCCGGGTCGCCCTCGCATGGTTGTTGTCGAAGGACGCCGTGACCTCGGTCATCGTCGGGGCCAAGCGGCCGGATCAGCTGATGGACAACCTTGCCGCTGTGGACCTCGATCTGACTGCGGACGACGTCAAGCGCCTCGACGAGGTAAGCACCCTGCCCCCGGAATACCCCGGCTGGATGCTGGCGGTCCAAAGCGCCGACCGCCTCGGACCGGTGGACCTCTGGAAGGATGCGGTCACGGCTCCCTCGGGATGCTGAGGCCCGCCCGGCGTCTCCGCCCGACGACGCCGGCGGCACCCGCGGTCACTGACACGTGCCGTTGCCTGGCGTAGGGGCGCCAGCCGGGCAGCGTGGCAATGCGGCCTCTGCCGGCGGCGCCCTGACGCCCTCTATGGGCGCATTGCCCGCCGTGCCGGGGCCTGCATCGCTGGCGGCGTTGTCCGGCGCAGGCGGCGGCGCAACCTCCTGGCGGACGGCCCCGCCCGCATCACCCGGCGAGCCTGGCATACGTCTGTCGATGGCCGGCACGCTTGCTGCCGCTTGGGCCAGCGCTGGCTCTGCCGTGCAGACGGCCAGCAATATCGCCGTGCCTGCGCGCAGGGCCGTCCTGTTGGCATGGCCCCACGCGGGCCGACTTGTTTCGGATTTCCCTTTGCCGCTCGGGCAGGGCGGAGCCGCCGGCGGTTCCTGCATTTAGGCGATGCCCCTCAGCGGCAGAGACCGCGCCCGCTTGCCCGTTGCAGCAAACAGGGCGTTGGCGACGGCGGGCGCCACCGCCGGCAGCCCAGCCTCGCCGACTCCGCCGCCGCTGTTCACAAGATGCACCTCGATCACCGGCGCTTCAGCCATGCGCAGGATCTCGTAGTCTTGAAAGTTGCTTTGGCTTACGCGGCCGTTCTCGACCGTGATCTCTTCCTTCAACGCCGCGCTCAGGCCCATGTTGATGCAGCCCTGCATCTGCGCCACCACGCTGTCCGGATTGACGGCCGTCCCGCAATCAATCGCACCCACCACGCGATGCACCCTGATCGCGTCTCCCTGCACTGAGACTTCGGCCACCTGCGCGACGAAGCTGCCCACGCATTCCGAGAATGCAATGCCGCGAAACCGTCCTGCGGGCAACGGCATGCCCCACCCGGCCTCCACGGCGGCCTTGTCGAGCACCGCCAGCGCGCGCGGACTGTCCTTCAGCAGGTTACGGCGGAATACATAGGGGTCCTTCTTGGCCGCAACTGCCAGTTCGTCAACGAACGACTCAATGAAGAACCCATTTTGGGACGCGCCGACGGCTCGCCAGTAGCCGAGGGGCACGTGGGTCGGCTGTAGAACGAACTCCACCAGCACGTCCGGGATGGAGTATTGCTGCAGCTGGCCGGGCGCGCTGGACGTCTCGGTTGAGACACCAAGCAAGGCGGTCGGGTCGGCTCCATTGATTAGGGACTTGCCGATTGTGTGCTCCACCACGGAGGGACCTGCGATTCGCATCTCGAAGCCGGACACCTCCCCCGCTTCGGTCAGGCCCGCCGTCAGCCGCGCCGACATTGCGGGACGGTAGAAGTCGTGCTGCACGTCTTCCTCCCGCGTCCAGATCAGCTGCACCGGACGATTGACGGCCTCCGAAACCGCCACTGCTTGAGCGACGAAGTCCTGCTCGAACTTGCGTCCGAACGCCCCTCCGGCAAAGGTCGCGTGGGCAGTGATTGCCCCAGCCGGCAGGCCCGTTACCTTGCTCGCGACCTCGGCTGCAGTGGTCAGATTTTGGGTCGGGACCCACAGCTCGCACCGGTCGCCGGTGACATGGGCGGTGCAGGTCATCGGCTCCATCGGCGCGTGATACAGGAACGGCACGCGGAAGTCGGACTGGACGACGGTGCCCGCAGCCCTGCACCCGGCGACCGCAGCGCGCGCATCGCCTGCGGCGATTGCCCGGGCGCCGTTGGGAGCGTCAAGCGCGTTGGATTGCTCCTCGGCAATCTGCTTCGACGTTACAGTGCCGTGCGGCACGTCCGAGAATGCAACGTCAAGCGTCTCGACGGCGGATTTCGCCCGCCAGAAACTGTCGGCGACCACCGCCACCGCGTCCGGCAGCTTCACGATGGCGACAATGCCCCGCTTCCCTCGGATTGCGGCGTCGCCCACCGACACGAGCTTGGCGCCAAAAACCGGGGCCTGGCGGATCGCGGCGTAAGCCATGCCGGGCACACGCACGTCAATTCCGTAGCGGACCGAGCCATCCACCTTAGCCGGGATGTCGAAGCGCCTCGCCGGCGTACCTACAATGGTGAAGGCCAGCCGCAGGGCGGGCTTTTCAGGATGCGGCAGCCTGGCCGCAGCTTCGGCAAGGGTGCCGAAAGGCGCGGTCCGTCCGCTCGCTTCGTGCGTGACCACTCCATCCCGGACCGTGCAGGCGCCTGCGGCAACCGACCACCGCTGGGCTGCGGCTTGCGTCAGCATCTCGCGCGCGGCGGCTGCGGATGTGCGCAGAGGCACGAACCAGCGGCGCACCATCTGGCTGCCGGACGTGCTTTGCACGGGTCGTCCCGGCACGCGGTAGGCTGCATCCAGCGGCGGCGTCCGGACCGAAATTTGTGTCCAGTCGGCGCCAAGCTCGTCGGCGACGATCATGGCTAGTCCGGTTTGGGATCCCTGGCCAAGCTCGAAGCACGGAACGACGATGGTGACGGCACCGTCAGGTGCGATCCGGATGAAGGCGCCCAGTTCAGCCATGCCCGCTTGCGCCGCTCCGCCATCGGGGATGCCCACAGCGACCGTCAAGCCCGCCAAGGCGCTTCCGATCAGCGCCGCCCGGCGGCCAATCCCTGGTTGCAGGCTCATGTCGCACCTCCTGGTCCCGCATTGGCGGCACGATGGATCGCTGACCGCACCCGCGAGTAGGTGCCGCAGCGGCAAATGTTGGACACCGCTTCGTTGATCTGCTCGTCAGTCGGGTCAGGCGTCACTTTCAGCAGCGCTGCCGCTGCCATGATCATCCCGGATTGGCAGTACCCGCATTGCGGAACCTGCAATGCAACCCAGGCTGCCTGGACGGGGTGGGAGCGGTCCGCGCTCAGCCCCTCGATGGTGGTGACCGCGCGTGAGCCGATATCGGAGACGGCGATTTGGCACGACCGCGTGGCAATCTCGTCGATCATCACCGTGCAAGCACCGCAAAGCCCGGCGCCGCAGCCGAATTTCGTGCCAGTCAGCCCGCAGTTCTCGCGCAGCGCCCAGAGCAAGGGCATGTCGTCCTCGACCGCGATGTCACGCACGATCCCGTTCACGTTCAGCCGCGGCATTCTCGTCCCTTTCGTAAAGTCCCCAGATCGTCAGTGCGCGGGCGGGCTGATCGCCGCCATCAAGGGCTGCAGTCCCGGCAAGCGTTCGATATTCAGGATCATGTCGGCGATCCGGCGCGACCGCTCGTGCCCCAGGTGCGCCGCGTTGGCGTCGAACTTCGCCAGCAGCTCCGCCCGCCCGATAGGGTTCGACGCGTTGCCGCGCACCGAGGAAACCTCGTGCACGCGGACCGAGCCGTCGTTCAGCGTGATGCTGACCCGGCCAGGCATGTCCCTGAACTGGAACGCCGGGTTCACGCGGTAGCTCGTGCGCGCCATGATCCCGCGGATGACCTTGTCGTCGGCGAGCTCGTCGGTGTAGGAGTCAATTCCTGCCCGTCCGGTGACGAGCATGACGGCAACCACGTAGGGCAGGCTGAAGCGCGCGTCATACCCGGTCTGTGGCGCAACTTTCCGGGACCAGGGCTCGCACACCATCGGCACCGCCTCTTGCGGCGGCTCGCACAGCACGGCTTCGATCTCATGCGGCTGGATGCCGGTCCGCCGCAGCGCCGCCGCGCACTCAATGGCCGCATGTATGTTATGGGCGCACGGATAGAGCTTGGGCCGGACGTTCAGCAGTTCCCAAACCTCACCCAGCCGCCGGAAGACGTCGGCCGCGCTGACCGGCATGCCGTGGAGGAATGCCGCGAAGTAGCCAAGAGAGCCTTCGAACACCGTGCGCGGGCCGGTGAAGCCGGCGCGGGCAAGGTCGGCGGCCATGATCCCGCAGAAGCCGCCCCAGCCTGGCTGGAACTGCTTGGACGAGGCGGACGCCGGGACGCACTCCATCAGGCCGGACGAGAAGCTGCCGGCGATCCCGATCGCCTGCACCGCCTGCTCATGGTCGAAGCCTGCCAGCCGCGCGGCGATCAGGGCAGAGCCGAACGCGCCAAGCGACGAGCTGGCCTGGAAGCCCCGCCGGTTGATTGCGCCGCCGGCTGGAAGGGCAAGCCTGATCACGCCTTCCGTCACGGCTGCGAGCGTCGCCGCCAGTTCCCTGCCCGTGCTGCCGCTCCGCTCCGCTGCGGCGAGAACTGCGGGAACCAGCACGCAGCTTGGATGCACGATGCTTTCGGTATGGGTGTCGTCGTAGTCCTGGGCGTGGCCGAGGGCGCCGTTGCCGAAGGCGGCATACTGCGTCATGACCCGGCGGCCGCTTCCGATCAAGGTGCAAGTCCCGGCCCCGCTCCACTCCGAGCATTGGCGCAGCATTGCCACGCCCGACGGGAGCCTGGCGGAACCGATGCACACGCCGATGGTGTCCAGGATCAGCAGCTTGACCTTTTCGGCGACCGCATCGGGCAGGTCATCCCAGCCAAGGTCCAGGGAGAACCGCACCAAACGCTCGCTGATGGTCCCGTGCGTGTCGGCAGATGCGAATTCGGCGGCGTCCGTCGCCTTCAAAGCGTCCAGCACTCCCTGCTTGTCAACAAGCATCTTTCCCCCTCACTTCTTCTCTGAAGCAGGGTGAGAGGGCGGCCGGCAAATGTCGCATAAGCGATGGCCGGCAAGCGATAACGCGGCATTATGCTGGCGCGGGTCATCCGGTTTGGTGATGGTCTGCGGGCCTTCGCTTATGAGACAGCCTGCCCAGACCAGCGGTAGCTTCCAGGGATTGTGCCGGGGCATCAAACGCGGCCAGCGCCAATCCGGGAGGAAACATGGTCCGCACTCCAGTGTATGCGTTCGCCCTGCTCCTGATGGGAGCGGCGTGCCCCGCTGCCGCACGGGCAGACCAGTTGGCCGACATCAAAGCCCGGAACAAACTGGTCTGCGGCGTCCTGGGCGGTTACGAGCCGTTCGGCTTCCAGGACCCGATGACGCGGGAGGTGAACGGGTACGAGCCGGAGCTGTGCCGCGGATTGGCCGCGGCCCTCGGCGTCGTGCCTGAATTGAAGGTGGTGACGGCGCAAGGCAGGGTACCGGAGCTGCTGCAGGGACGCGTCGATGTGGAAGCGGCACTGCTGGGCTGGACCAAGGAGCGGGAAGCGCAAGTCGATTACAGTAATGTCTATGCGATGGTGGCCTCGAAGATCATGGTCCTGACGGACTCCGGCCTCGCCACGGGCGAGCAATTGACCGACCGGAAGATCGGCGTCGCGAAGGGGTCGTCGCTCGAGAGCATCGCCCAGGCACGCTTCCCGAAGGCAACCGTCATCTCCTTCGATGACACGCCGGCCGCCTACCTCGCGCTGCGGCAGGGAAAGATCGCGGGGCTGCTGATGACGGAGACGACGCTCGCGTCCCTGCGGCACCAGGACCCCCGGGGAGACCGGACGACCGTCCTCCCGGCGATCTACGAGAACGCGCAACAGGCGTTCGTGATGCGCAAGGGCGGCAACGACACGCTCAAGGCATCCATCGACGCCTATCTCGACGACTTGGAGCGGAGCGGGAAGGCCCAGGCGCTGTATGACAGGTGGTTCGGCGCGGACTCGAAGCTGAAATTGGTCCGTAAGGTGCCCGTCGGCACCCCGTTGGTCCGCGACTGACCGGGGCCGCCATGGCACTCGACTACGGCGCGGTCATAGCTGGCAGATACTCGCAGTTCCTGCTCGGCGGCGCGCTGACGACCCTGGAGCTGACTGCGGCCGCGTGGATCGGGGCGGTCCCGCTTTCGATGGTCGTCACGGGCCTGCGGACGTCCCCGTCCTGTCTGGCACGGGCCGTCGCGGTGACCTACGTCGAGTACCATCGTTCTGTCCCCCTCCTGGTGCAGCTCTTCGTCTGGTATTTTGCGATCTCCGAGCTGCTGCCAGCCGCGCTGAACCGGATCGTTAACGAGTGGAATTCCGAGTTCCTGTTCGCGGCCGTCGCCCTGCTGCTGTACTCGGCGGCCTACATGTCGGAAGACCTGCGGAGCGGGCTCCGCAGCATACCCCCGGGCCAGTACGAGGCCTCGCGCGCCCTGGGCCTAGGACGCATCAGGACGCTGCGGCTTGTGATCCTGCCGCAGGCCTGGCGCGCGGCGCTGCCTCCCCTGGTCAACCAGGCCCTCATCCTGTTCAAGGGTACGAGCCTCGCCTCCATGATCGGGGTGGCGGAACTCACCTACCAGGCGCGGCAGATCGAAAGCCAAACGTTCCGGCCGTTCGAGGCGTTCTCGGTCGTCACGCTGATCTACCTCGTGGGGACGTTCAGCATCATGTCGGCAGGGAGCTGGCTTACGCGCCGCACGCGGATCGTGGGGCACTGACGTGCTCGACATCATCCTGACCTACGGGCGGCTGCTCCTGCTGGGCGGCTTCCCTCGCGGGCCGCTCGGTGGCCTTGCGATGACGCTTGTGCTGTCCGCCTGCTGCCTTGTGCTCACCTTCCCGCTGGCGACGGGCGTCGCCCTGGCGCGCGCCAGCAGGCGCCCGGCGCTGGTCCGCGCCTGCGTCGCCTACCTTTACGCCGTCCGGGCTATGCCGCTGCTGCTGCTGATTTTCTGGGTCTATTACGTCCTGCCCTTCGCGACAGGGATCACCCTCAGCCCGTTCGCCACGATGCTGATCTCCCTGACGGTGTTCCAGTCCGCCTACTTGTCGGAGGTGATACGGGCCGCGGTCGAGGCGCTGCCCCGAGGGCAGCGTGACGCCGCGGCGGCCCTCGGCCTCGGGTACTGGGTGACGACGTTCCGCGTGGTCCTGCCGCAGGCGCTGGTGAACTGCATTCCCGGCATCCTCAGCCAGTTCGTGCTTCTCATCAAAGAGACGGCGCTGGGCTATGTGATCACCTTCAATGAGATCACCTATTCAGCGAATCAGCTCAACAGCATCCTGCTGGTGAAGCCGATCGAGATCTTCGCTGTTCTGGCGCTCAGCTACTTCGTCGTCTGCTCGGGCCTGTCGCGGTGTTCGGTGCTCCTCGAGCGCCGGTTGAGCCTGCGTGCAGCGCGGACATCCAGGCCGGCGCCACGGGCCGGTTTACGCCTCCGTGCCTTGTTAGGGCAGACACGGCAAGCATGTTCACCGCAAGGAGAGAATTGATGCAGGAACAGATCGGGTTTATCGGGCTCGGGACGATGGGCGGCACGATTGCCCAGGTTCTCTCGAGGCGGCACGAGCTCCGGGTGTTCGACCTCCGGGCGGACCGCGTCGCTGCTCTCGCCGGCCACGGCGCACAACCCACGCAAAGCGCGGCAGAGCTTGCGGAAGCCTGCACGACGGTCGTGACCTGCCTTCCCCGTTCGGAGGACGTGGAGGCGCTGTGCTTCGGCGCGGGCGGCATGGCGGCAGCGATGCGCGATGGCGCCACCCTGATCGACATGACGACCGGGGACCCGGCCTTGAGCCGTTCGATCGCGCAAAGACTGCAGCCGCGCTGCAGCTTCGTGGATGCATCGCTCGCAGGCGGCATCGACGGTGCGCTTGCCGGCACGTTGTCCATTTTCGTGGGCGCGGAGCCGGGGGCGTTCCGGGCAGTGCTGCCGTTGCTGAACGCAATCACGCCGAAGGTCTTCCACGCCGGCCCCGTCGGGAACGGCAACCTGATGAAGCTGGTCAACAACGTCATCGGCAGCACGATCCGGGCTGTCACGTGCGAGGCCGTGGTGATGGCCGCCGCAAACGGCCTCGACCTCGCCACCATCGCGCACATCCTGCCGCAAAGCAGCGCGCGCAGCCATTTCGCCGAGACGGCGCTGCCCCGTTATCTCAAGGGTGAGTACAGGACGAACTTCGCCGCCGAGCTGATGGTGAAGGACTTGCGGATCGCCAGCCGCATCGGTTCGGAGACGCACACCCCGATGCCGGTCGCTGCCCTGATGTGCAGGATGTACCAGGCGATGGTGGAAGAACGCGGAGCCGGCACCGACGTGGACGTGCTGCTCGACGTCATTGAGGCGCAGGCCGGAACCCGGGCGGGGGGAGTGGCTGCCGCAGCCTCGTGATGAGGCGGATGGTAGCTGCTCAACCCGGGTAGGAGGAGGCCGGCCCGCGTAGGGTTTGCTGGATAGCCTGGTAGGCGCTTATGCCCCGGCGTGCGGCGGTGCCGATGACGGAGCGCACGCCTGCGAACAGGTCGGCGCCCCAATCGGAGCGGAACCCGCCGGTGACCTTGCGGTAGGTGGCCGTGGGCCGCAGTTCGCGTTCGGACCCGTTGTTGTCTGCTGGCAGTTCGGGATGGTCGAGGAAGGTGAACAGGTACGAGCGGAGCTTGCCGTATCGCTTCCGCAGCCGCTGGCCGTCGCGATGGGTAGGCGCCAGCGCCATGACGGCGTCGAGCGCACATTCGAGGCGCCGGCGGTATTCGCGCCGGGTGCTCGGGGCCAGGTTGCGGCTCCGCCGGGCGAGCACGACGGCGCGCAGCAGCAGCGCCTTCATGCGCGGGGCGAACACGGCGTCGCCGGCCTCAATGGCGTAGGCGCAGTCACGGAGTTGATGGGCCAGGCAGATCTGCCAGTCCTCGGCATGGCCTTGCTGTGCGCCGTAAAGGTCAGACACCCAAAGCGCCGGACGGTGCCCATCCAGCACTTCGGCCACCACGCCGGCGCCGCGGCTCCTGCGAATGACATGGATGACCACCTCGCTGTTTTGGAACACCCAGTTCCATATGTGGACGGCCCCCTCCTCGCAAGGTGTTTTGCAGTGCTTTGATCAGATCGCTTGCGTCCATATGTCCGGCCTGTCGGTGCACTCGCACATGAGCGCTGGCCAAGATGGTTTC
>JAABUM010004342.1_pt1 | contig 16146 bp, 13 predicted proteins | sample 5559161 | NCBI WGS metagenome assembly JAABUM01 (sample SAMN10711868, study PRJNA513369) | rock metagenome | isolation source: Antarctica rocks | place: Antarctica: Victoria Land, Siegfried Peak nord
TGCAGAGCTTCGGCATTACAAGGGACAAAACGAGGGCCGGCCCCACGAGAGGTGAGCGGCGGGTATCCGTCAATCGAATAGTTATCTGGGACGTTGTAGCATTCCGTCAGGATCTTAGCGACAGGCCCCTACAGCCCCCTGGACTTCCGGCGCGACGTGCGGAAGGTCGCGGTGGCCCGTGGGCAACCGGCGCGGGAGCGGCCACCGTCCCCGCAGGTGCGCCTCCGCGTCACCCGGCGCGACGGGTCGCGCTGGCCGGCGGGGGAGGCCGTGGTGTTCGATCTGGTCGATATCGCGGCGATCGAGGTGGAGACGCCGTGGGGACGGGCGGCGCTCGCCATCGACGGGCAGGGTCACATCGACGCCGACGTGCGGCAGGAGGGCTGAGGGATGGTGCGCATGCGGCAGGCTCTCACGGTGGGCGTGAGAGCGAGGGGGACGAGCTGTCCGTTGATCCGCGCGAGCGCGGGGCCAGGGTGTGGGCGTCGCTCCCGCGCGTGCGGGCGGCACACGAGCGCAGGAGACGAGACCGTGCCACAGGTCTACCCGGAGTCGCTGTCTCCGGCGCCCTACGCCGGCCAATGTTGTGTGTAGCCCGCGTCGTCGGGGACACACAGCGCCGGCCTGGCGGCCGCGAGAAACGCGGGGTGATAGATGTCTCCTCGTTGCTGGTGTGTGAGTGGTCCCACGGCACGCGATATGCCGATACGCGTGCAGCGAGGCGGTATAACGCGCGGGCGCCGCCGTGGGCGCTCACTCACCACAGGATATGGTAGGAGTGGACCGAGACATGGAACAGCGACGCATCGGGGATCGACAGGTTAGTGCGCTTGGCTACGGCGCGATGTACCTGTCCGTGCAGGGGCGGCCACCGGAGGACCAGGCCCTGGCGACTATCAAGGCGGTCCTCAATGGCGGGGTGACCCTGATCGACACGGCCGACGCGTATTGCCTGGATGCGTCCGACATGGGCCACAACGAGCGCTTGATCGCCCGCGCGCTGCGGGACCACGGCGCCGCCACGGACCAGGTGCTGGTCGCGACCAAGGGTGGCTACATCCGGCCGCACGGCGACTGGGATGTCGACGGCCGGCCCGACTACCTGCGGCGCGCCTGCGAGGCGAGCCTGCGCGCGTTAGGCGTGGAGGCGATCGACCTCTACCAATACCACCGGCCCGACCCCAAGGTGCCGTATGAGGAGTCCGTCGGGGCCATCGCCGATTTGCAGCGCGCGGGCAAGATCCGCATGGTCGGCCTCTCCAACGTCTCCGTGGCCCAGCTCGACGCCGCGCAGCGGCTGGTCGCGGTGGTCAGCGTGCAGAACGAGTTCAGCCACTGGCAGCGGCGGGATGAGCGGAACGGGGTGCTGCGCGCATGCGAGGAGCGCGGCATCGCCTACCTGCCCTACTCGCCGTTCGGCGGTGGCGACCGCGCCAAGGGGCTGGGCGACATCGCGGCCGTGGCCGCCGTCGCCGCGCGGCGCGGCGCGACGCCGTACCAGGTCGTGCTGGCGTGGCTGCTGGCCACGTCGCCCGCTATCGTCCCGATCCCCTGCACCACGCGCCCCGAGCGCGTGCGCGACAACCTCGCCGCGGCGGGCGTCGCGCTGAGCCCCGACGACCTGCGCGCGCTCGACGCCGCGACGCCGCCGGCATAGTGATGGCGCGGCTAGACCGCAGTGACCGTCACGTGTTTGGCGGCCATTGCGTCATAGCGAGGGAGGCACGCAACGCTTCGTTGTGGGACATCCAGAAGGGGTGGTTAGGCGGAGAGAGGCACCTCTCTCCGCCTAACCACCCCCACTTCCCCTTCAGGTAGCGTGCCGCCCCTTTCTCCGGCTCCTCGCGCTGCCCTGTGTGCGGGCCCAGGTCGTCGATGGGACGCTACTGCACATACAAATGCAGTTCCAATCCCGAATGAGAGCTGACCCGGTGCAGGGGGACACCGCGTATGCTCCAGACCAAGCTGATCCTGCTGGACGGCGTGCCGGGCTCCGGGAAGTCCACATTGGCCCAGACACTCCTCCGCCATCTTCGACGGCAAGGCATCCCCGCACGCTGGTGGTATGAGGAGGACGCCGCCCATCCGGTCTACGTCTTCCACGATAGCGCCTCCTTGCGGCACGTCCTTGCCGAGCTGTCCTCCGGGCAGCACCCCCACGTCGTGACGCGCGCGCTCGCGCAGTGGCAACACTTCGTTGACGCCGTGCAGGCGGAGGAGGAGGTCGTGCTGCTCGACGGGTGCCTGTTCGGGTATCTCACCTGGAGCCTGTTCCCGCTCGCGCTCCCCGATAGGGAGATCCGCGCCTATCTCGCCGCCGTCGAGCGCATCATCGCGCCCCTAGCCCCCTGCCTTCTCTATCTCTACCAGGATGACCTCGCCGCGTCCTTCCGCCGCGTCTTCGCCTCCCGGGGCCCAACCATCGAGCGCGCCTATATCCGCAACGTTGAGGAGTCCCCCTACGGCGCGCTGCACGGGCTGCGCGGCTTCGCGGGCCTCGTCCGGTACTGGGCCGACTACCGCGCGCTCACCGCCGCGGCGTTCGCCGCCCTCCCCTGGGACAAGATAGCCCTCGAGACCACGAGCGGGGCCTGGCAGACCTATGAGCGGCGCGTCCTCGATGTGCTCGACCTACCGCCCGCCGACACCGCGGACGGTATCGGCGCCGGGAGCCCGGCGGACCTGCGCCGCTTCGTCGGGGCGTACCGGTCGATCGACGACGCGCCCCCCGCAACCTGCACCGTGCGCCTGGGAGATACCGGTCTCCTCCTCGACGGGATGCCCGAGGTCTGGCCGGACACGCGGCTCGTGCCGACAGGGCCAAGCGTCTTCGACGTGGCATCGCTCCCGATCGAGATCAGCTTCGGCGGCGATACGGCGGGAGGGGCCGACACGATGACCGTCGGGGCACCGGAGTTCCTCGGCGGCAGCATCCCCAAGGCTTTCGAGAGAGAACGCCTCGACAGCATGGACCCGTCCCGTTGACGTATGACTGCGCCCTGGCGATTGTCGCACGGCGCCGATGTCGCTGTCCGTCGGGATTTGGGCGACAAGCCGGATAGGCCGTCGTCTCTGTTCCGCGAACACGCGCTTTCCCGTCCTATCGACACGTCGCGCGGCGCGCGACGTGTCCCTGCGCGAACGCATGATAAGTGAAGTTATCCTGTATTGACGGCCGCGTGGGCGTCCCCTATACTGGACGATAAAACCGGCGGTGTGAAGAGAGGCGAGCGATGCGACGGGTGCGAGGGGTGGTGCGAGGGGTACTTCGGTGGGCGCTGTTTTGGGGTATGGCCGCGCTTGGAGTATACCCCGGCTTCGCTGGTGCCTTCGATAACGTCGCCGGCCACAGCCATCTCGCGACAACCCTCCTCCAGACCTTATTCTTGATTGCTATCGTGATAGGAGTGTTCGCCGCACCGTTTAGCCTGCCCGACGCGAAAAGCGCGACGCGCCGATCCGTCTTGGCCGTCGGTTTCGCGTCGGGGGCGGCTATTGGCGCGTGCTTCGTGTTGAGTTCGCTTCTTATCGGGCTGGTGTCGTCGATCGCCGGTTCCTACCCTGGGCCGCTCCTAGGCCTTGTGGGTCGTCGGCCGTGGCCGGGGGTTATGTGGTGGAATGCCGCAGCCGTCGGCGTGGTTATCTTCGCGCTGGGCATGACTGTCGGCCTCGGGGTCGGTCTCATCGCGGCCCTGGGATTTAGGCTGAATCTGGCGCCGCTGCTCCGTCCGGGCGCGGTGGCCACGCCAGCGCCCTCCGCCCAGGTAATCAGAGGGTTTCGTGCTGTGGAGCGTGCTGGACAGAGTATTCGTGCTCACGCCTCCAGGTGGCGCGGTATCGTGGTCTCCATCGCTCTCGCGCTCTTTTTCCTCGTGCGCGCGGCGGCGGCGGCGCGCGTGGCGGCGACCGGGAGAGGTTTCATGTTCCCCCGACACACCGGCTTCGACGTGGGCGTGGTCGAGGGCGTCATCTACATACTCTATCCAATCGGAATTGCCAGTGGGTTGTTGTACGGTAGCGGGATGGGAAGCCGTTGGCGAAATGGATTAGCCGCGACTATCGCTGAAGTCGGCCCGCGAGTCGCCGAGATGGGCGGTTATCTCGCCACGCTCCTGGTAGGCTACCTGGTCGCGGCTGCCTTCTTCGCCGGGTGCTACGTCGTCGCCTTCGGTGAGGACAACCGCGGCGCATTCGTCGACCAGGCCACCCACAAGGGTTTCGTTGGGTTCTGCTGACTCGACATGTTATTGCCGAAAGGCCGTCGGGTGAGGCGTGTGGACTCCGGTGATTTCGACTGATTTGACGGCCCCGAGCCTTGAAAAGGGGTGGGGAAACGATGCCGCTGATCGTTCGAAACGAACGGCTTTCAGGCACATCAGCAGGACCCAACGGAACCGTTCGGAGGCACCATGCCCGAGGACTTGCCGACGCCCGAGAAAAGCATCCAGCAGCTCGAACGGGATCGCGCGGCGATCGCGCGGCTGCAGAGCCAGCCAGCCCTGTTCGACGAGGTCATACCGGAAGAATAGGCGGCATTAGGCGCTTATGGCACCCAAGGCGCTTCTGGCTGTGCTGGCTTGTATATTGGGGGTGTCGGTTCCACGACGGTGGTGAGAACGTTGTGCTGGCAGCGGCGATGACCGCCTTACGTAGATTGTTCCCCACCGTCGCCGGCCGGCGCCGAGTCTGGACCGGATGATGTGGCGCTGACCACGCATGACAAGCACAGACGACCGCCGCCCGGAATCGTTACTCTCCCCTGTCGGCCCCCTCTATTACGTAGGAGCATGCTATGCTCACCAGTACCTCGTCGCCCCCGCGCTATCAACTCTTCGTCGGGGTCGACATCGCCGCCCAGACCTTCACGACGGTGTGGATGCCCCCTGACGCCTCGCCGGGTCGCCCGGTCACGCTGGATCAGACGCCGCAGGGGCTCGCCGCGCTGCAGGCGTGCCTGCTCACCTGTGCTGGCTACCTCGCGCATCCGTGCGACTATGACAATCTATAGTCGCACGGATGCGCGAGGTAGCCAGCACACGAGTCCAGTGTGACGTGCATTGAGCTGTCAGTGACGTCCCCTGTACAGGCTCCGCGTCGGTAGCGCAGGATTGTATATATATGCAACATGGTGGAACACATGCACCTTGCGGGAGCGCCGACGAGGACGATGGAGAGACCGTTCGGGCAGCTCATCAAGGCAGGTGCTGTGCGCGCATATCTTCGATTAATAACTATGTGACAGGCCGTGATATCGTCGCGCGCTGAGTAAACACGCGCTTGCGCCACAGTGTTAGGTCGTGTCGGAGTCGTCTATTGGATAGGCATCGTCGCCGATGAACGGCCATGATTTCCCCTATGCCAAGCGGAACACACGCACATCCTCATGGGGCACGGAGACCGTTAACACACCTTGATCCAGCGTGTAGGCTTCGTCGGTATATAGATCGAGGGCGCTCGTCCACCCCGACTCCGCAAGGGTGACGTCGTCTGTCTGATCGGTGAGCCCATCGTTCACGACCACCAGGAGAGCGCCGCGATCGGTGTCCATCAGCCGCGGGCGCACGGTCGTGCTCGTGACACGAGGTGTCACCGCGCCACGCACAATCCGTTGCACCAGCGCGCGCGCGACGGGATCACCCTGCCAGATGGTGGCCCCGAGATTCGTCCCAATGTAGTACACCCATCCCTGCCCGACGGCCTTACGCACCGCGACGACGTCGTTGTTGTGGTATCCGATAGGTTCGGCGTCCAAGACGGTCAGCGGGGTCAGGAACGTCGTCGCCGCCATACGGCCCGACAGCGGTGCGTGCAGCGCGATGGCGGGGGCGCTGTCGACATCCTCCTCCTCCGACGCGCGGCCGTGTGCGCCGGTGCACGCCGACTCCTCGTCGGGCTCCCTCTGGTCTGCGCGGTCGCCGGTCGGACGCGGGGGGATAGCGTGGGATTCCTTCTCTTCAAACCCGAATGCCTGCACAAGCCCACCCGGCGGCACATGCGGGTTCAGCACAGCCTGCTCATCGAAGAGTCCAAACCCCGACTCGAGCAACAGCGTGCCGCCCCGTTCCACGAATCTGCGACACTGCTCGATCGTTTCGCGCGACGGCATGAGGTTCCAGGGCACGATGAGCACGGGATACATGGCGGTCGCGAGATCCGCGGGGCGCACATAGTCGACATGGACATCCGTTTCCCAGAGCGCCCGATAGTAGCCCTGATGCGAGGACAGGACCTGGTTCTCATTGCCCTCCATAGCGAAATCGAGCAGGGCCGTGTCGTAGTCGAAGAGGACGGCGACCGGGGACGTGGGGACGTGCGCGCCGATGATGGCCGCGTGCGCGCGCATGATGCGCCCGGTACGGGCCGCTTCGACGGAGCGCGCCGTTTCCCGGCCGGCCCGGTCGACGAGCCCATACCCGCTGGCCTCCCGCCCCGTCGCCTCGGCGTGGTACGTCCAGTACACGACGCCGGTGGCCCCGCAGGCGGCCGCGACCCAGGACCAGAGGCGGATATCGCGGGGGCGCATCGTCGGGCTGCGCCGGAGGCCGTCATTGGTGTGCCCGCCCTGCAGCTCCGTCAGCCAGAACGGTTTGCCCCGGGCGTGGCTGCGCGCGAGCTCGCAGCGCGCCGCCCCTTGCGCGGGCGGGAGGCTGTTCCCGCGAGGGAAGAGGGAGAGGCCCCAGATGTCGACGTGCGCGGCCAGATCCCAGCTATTCGTCGCGCTCAGGGCCGCCTCGGTCAGCGGAGGATGGTGCGCGGCGTGACTCTCGATCGGGTGTGTCGCGTCGAGCGAGCGGACAAGAGTGACCCGGAAGGCCATCTGATCGGTCTGGCTGTGCATGACGAAGCGGCGCCAGTCGAGCCAGTCCTGGTAGGTCCCGTGGTGCGTCGGCGGGTGGACTTCGGCGAAGCTCGTGAAACGCCTGACCCAGGCGGCGTTCAACCGGTCGACCGTGCCATGCCGGCGCTCCAGCCAGCGCCCGAAGGCCTCGATCGAATAGGGGCAATAACAAAACAGACGATCGGGCGTGGTCGCCCAGAGGTCGCGCGTCCACGCGGGCTCGATGTGGGGTTCGTTCCAGATGTCATAGGCGTAGAGAGAGGGGTGCGGCGCGGCCGCGGCGACCAGGGCCGTGATGAATTCGGTGGCCGCCGCCCGGATAGGTGGGGCGTCCAGGCAGAGGCCCGGCCAGCCGCCACTGGGTTGGGCCGGCGAGCCCCCCAGGGAGATGGCGTGCCCACAGGCGCTCACGTACCGCGCGTCCGGATGCATCCGCTCCAACCAGTAGGGCGCTGTCTCCAGCACCACGCCGAGCAACACCCGCAGGCCCAACTCATCGCAGAGCGTCAGGACCTCGTCCAATTCCACGAACTCGTACACACCCGGAGCGGGATTGAAGTAGTCCCAGGTGGGATAGATGCGGATGAGATCGAACTGGCGCTCGCGCGCGATCTTCTCCAGCATCGCCCGTCGCCAGGGACGTGGCGGGTTGGGGGCGCGGAAGAAATGAGTCCCGTACACGAAGTCGACCGTCCGATCCATAACGCTCACGCTCCTCTACCCTCCGGCGATGGCTAGACGTCACGCCACACGCTCACAGCTCCTCTTGACATCCATCGGGCACTGATACATAATAACAGAAATAGTCGAACATAATGACGACATGCTTTATTGGCTACCCACGTGGAGGTCGGCGATGGACGCACTTCGGACGCGGCGCGCGGCCGGCACCGGCGCACTGTCCCCTCCCGTACCCAAGTACCACCGCGTGAAAGTAGCGCTGCTCCAACGGATGGCCGACGGGACGTGGCCACCCGGCGCCCTCATCCCCGCGGAACCCGACCTCTGCGACGAGTTCGGCGTCAGTCGCATCACGGTGCGCAAGGCGGTGGGCGACCTCGTCCACGAGGGCCGATTGCGCGCGGTGCAAGGTAAGGGGACGTTCGTCACCACGCCCAAGCTGCCGGAGCGCTTCGTCCAGCGCGCCTTCGGCATCTACGAGGACATGGCGCGCCGCGGGCTGCGCCTCACCACGGTCGTCCTGCGCCAGGAGGTAATTCCGGCGCCCGCCGATGTCGCGTCCCACCTCGAGATCCCGCGAGGCGATCCCGTGCATGTGATCGAGCGTGTCCGATCGGTCGAGGACGAAAAGCTGCTCGTCTCGACGACCTACATCCCGGAAATGCTGTGTCCTAGCTTGGCCGATGACGACCTCTCCAGCGGCTCACTCTATCGGCTGCTGCGCGAGCGCTACGGATTGAAGATCGGCTGGGGGACCCGCAACCTCGAGGCAGTCGGGGCCGGTCAATGGGAAGCGAAGTTGCTCGATCTTGCCCTGATGAGCCCGCTGTTGCTCCTGGATACCGTGGCCTGCCTCCCGGGCGGCCGGCCGTTCGAGTATTCGCGCGTGCTCCATCGCGGTGATCGTGCCCGCATCGAGGTCGAGTTCCTCCCCGCGCCCGATGAGATGTAGAGCGATGGAAACCACGGCGATGCATGATCCCGCGCCTTCGTCGTCGACGCGTGGCCGTGGCGCCCTCGACCAGCCCGCCACGCCGGCTATCCTGGCCTTCGACATCGGGGGCACACGCATCAAAGCGGGTTTGGTCCGGGGAGGCGCCGTCTCCGCGCTGACCACGGCGCCGACGAGCGGGGGCGGATCGGATGCCATCCTCGACACGATTGTCCGTCTCGGTCGCGGGTTGATGGAGGACCACGACATCGCCGGCATCGGGTTGTGCGTGAAGGGCATCGTGGAGCCCGCGCGGGGCGTCCTGCTGGACGTGAACGAGGCGCTGGCCGGCTGGATCGGCCGGCCCATCGGGCGCACAATCGCGGACAGGCTCGGGAGTCCCACCTACATGGAGAACGACGCCCGGATGTACGCGCTCGGGGAATACGCGCACGGCGCGGGCCGCGGGAGCGCGAGCATGGTGTGCCTCACCTTGGGGACCGGGGTCGGGAGCGGCGTGGCACTCGGCGGGCGCATCCTGCGCGGCCCGCACGGCACGGGGGGCATCATGTGCGGACAGATGACGATCCAGCGCGACGGGCGCCTCTGCACGTGCGGCAACGTCGGCTGTCTCGAAACGCTGGTGGGGACGGCGGGAGTGATCCGGTCGGCTGAGGAGGCGCTAACGCGCGACCCGTCGTCGGCCCTGCGGGACGGTTCGCTCGATCCGCGCCGGGTCTTCGCCGTCGCTGCCGCGGGCGACTCCGCCGCCGGGGAGGTCGTGCGGCGCTTCGCCAGGGACCTGGGGGCCGGCGTCGTGAACGTTATCCACGCCTACGATCCCGACGTGGTCGTGCTCGGCGGCGGGATGGCCCACGCCGCCGCGCAGTTCTTACCCGCTGTCCGCGCCTACGCCTCCGCCCACGCGTGGACCTACCCACGCGGGCGGGTGCGGATCGTCCCCGCGCTGTTGGGGGATGCGGCGGCGTTGGTCGGCGTCGCGGAGCACGTCCGCGACAGAGGCATGGTGGCCTGAGAGGAGGTGTGCATCCTGAGTCCATGAGGCATGAGATCGCCCAGGGACACTGACGCGTCGCGGCGTCACGGCATGGTCTGTCCGCCGCCCCATCGCCGTCATCGAGGACGGACAGCGCATAGAGACCAGAAAGGGATACAACGCAGATGAAACGACTCAGAGCACTCATCATAGCGGTCGCCGTCGCCGCGCTATGCACGACCGTGACGGGAACGCACACGGGCAGCGCGCGGAGCGTCGGCGCGGATCAGGTGACCCTGAACTTCGCGTCCTGGCGGACGGTCCCGAGCCAATGGCCCGACCCGACCATCCGCGCTTTCGAGAAGGCCAATCCCACCATCACGGTGAAGTTCCAGGCGCTGCCCGGGGACCCGAACGCCGTCACGCAGGCGGAACTCGTCAAGTTCCTCGCCGGCGCCGGGCTGGACATCGCCGCCGTTCGCCCCGAGTCGGTCAACGCGTTCATCAAAGCCGGGTATCTGGTGGACCTGACGCACAACAGCCTCGTCACCCAGCACCAGTACATCCCCAACGCGTTATCCGGGGCGACCGCTCACGGCCGCGTCTATGCGATTCCCGGATCGGTCGATGCCATCGGCGTCTGGTATAACAAGGACCTGTTCGCCAAGCTTCACCTCGCCGTGCCGACCACCTGGACCCAGTTCCTCGCCGTGATGGCGAAGATCAAGGCCAGCGGCACGTCCCCCCTGGTCAACGGATACCGCGATAGCTGGCCGACCGAGTTCGATGCCTACCCCTTCATCCAGGCCCTGCTGGTGAAGAACCCCCACATCTTCGCCGATATTAGCGCGGGCAAGGTGAAGTATACCGACCCGCTCTGGGTTCAGACCTTCACCGACATCCGCACGTTCTTCAAGACGGGGTACGTGCATCCGGCCTCCATGAGCCTGGACGGCACGCAGGCCTCCGCCGTGTTCATCCAGCAGAAGGCGGCCATGTCGATCCAGGGCGAGTGGATGGCGAACTCGATCGGTCAGGCGCGCTTCCATGTGGGCGTGTTCCCGCTGCCCCTGCCCGGTCTCGGGACCAGGCGTGTCGTCCCCGTGACGGTCGGCGACTACCTGGCCGTCGCGGCGTCCTCGAAGCATCAGGTCGAGGCGTTCAAATTCTTGACGTACTGGCTTACCCAGACGAGCCAGGCCACCATGGTCCAGACGGTCGGCGGTTTCTCGCCGCTGCGCGGGGGACCCACCGCGAAATCCCCGCTGATGAGCCTCTGGCCGCCGTTGTTGGCGATGGAGAACAACAACTTCTTCTACTCGCTCCAGAATCCGAGCGCCAATACGGTCCTGCTCAAGGACCTGCAGAGCCTGTATCTGGGGCAGCTATCGCCCCAGCAGGTGGCGGCGGATCTCCAGCGCGCGCAGAATCGGACCGCAAAGACATAGCCGCACGGGCAACTGGAAACCTTACGCCTCCTGACGTGGTGCCTCGGCGCACGCGCCCCGGTACGGCCGGGGCGCGTGCGCCGAGGCACCATGCACGGGGAGGGTGACGGGTCGAGATACGAGAGGGAGGCGACACGATATGAAGCGACAGCCGCCGATAGGCGGCGCCGATATCGGTATCGGCGCCCATCCCTCTGCCCAGGTAGCATCCGGCCCGATCCCGCGAGCCGTGACCCGCATCTCCCGGCGCGGTCGGATCACGAGCGCGCTGTTGCCCTATCTCTTCGTCGCGCCGGCCCTGTGCATGCTCCTGCTCGTCTACGGCGGGCCCACGATCGGAACCGTCGTCCTCAGTTTCTCTGATTGGGATGGCGTCAGTCGCCACTTCAATTTCATCGGCCTGCGCAATTTCGCCGCCATCCTGGGCGATACGGAAGCGGGGACATCGCTGCGCAACACGATCGTCTTCACGGTCGTCACGGTGGTCGTGCAGAACGTGCTCGCGCTGCCCCTGGCGCTGGCGTTGAACACCGGACTCCGCGGCCGGAACTTCTTCCGCTCGGTCTTCTTCCTGCCATCCACCATCAGCCTCATCGCCGTCGCGATCGCCTGGTCGATCATCTTCGACCCGGTGAACGGCCCTCTCCCCGCGGCCCTGCAGAGCGTCGGGCTCGGCGCGCTCGCGAATATCCAGTGGCTCGCCGACCCCAACGTGGTGCTCTACACCCTGTGTTTCGTGAATGTCTGGCAGTGGACCGGGTGGAGCATGGTGTTCTACCTGGCGGGGTTGCAGGGCATCCCGCGGGACTTGTACGAAGCGGCCAGGATCGACGGCGCATCTCCCGTCGCCATCTTCCGCCGCATCACGCTGCCGCTGTTGGCCTCGACCATCACGATCAATCTCGTCCTCACCACGATCGGCGGCCTGAAGGTGTTCGAGCTGCCGTTCATTATGACCAAGGGTGGTCCCGGGTACTCGAGTCAGACGCTGACGATGACCATCCTGAACAACTTCGTCACCAATAGCCAGGCGGGGTACGCGTCGGCCCTCTCGCTCCTGCTCGTCATCATGACGCTCATCGTCGTCGCCATCCAGCGCCGCGCCCTCGCCCGCGCGGAGGAAAGGACCCTCTAATGAGCGCACGGTCGCGGGTGGTCACGACCTCCCTCTTCCTATTCATGGTGATCGCCACGTGTGCCATCTGCTACCCCTTCGCGCTCATCGCGCTGACCGCCGTGAAGTCGCAAGCCGACCTGGTCTCGAATTCCTTCGGCCTCCCGTCGTCGATCGCGTGGTCCAACTTCGCGCTCGTCTTCCAACAGGCCCAGATCCCGACGGCGACCGCCTACAGCGCGCTGATCACCGGCCTAGCCATCGCGGGGCAGCTGTTCCTCGGCTCGCTCGCCGCATATGCCCTCGCGCGCATGCGCATCGCCTGGCCGTCGCTGTTCCTCACCCTGTTCCTGCTGCCCATGACCCTCTCGGTCCAGGGCGTCATCGTCCCCCTCTATCTGCTCTTCAAGTACCTCCACCTCATCAATACGCTGCCCGGCGTTGTCCTGATCTACATCGGCCTCGGCATGCCGCTGTCGGTCTTCGTGTTGACCAAGTTCATGCAGGGTATCCCCAAGGAGATTTCCGAGAGCGCGTTCGTCGACGGCGCCAATCACTTCCGCATTTACCGCAGCATCATCCTGCCGCTGGTGAAGCCCGCCCTCGCCACCGTCATCATCGTCAACGGGTTGTCGGTCTGGAACGACTTCTTCATCCCGTACCTGTTCCTCACGAGCGGCGCCGTGACGACGTTGCCGCTGAGCGTCTTCAACTTCATACGCCAGTACTCGAGCCAGCCGAACTTGATCGCCGCTGATATCCTGTACGCGGTCCTCCCGGCCGTCGTCGCCTACCTGCTGCTCCAGCGGTTCATCATCGGCGGCGCGGCGGAGGGGGCGTTGAAGGGGTAGCGCGCCCCGTTGCGCGAGCGACCCAACGGACCATGGAGAGGAGATAAGGACGGCTCCCATGCACACACCACCGTATCGCACACACCCCGTTCACGTCTTCCCCTGGCTCGCCCTGAGCGCGGGCTATGACGCCCTGGCCATGGAGTTGGCGCGCCGCGCCGACCAATTCGATGCTCCCGGGCTCATCGCCATCGACGGCTTCGTCGGCGTGCCCTGGGAGCTGTTCATCGATCGCTTGCGCGCGGCATGTGGGCGCCGCGCCCTCGCGGCGCGCTGGCTTTCCACCGCGCGATGCTTCCTCCCCTCGCCCCAGATCGACGATCTCCTGGCGCCCATGCTGACCGACGATCCCGTGTTCGGCCGCCTCTTCCGTGGCCATGTGGAGGAGTTGTGGGATGCGCGCGACGCTGCGGCGCTCCGACGCGACGCGGAGGGCCGCCACGACCTCACCGTCGTCTATGGTTTCGGCGCGTCGCACCTGGCGGCGGATGGGTTCCAGGTCTATGTGGACGTGCCGAAGGAGTGCGGGCAGGAACGCGCCGCCACCGGCGCCATCGTCAACGTGGGCGCTGCCGAGCCGGCCTCGTTCGGGGCGATGTACAAGCGGATGTACTTCGTCGACTGGCCCATGCTCAATCGCGTCAAGCGGGCGGCGCTCCCCCGGCTCGACATCGTCGTCGATGGGACCGACCTCGAGGCACCGGCATTCGCGGATGGGGATGCCTTCCGGCGCGCCTTGCATGCGTTGGCGCACCGGCCCTTCCGCGTCAAGCCCTGGTTCGCCCCCGGCCCGTGGGGCGGCCAATGGATGAAGGAGCGATTCGGCCTCGATCCGGGCCAGCCCAACTACGCCTGGTCCTTCGAATTGATCGCGCCGGAGAACGGGGTGCTGCTCGGCGACGGGACGCGCGCGCTGGAGTGTTCCTTCGACTACCCGCTCTGGCAAGAGACCGACGCGATCCTGGGCCCCGCGGTGGCCGCGCGCTACGGGAGTTACTTCCCCATCCGCTTCGACTATCTGGACACGATGGGCGGGACCAACCTCTCCTGCCAGGTCCACCCGCGCCTGGACTACATCCGCGACGAATTCGGCGAGCCGTTCACGCAGGACGAGACCTACTACATCGTCGCGTGCGAGCCTGGCGCGCGCGTCTTCCTGGGGCTGCGCGACGACGGCGACCCGGAGGCGTTCGAGGCCGCGGCGCTGGCCGCGCGCGATCATGACACGCCGTTCGACATCGCCGACCACGTCAACAGCGTCCCCGCCGCGCCGCATGACCTGTTCCTGATCCCCAGCGGCACGGTGCATTGCAGCGGAGCGGACAACCTCGTGCTGGAGATCAGCGCCACGCCGTATATCTACACCTTCAAGATCTACGATTACCTCCGTCGGGACCTGGCGGGTGAGCGACGTCCCACGCACCTCGACCATGCCTTCGCCAACATCGACCGCATCCGCACCACGCCCTGGGTCCGCGCCCATCTCGTCCCGACACCGGTGCTGCGGCGCGCGGGACCGACCTGGGCCGAGTATTGTCTCGGCGAGAGCGACCGGCTGTTCTTCGCCATCCACCGTCTCGACTTTGTGGATGAGATCGCGGATGAGACCGGCGGGACGTTTATCGCCCTCAATCTGGTGGAGGGCGACCGGTGTGACATCCTCACGGACGGGAACGAACCGGTCGAGCTGCGCTTTGCCGAGAGTATCGTGATCCCGGCCAGCGTCGGCGCGTACGCGCTGCGCAACACAGGGCAGGCGCCGTGTAAGGTGGTCAAAGCCTTCGTGAAGGGATGAGCGCAGCATGGGTCGATCGAGGTGCGCCGTAGACGATGGAGGTCCTGCGTCGTCGTGACTCTACAGGTTGTGCAGCGTCGCCGCGGATTACAGCGAGTGGCGCGCCGTCTGCGCGAGGGGACGGTGACCATCGGGTTCCTGGGGGGCTCGATTACCGATCCACGCCCGGGTTACAACTGGCCGGAACCGGTCATCGGCTGGTTCGTGAACCGCTTCCCGGGCGTCCGTCTGTCCGTCGAAAACGCGGCCATCGGGGCAACGGGCAGCGCGCTGGCCGTGTTCCGCGCCCAACGGGACATCATCGACCGCCACTGCGACCTCGTCTTCGTGGAGTATGCGGTCAACGATCACGACACGCCAGCGGAGGCCCGCAGGCGGACGCGCGAGGGCCTCATCCGCCAACTCCTCGCCGGCAAGGGACGCGATGTGGTGCTAGTGCATACCTTCTGCCAGGACATGTATGACGACATGAGCGCGGGGCGCGTGCCGGCGTCGATTGCCGAATTCGAGGAATTGGGGCAACACTACGGTGTGCCGTCCGTGTGGGCGGGCCTGCACGCGTTGCGCGAGGTGATGGCGGGGCGGATGCGCTGGGAAGAGTGGCTGCCGGACGGCCTGCATCCCCAGTCGCGAGGCAGCCTCAGCTACGCGCAGAGCGTGATCGCCTACCTCGAACAGGAGTTGAGCGTCGGATCGGGCGGGGATGAGATTTCCTGCGGCGATCTGCGGCCGCGGCCGCTCAATGCCCGGCATTGGGAAAGCGCATCCATTGTGCCTCTCGAAAGAGTCCACCTCCAGGGCCCGTGGTCTCTCCGCCGCTTTCCGCATCATGCCTGGATCGATCGCATCCTCTCGACGGCGGCGGTCGGGGCGGGCTTATCGTTCCGGTTCCGCGGACGAGGACTGGCGCTAGCCTTCGATTTCGGCAAAACCGCCTTGGAGTTCCGCTATCGCCTCGATGGTAGCGATTGGATCGGCGTGACGCGGGAGCGGCCAGACTGGTGCGGCGACGGTGGCTGGTACCGGCTGGAAACGCTTGCCGATGACCTCGACCACCGAGAGCACGAGTTCAACCTTGAGGTCGTGCATGGTAATCGCCCCGAGTGTATGGGAACAAACTGCCACCTGGCGTTGATTGGCATCGTTGACTGATGCGCATGCGGTAAAGGTGTGTGCGATCCGATGCAACATGTGAACGCTACCCTAATGTGAGCCACTTGATGCGATAAGCCCGGCCACCGTAACCCTGCGTCCTGTCGGTCTCACAGAGCCCGTGGCGAATTCTTTTTTCCAAGCAGTCCCCCATGGCCCTGGCGGGCCACCACCGCCCATGAAACGGGGTATTTTCACCCTAGGAGGGATACGGTACGACCACACGGAACGGTGAAAGTGACGGGTGACGGGTCGCATGCGGGAGACGCGAGGTACCGCTGACCAGTCCTCAGCGGCGAGGAGCGCCCGCATGAGCCCGTCACCCGTATGCTGCCCGTA
>JAABUM010004343.1_pt1 | contig 16144 bp, 28 predicted proteins | sample 5559161 | NCBI WGS metagenome assembly JAABUM01 (sample SAMN10711868, study PRJNA513369) | rock metagenome | isolation source: Antarctica rocks | place: Antarctica: Victoria Land, Siegfried Peak nord
ATGTACCGATGAGCCTGGGATGTAATGTCGAGAAAAGCAAAAGCACGGACCGAGGCATGCACCTGTGCGGTTTGCTGAGGTCACAGGGGCTCGCCCCCCCTTTGTGTGTGGTCCTGGGGCAGCTCCACCCCACACATTGTTTCAAGGGACCACACACCCTCGCCGCACAGGCGGGCTGCAGCCGAGAGCTGGCCCGGCCCGCCGCTTGCCTCGCGGCACCGGCGGCGCTCGCTGTCAGTGATGTCCTGCCGCCCCGCCGAGCACCGCTGCCCGTGACGCCATTACTGGCCATTGCTCACGATCAGTGTTCCGCATATTGCCCCTTCCGCATACCCCTTGGCCTTTGGGCTGGACAGCGCCGCAGCATTACCGTCGTTTGCCGCCTTAAGGCTTCCCTCGCTTTTCCAGCCTTATAGCTACCCCTACTAGTGTTCATGTATCGATGAGCCTGGGATGTAATGTCGAGAAAAGCAAAAGCACAGACCGATCGACACTCCTGGTTTGCAAGCGCGCCATGCCGAGGGGCGGGCCTCGGCCGGCCAGGGTGGGGCCGACGGCTGCTCCAGTAGACCGTGCGGCCTTCGAGAGTGTCCCTCTTCGCCAGGGGTTGTAGCAGCCGCCGTGCAGTGCTTCATACCGCAAAAAACTGGCCAGACACTGCTGCTTCCGCCCAGCTCCAGCAGCCGCCCGGAGGGCCTATGGCAACAGTTATACAGCCAGGTCCAGATGGCTGGCGTGGGCGGCGCCACACGTGCGCCAGCAGCCGCCATCAGTGCACCGACCAACCTGTGCGCCCGACTCAGCAGGCGGCAGCAGCGGCGCCTGACAAGCTGACACATCATGTGGGACCCAATAGGACTATAGTGGCATGTCTTAGAAAGCAGAAGAAACAAGCTCGTATATACGGCATATATGCGACTCAAAAGTGGTGCAATCGACAGCGCTGCTCCTGGAAAGCACGACCGTGCTCTTGCTTACTAAAAGATGCCATTCTTTGAACATTTATACTGAGCTGCCACTAACCCTAAATCCGCGGCCTCCGGCTAACTCCAGCTAACGCCGGCTGACTGACACAGCGCTGACAATTGAGGAGGTGTGTCAGTGTGCAACTGACTCAGTCTGACTGTGTCAGTGTGTCAGAATGTCAGTGAGTCAGGTGTCAGCGCCCAACACTGACGCTGGATGGGTGGTGGCATCAAGCGATCAACATTCGCCACAGGGCGGGCTTCCAACCCCGTTTTCAGGGCAAGGGCACTGCCGTAAAAGGACCACACTTGCATCTGCCACAGGTGCAGCATAGCTCGGGGCCCCACAACCACAACATATGGCAGCTCGAGCGGTTCTTTTAAGCGTGTTAACGATCGAACGACGTCGAGGTCACGATTGGGCTGCTGCACGGCTCACAACCGCAGTCATGTCTGGGTGGCGAGCCGCCTCCCATTCCGGCGCATGCAGTTCCAGGCGCAGCTCGGCATCGCTGCAGCCTCCGCATCGGCATTATGCGGCACAGCACGTCAGCGCGCTTGCGAATGGACGGGAATCGCAGAGCCGGTCCGCGCAGAGCTGGTGCCGCCAGCGCGACTTTGAAGGTTCGGTTCTGATGTGCACAGCGCAGCATTTGAAGGTTTCGCGCGCAGCAGCAGATGATGCAACATCACAATGAGCATCAGATGCTGCTGGCTGTGCCTGCAGGCTGGCACCATGCCAGTGGCAGAGCAAACCAGCTGGCAGCGGCGGCGCGTCCACACAGCACCGGCTCGGGCGGCAGCCAGGGGGCATACAGGCGGCGCCTATCTGCAGCGGCGAGCAGCGCCGCAGGCGGCAGTCCGCGAGGCTGCGTCCTGGGCGGCGGCGTCGATATGGGCGAAGAGCGGGCCTGGGAGCTCTACGAATGCGCAGACCTCCTGGTGCAACAGCTCAGCGTGGACTCGGAGGAAACCCTTAGCTGGCTCGACAAGGCCGACCGTAAGCGCGAGCTTGCGGCAACCAGGCAGCTGGAGGCTGGCACGCCACTGCCAGCGGCCATCAGCGCGGCGCAGGTGCAGCAGCTGCTGGAGGTCCTGAGCGGTGTCATCGGCATGCAGCCGGCCAGCATGGCGGCATTCCTGCGCAAGTGGCCGCGGTACTTGGCCTGCGAGCCGGCGCAGGCGCGCGGCGTCGCCTGCTTTCTGCGGGAGGAGCTGGGCGCGACCGCCAGCAAGGCGGCATCGCTGCTGCGCAGGCACCCCCGGGTGCTGGCCATGGAGGCGGACATCTTGCGCCAGCGGCGGGATGCATGGCAGCGCAGTCTCGGCCTCAGCGATGCCCAGCTGGCGAAGGTACTCTCAGCGCTGCCTGCGCCGATGAGCTACACAGTCACAGGCATCGAGCAGCAGTCGGCGGCGGTGCTGGCGTGGTGCTGCGCGCTTGGCTGGACATCAGAGGAGATCACCAACGTTCTGTTGCGGGATCCGCGTATCCTGCAACGCGATGCATTGAGCCTGCAGTCCAACTTTGATAGCTTCATGGGCATGTGCGGCCTCAGCCACGAGGAGGCTGTTGCCATTTGCCACAGCACGCCCAATGTGCTGGTCAAGAACGTGGCGACGCCTGGCAACAAGCGCAAGCTGGACTTTCTGCAGCAAGTCATCGGGCGACCGGCGGCAGCCCTGGCGCAGTCGCCGCTGTACATTGCCAGATCGCTGGAGAACGTCATCGCGCCACGCACCTTCTTCTGGCGGGCACGCGGCAGGGAGCTGAGCCCGAGCCTGAGCCCGCTGGAGACTTCGTGGCCCAAGTTTTACAAGTCATGCGACTGCAACGAGACGGAGTTTGGCGAGTGGCTGGCAGCCTGGCGGCTGACACCAGAGGGGCGGCTGTGGGGCAGCAACGTGGCAGAAGCAACAGCAGAGTCGCGGCGGCAATGACTGTTGGGTGGCGGCCGCAGCAGCAGCAGCGGCAGCGGGCGCAACCGCAGCAACCACACGGCCGCTGACGCCACGGCAGCAGCAGTGGCGACCGCAGCAGCGCTGCAATGACCACGACCTGTGTGGCGACGGACGCCGGACGGCCTAGACTGGGGCCCCTAGCCGGCTGCAGGCACCGGCTGTCGCCGCCTCTGCGCATCGCGGCCGCAGCAGCTGCGCTGGCAGCTCTCAAGGCGAGAAGCGTTCCTGATACTGCCCGCATGTGACAACCGATTGCTGTGTATGCAAGTTTCGGCTGGATCTTGAGCCATTCCGCTCCAGCCGGTGCCGTGAAGCAATCACCGGTCTTCACTGGCACGTGCATCTATCCCTTTTGGGTGCTGGCAGGCAGTGAAGCACATCGGCAGATGCCAATTGGCAGCGCTGTTCTGTCTGAGCATGCTCGGTATCCGCACCCGCGGCTTCTTTGATTCCGTCTCCTGATGCCTGCAGGTTTCCCAATCGTTCTAGCTGCTCGGATGTGACTGCATCGCCCATCTGCACCTGCTGTGGCGGCGCTGCATCGCTGCCCCGCCATCGTCAGGCATCTGCTGGCTCCATCCGGTGAGTCTACCCGCACCTATCCTATCTGGAGCCGGTGCAGGACGATCCCGACTCGGTTTTGTTATTTCAGACAGGCTTCCGATATGCTTCGGCAATACAGACCTGGGTGTGTCGTCAAGCTGCGGCTCACACCCCCTGCAACAGACATGATATTACACCCATCGGTGCTCTGCTCTGATTCTATCAGCCGGTCAATCATGCGGCACGCACTGGTAAGCTGCAGCTGGATGCTGACGCTATCATCGTGATGCATGCAGGCTGCTGGCTGGTTCTGCGGCGCGGCGCAGGCGGCGTAATTGCCTCCAGCGGCGCTGTTGCGTGGCAAGCGCCGCTGGCTGATGCACGGCACTGTAGCTGCGGAAATGCCGCAGCTGCGGCTGCCGCTGCGGGCAGCAGCCTGATTGTCACACAGCGGACGCAGCAGTCCCACGGCGCGGCCGAGGCTGCAAACCCAGTGTTGTGTGTTGTTGTGGATAGTGGCCATTAGCTTGGCTCGAGGACGTATGGTTGAGCTGTATCGAGCTGTGCCTTATGACATACGCCACAGGCTGCCCAGAACAAATGTTTAGTCATCGGGGTGACAAAGCCAGCGAAAGCGTTGTGCAGCGCTGTCACAGCTCGTTTGCAGCCTGGTGTGAGGCAAAGAGGCAGAATTGCTGCAGTTGCACACGCAGACGAGGCCGCAGCAGTACGCATTGTCGCCCACCCGGCGCGGCACGTGTAAGAGCTAGCCAGCCAGCTGCTTTATGTTCGCGGAGAATAGCAGCGGATAGCGAGCGTACTTTACAAGTTGCAACCGTCTGTTTAACGCGGTGAGCGCTCCTGCGCCTCCCAACAGTGATTCACCCAGCTCCAGGTCAATCTCACTAACCTCTCCGCCTTCAGGTGCCATCTGAAACAACATTGATGACAGTGAGTCAGCAAGCAGGGGATCCTCACAGCTCCAAACGCGCAATGATGACACGCGCCTGCAGCTTTACATTGTGCAAGCCATTGGACTGCATTGTACAAAACCACACAGCCGAGGCCAGCACCCATGGTCGATGTTGTCGCCCGATCCAGCATGACATTATGGACTGCCACCATGCAGGGTGCAGGCGCAGTCAATCGGCGCCCTCTCGACCGCTGCAGCTGCCGCCGCGCCCTGCTGCCGCCGCCCGCCCAGCCCTGCTCGCTGCCGAATCTCTCAGCCAGGCCCTAATCCCTCGCCTCGGCCGGCGAGCAGCCGTGGCAGCGCGCTCCCATGGCAAGCGGCGTGCAGCCCAGCGACGGCAGCTCGAGCGATGGCAGCCCGGGCGGGTCCTCTCCACAGCCGCCGGGCAGCTGCACCATCGGCGGCGCGCCCGCGACGCCGCCGCTCGTGGCGCCCGCTCGCAGCCCCGACGACGCGGAGCTGGACGACAGCGTGTATGCGGACGCGGACAGCGACTGGGGCGGCTCGCCCTCGTCCAGCGTGACGGCCTTCCACAGCCCCAGGTGAGCACAGCGAATGGAATTTGACATCATGACATGAACGACATCCGGTATTCGAAGCCCTCGAAGCAGTCTCCACCCCCAGGCAGTCGCGGCCGGGTATGCCGCATCAGCACGAGCAGCCCTTGTGTGGCCACGCCAGCACAAGCTCCTCCATTGTGCTGACTGGTCGAGGACGATCCTGCATGCCTGGGTGCACGGTGCCAACCCCTCGGAAACCCTAAAACCCTAAACCCTAAACCCGTTGACATCAGGCTCCCACCAATCGAAGGATGATCGCCGCCGCAGGCGCATGCCCAGCGGCACGCTGCCGGAGGCGCCGGGCCTGGGTCCGGTGGGGCCGTCGGCGGCGCAGTCGGCGCCGGCGGCGGGCGAGGGCGCCGCGCTCATGCGGCGCCACGCGCGGCGGCAAGCGCACAGGCTCCGCAGGGAGCAGCTGACGCTGCGCACAGCGGGCCCCGCACGTGTGCGCTCCTTCGACGTGCATCCCGCCGTCAGGTAAGCGCTTGCAACAGTCGACACCAGTCTGCCCTCTCACGAACCCCGCTGTTATCCCCCGGCGCCCATGTGTTCTGCCAAGCCGGAAATGTGGCAGCCACAAGTCATTGTGCAGCGCTGTATGTCATCTACAAGCTGCACAAAGAGCAGCTGACGCTGCATGTCGCGCGGCCCGCGCGCAGGCGCTCATTCGATGTGCACCCCGCCGTAAAGTAAGGAGCCCTCGGAATCAAAGGGTTTAGCGCTCCGCGAGGTGCTCACTGGCGGCAACCCGTCGAAAAGCCTTTGGTTAGTGGTCACCACTGACTGTGCGGAGGTACCCCTGTACGTGCCGTTTTCGGAATGTCGGAGAACATTCGACACTACCGCCGGCAGTGCACGACTCTGATTATACAAAAGCGTTATCTGCAGCTGAAGGTTTCCTGAGACTGTCCATCCTTCTGCAAATCAAAACGGCAGCACGCTGTGGCGCCGCAGGTCGGCGCTGGCGGCGGCGCAGGCGGAGCAGACACGCATGCTGCTGCCGCCCGCGGTGGCGGGTGCCCTGCCCGGCGTGATGCCGCTCGCCGAGCCGCTGCTGGGAGAACATCGGACGGTGAGTGTTCATCTCATTTCAAGCAGGAGGTTGCCTTTTCCCAACAAAACGCCTCCAGACTCCGCCAATGGGAGGCGGAGACGCTGCCGGGAGTCGTGCCGCCTGCAGCGCAGCTGCGCGGCGTCTTCCGGCCGGTGAGTTTGCTCTTTCGAAAAACATACATTCGCAGTGGCAGATGTCTCACTGGGAGGCAAGCACGCTGCCGGGCGTCAGGCCGCTTGCTGGAGCTGCTGCGCGGCGACTTCCGGCCGGTGAGTTTGCTCTTCCGAAAACATACATGCTCGGCGCCCACCGGCCGGCCACTGAAGATTCACAAACTCGTTCACATCGTGTCCACCGGAGGCAGATGCCGGGACAGCCAGGCGTCTTGTCGCTTAACGAGCCGCTGCTGGGCGACCACCAGCCGGTGAGGCTGCCCATTGTTCAAGTCAGCAGCAGGATGCAGCAGCAGCAGCAGCAGCAGCAGCGGCAGCAGCGGCAGCAGCGGCAGCGGCGGCAGCAGCGGCAGCAGCGGCAGCAGCGGCAGCAGCGGCAGCAGCGGCAGCAGCAGCAGCACCACCAGCAGCAGCACCACCACCAGAAGCAGCAGCAGCAGCAAGCATACGCGCGACGCCGCTTGGCAACGGCAATGTGTGCTGGTGCCTCGGCGCAGCAAGGACCTGTCCATTGCCAGCTCTGACGTTGCGATTCTTGGATTCGACTGCCCTGAATGATGGACTGCTTACATCGCAGGTGTTTGGCGGCTCCGGCACGAGGCAGCAGCTGGGCGGCCCGCCGCGCATCCCCTCGCTGCTGCACGGCGACAGCCTGCTGCCGGACGTGGACGAGTCTTCAGAGGACGAAGACTCTGAGGACGAGGGCGCCTCCTCAGAGGCGGAGGAGGAGACCGCGCTGGAGACTGGGGCCTTTCCGCCGGACTCCGCCGCCGCCTACCGCGTAGAAGCCATGCGGTGTGCGCACGACGTACTTTCGCAAAGACAAACCCTAAACAGCAAGATCGGATGCTGGGTGAAAGTGAGGCGTGGCACCACCCGCCGGACAACGCCGCAGCACACCGTGTGGAGGCCACGAGGTGTGCAAACATAGAGACCTACGAACGGAGCTGCTCCAGGAGATAGCCCAGCCCGATGTCCTGTTGCTGGGCTGCTGCAAACGGCAGGGGAAGCCGGCGGCGTAACACTTGTCGCGGACTCGTTGTACATGCAGGTCGCTTGTAAAATCCGCCTTCCCTTCCACAGGCTGCTGCGCGTGGCGGGTCCTCCGGCAACGCAGAAACCCAGAGCTCCTTCATCCCTGCTGATTAGCCCATTACTTTCTACTCCAATCTGTGCGCCCTAAACCCTAAACCCTGTACTACTACTCCAGCCCGTGCGCCTACTTGCGTGTAGGTTGCTGCGCATGGCGGGGCCGCTGGCGGCGCAGAATGTGCTGTACCAGGGCTCCTTCTACATCTCCATGGCGTTTGCCGGGCGCCTGGGGCGCGACGCGCTGTCCGCCGCGGTGCTGGGCACCTCCATTCTGAGCGTCACCGGCTTTGCGGCGCCGGCGGAGCTCGGGTCTGCCATGGAGACCCTCTGCGGCCAGGTGCTGGATCGATTTGACGGATACAGAACGGAACATGGCTACAAACGGATCTGAAGTTTCCCGTCATGGGCTACCCCATTCTGAGCGTCATAGGCTTTGCGGCGCCGGCGGAGCTCGGGTCTGCCATGGAGACCCTCTGCGGCCACGATGGGCTACCCCATTCTGAGCGTCACCGGCTTTGCGGCGCCGGCGGAGCTCGGGTCTGCCATGGAGACCCTCTGCGGCCAGGTGCAAACTTGCTTGACAAGGAAGTCGAAACAGAGCAGACCGACAGCAGCATCTGCTGCTTCTAGCCCCAGGCACGTTCATCCTGAGCGTCACTGGCTTTGCGGCGCAGGCGGGCTCGAGTCCGCCACAAAGACGCTCTGCGGCCAGGTGCTGTGGTGTGTCAAGAGGATCAGCCCCAGGCTCGAGAAAGGATGTCGGCAGCTGTCGTGGTTTTTTTTAGGGTTTATGGTTTTTAGGGTGAGCGCCCTCAGACCCTCGTGGTTGACTCTGCTGGCGGGGCGGGCCTATACCTCGAGCGCTGCAGGTGCTTCGTCTCAACGGTTTTCGCATCAGTAAATCTCCATGTCACTGCAGGCGCCCTCCCTAACTAAACCCTAAAACCTAAATAGTGGCACCAAGTATCTGCGGCGGTGGGCGTGACGCTGCAGCGGGCGCTGCTCAGCTGCCTGGCAGGCTCACCATGACTCATCATTGAGGGAACCTAAAGCGGCACACTGCATTGGCTCTGCAGGCGTACGGCGCCAGGAACTACGCGGCGGTGGGCGTGACGCTGCAGCGGGCGCTACTCATCTGCCTGGTGGCCGTGGGGGCGCTGCTGCCGGTGTGGCTAACTATGGAGCCGCTGCTGCTGGCCATGGGTGAGGCTTGCCTAAACCCTAAACAGCCGGATGTCATTCAGCGTTTGAGTCTCATCATCTGAATGTATATGAATTGTGCCATCACCTCAGAACCAGCATCGTGATTCGGACACCTGGTCAGAGGGCCGGGTGCAGAGCAGCTGCAGTGTCACTGGAGCCTCTGCTGCGTTCGGAAGGTACACGTGTTTTGCGACACAGCCATGACATGCAGCGGGTTGCGTTGGCCATTTGCATCTGCCATGTTTCCATCCCTTGTACGTCGTGCATGAGCCCGCGGGCCGAAAAGCTGCAATTTTTCAAAGATGCGGTGCTCTTCTCGCGACTGAGTGCTGGCGGTTCTATTCGTTTTCCACGTCGTGTCATTCTGTCCCAGTACCCTAAACCCTAAACCCTAACTCACAGCTTCACGTCCTCTCGCAGTTGCAGGGGAAGGCGAGCGGCCAGCAAAGGCTGCGGGGATGTTGTACGGCTCAGCATGCCGGCGCGGCCGGCTCAGATGACATGCCTGCATGCTCTGATGGCTTCAGGTATCATAACGCAGGGCAAGGCGAGCAGCTGGCGAAGGATGCGGCGATGTTCGTTCGGCTGAGCGTGCCGGCGGTCTTTTTCACCGGCATCTCCGAATGCCTCAAGCGCTACCTCATGGCGCAAGGCGTTGTCATGCCCGCCGCGGGTGTGCCCCGTTCCTCTTGCGAAGCTTGTTGAGTGACTGACAAAGTCCCGTCTATAGTCTGAGTCTTGCCGCCAGCAACCATGCCAGCACACACAAGCGCTTCCCTGGGGGACGCATATAGCTGCATGTTGTCCACTCGGCATGTGGTGCCCCAAGTTGACAGCACTCTCCGCCTGAGCTCCTGTGAGAGTATGCACGACGCCGCACGATCATAAGCTGCGTAGCTGCACAGTGACAGCTGCAGGCGGCCCAGTGTTTGCTGTGCAGTCCGGCGGCCGTCTACAGCAGGGTCTCCATCCACTCCTCAACGAGATGTGCATTACTCCTCAACGAGTTTCCTATCAGGCTCCTGAGGGTTTGACGTGCATCCTGCAGCTGCCAGCGCGGTGTCCACAGCGCTGGCGCCCGTCTACAACGGCATCTTCATCCACTCCTGCGGCTTTGGCCTGGCCGGCGCCGCCTACGCCAACGACGCCATTTTCCTGACGACGGCCATCCTGCTGGGCGGCTGGACCATCTACTACGACCACGCGGTGGAGGGCCGGCCGGAGGACACCTGGCAGGGCTGGTGAGCATTGTCCGTCAATTTAGGGTTTAGGGCTTGACGATAGACCTCCTCGATGTCTGTGAAACCGAGACGGGTGGACCAGCTGCTACGACCACGCGGTGGAGGGCCGACTGGAGGACACCTGGCAGGGCTGGTACGCCGTCGTGGAAGCAGTTTGGTTATATAATCTGGGAATGTGTGAACCCGAAAAGGGACAGGGAAAAGGGGGAAAAGGGAAGACCATCTACCGCGACCACGCGGTGGAGGGCCACCGTGAGGACACCTGGCAGCCTGGTGCAGTGTGGCTCCCCATTTGAACAGAACGATGCATGCCCGCGGAACAGCTCGTCGCAGACCTGATGCTCAGGAGTCTGGCTTAATCGGCAGCGGCAGCTCCGCACGAGACCGAGCCTGAGAGGCGGGGAAGGGTCATTTGCATGGTATGCTGTGCCGGGCTGCATGTGCACTCGAAGCCCTGAAATCTGTATTGGGTTTAGGGTTTAGGGTTTAGGGTTTCCCGCTTCAGCCTGCTGCCTGATGCTGCCTGCAGGAGTCGGCAGTGCTTCGCCGGCTGGGGACCCTACCTCCGCATCGCGGCACCTTCCTGCATCATGGTGCGCCGCCGGCGGCCGAGTGAACGGAGCGTCGCCCAGAGGCTTGGGTTTCGTCCTTGGGTTTCGCCCCCCTATCGTCCAACGATCGCATTTGCATCTCGGAAAAACAGCACGGCGACACCGGCACGCACACGTGCCCATATTGGCGAGCTGTAAGCTGCAAGGAACCGAACACATTCACAGGTGTGCATGGAGTGGTGGAGCGTGGAGCTGCTGATCATATTCGCGGGGCTGCTGCCGCACCCTTCGCTGAGCGTGTCCGTCACCGGCATCTGCCTCAACGTCATGTCCCTCGTCTACATGCTCTCCTTCGGCCTGTCAGGTCCGACCAGCATTTCATTCAACAGTATCAAAGCCAGGCTCGAAGTCAGGGATATTGGATCAAACCCAGGTTGCAGCGCTGCCCTCCGTCGCATAACCGCAGGCGCAAGTGTGCGCTGGCATGTAGGGTTTAGGGTTGGCACTGCCTCGTGCCAAATGGATCGCCCCGCCAGCAGCCATCGCACTCGTCTGGCTCCACACACACCCTGCCAAGCTGCTGCGCCATGCCTGCAGCCGCCTCGTCGACACAGGCGAGCGACACGCTGGGCGGCGGCCGGTTGCGAGCGGCGCGCGCCGCACCGGCCTCAATCTGTAACGGCGGCGCAGAAGCATCATTTATCTCCAGCTGGTCCTGCAGGCGCCTCGTCGACGAGGGTGAGCAATGCGCTGGGTGGCGGCCGGCCGCGGGCGGCGCGCCGCACTGCCCGCATGTCCTGCGTGCTATCTCTGTCGGCGACGTCCCTCTGCGCCGTCCTCATTCTGGTCTTCCGCAACCAGGCAAGACACCCCAGAAATATAGTTCTGCTGTGCGGCTCGGCAGCAGTCCGGCGGGCTGACCGCCTCGGCAACTAGGGTTTAGGGTTTAGGGCAACTGTGCGCCGTCCTCATCTCGGGCTTCCGCTACCAGGCAAGAACAGAGACAAGGATGCTGTTGAGGTACTTTGAAAACTCAGATGCATTGTGCAGCACTGTCCAGATGCAACACTGCCGTGCGACTCCGCACACGTCCGACGTGCTGACCGGCATGGGTACTCGCCTGTGCCGCCGTCCACTGACCAGAATGACTTGATCCTTTTTAAACGTATGATGCCGCGAACCTCCAGACCTCGTACCAGTCCCGTTTGACAAGTCCCGGTTGACTAAAACCCTAAACCCTGAACCACAGGTGGGGCACCTGTTCACACACGACAAGGGGGTGATAAACGCGACGGCGGAGCTCGCGGGCTGGCTGGCCATCGTGGTCATCGGCGACGGCCTCAATGCCACCTTCTCAGGTGCCTTTAGGGTTCCACCTTCTCAGATGTAAACCCTAAACCCTAGCCGACCCACAGGAATGCGGCGATTCTCCAAGGGCCGAGAACGGAGAGTCATTCTGTCACGGGCTGGCTGGTCGTCATCATCATGAGCGATGGGCTCCAATGCCGCCTTCTCACGCGCTGCTGGCCAACCTGCGGCTCCTGACTTCGGACGAAGTCGAGCCTCCTGCCACTGTCGGCCTGGACAAACTGCAGCTGCCTGGATTCGCACGCGTTCGATGGCAATCCGCTCGCCTCCTCAGCATGCGCAGAGCCTGATTGAGGCTCTCAGCCACGTTCCGCTGCAATTGGCATATGCGGGTGACCGCCGGGACGACTCGGCGTGCAGGTAATCGCCGGAAACACAAGCAAGGCTGCGGAATGGTGGGCCGGCAGGACATCCTATGGGGTCAGCCGAGAGGCTTGTGAAGATGGCGCCCACGACCTCGCTCAGCCTACTATGCCGTGTCCAATTTGCCTGTTCTCATCAAACGCAGCCGTCGCCCGCGGTGCGGAGGTGAAGTCGGGCTTGCACTGTAAACCGCTGCCGCGAACGCAACCCTTTTCTGACACAGTTTTGCATCGAGTGTCGACATTGCAATGTGATGCAGGGGTCAGCCGCGGCGCGGCGCGGCAGGCATTGGGGGTGCCGGTGAATCTGGGCCCCCCCTACTTGGATTAAAAATAATTTGTTTGTAAAAATACTTTATTTGTAAAAATATCTTATTTATTTTATTTTTTTAATTGGAAAATTTTCAGGTTACCTTTTTGAAAAGCCCTCCACTGCCGTCCTGGCAGCAGCCCTCTCGTGTTGGACACGCTGTTATGTGTCATGTCCTTCAGCGCAGGCGTCATCCGCGGCGCGGCGCGGCAGACGCTGGGCGTGCTGGTCAACCTGTGCGCCTACTGGGCCTTCGGCATCCCGCTGTCGCTGGGGCTGGGCTTCCTGCTGGGCTGGGGCGTGCGCGGCTTCTGGATCGGCATGGCCGTCACCACCACAGTTCAGGTGCGGAGCAACCCCAAACCCTAAACCCTGATTGGGACGCCGCAATGTCAACTGAAAATGCGGATGTTGCAGCTGTGACACCGGTGAATTCCTGAAGCGGGATAGGGGCTAGTGCAGCTACGTAGGGGCTAGTGCAGCTACATAGGGGCTAGTGCAGCTACATAAGGGCTAGTGCACCGCCCCTGGCCCGGCATGGCCATCATCACCATAGTGGCGGTGCGAAATCGCCTGTTCAATGGGGAACCTCTTGTTTCTTCATGGGGGAATTTTCGTCCATGAGTTTGATGGGCGGATAACTCCTGGGGTGTGCGCGGCTTCTGTATCGGCCACGCCGTCACAGCGGGCGGTACGGGCGGTACGGGCGCAGAAAATCTGCATGGCAGTGCCCGGTCTCTGCTTTCGGTCTCACTGATGTCACCGGCAGCACCGGCGGCGAAATCGCAGGACGTCCTTCCTCGCCTTCGTGAGCCTGCGGCTGGGCCGGGCGGCGGAAGTGGCGCAGCCCTAAACCCTAAACCCTGTATCCCACGTGTCTCCTCTTTACGGCTTCCTGCCCTCGTCGCCATGCTGCAGGGAAGCATCCTGACCTTCGTGAGCCTGCGGCTGGACTGGGCGGCGGAGGCGCGGCGCGCGGCGGCACTCATGGCGTCGCACACCACCCTCGCGCGCGACATAGAGGCGGCGCCGCTGCGGCCGGGCAAGGCCTCCTTGGAGGACGAGCTGGACGCCTGATGCGGCGGACAGCCTGGCATATGCGCCGGCAATGCTTGTCGCCATCGCCGCCGGCGACGTGTCCGTCAGATGTATCGAAAGGGTGGAAACGCGGCGGCGCTGGCGGCGCTGGCCCCGGAACGGGCAGCCTTCGATCGAGCATGCGCCGGCTGGCTCGTGGGGTTTAGGGTCTAGCGCAGCTGCCGCTCTATATTGCACCAAGCACCTTGACGGCAACAGCAGTCCTGCAAACATGCGCAGCTCCACACAACACAGCGCGATGACCTTGGTTGACTCGCCCCAGCGCTCCAGAGTTCTGGATTTAGAGTTCTGGACATAGAGTTCTGGATATAGAGTTCTGGAGCGCTGGGGCGAGTCATTGTGCTTGGTGCGGTATTGCACTGTTCTCAGGATTAAAGCTAGCTAGTGCGTCGATCAACTAGGTGATCAGTCGCATTTCTGGGGGGGTTTGTGCAGCATTTTAGCCCCTCAGGGCTTGCGACATGGTGTAACAATCACCTCTCTCTGTGACACTTTCTCGTCTGCTTTGTCAGACTACGATTCATGGCTTTGCCGCCGACGCTTGCGGATGTGTGACGTCAGTCAGGCAGGGGAGCCCATTCGATGGAGCACTGCCGCTGGCTTCTGTCCAAGTTTACAGACACACTCATACAACATGCAAACATTCGTCATTTTCAGCAAACATTCCAGAAACCAGTGCATTCAGAGCATCATGCAACATCCAGCAACATGCCATCAATTCGCGATCTCCAGTGATACACAACAGCTACCGACAACGAGAACCAAACTTTCACATGTCACGTACCGCTTCATACCTATGCATCAACAGTGTCCAGTGGATTCCATCGGAAACAATCAGTGAGCTGTGCTGCTCGGCAAGACACATCTAGAACGTTGCCATGCGGTGCGCACTGCCAGGAACACATAATGGCAGCTACGATGACATGAACGCCAGAATAGCCAGCACACTCGCGAATCCGACATGAGCGCCGCCGGTGTGTGAAAAAGCCCTGTGGAAAAACGACCCAGTAAGAACCCATGGAATAGGGAGTTACAGCTCGCAAGGTGACCTCTGCACCCACCACCAGCCCGCAATTTTCCCGTCACCGGCAGCGAGCCTTGCACGGGTTTTAACCTTAAACCCTCTGCCGATAAACTGGGCAGACGCCGCCGCGCTTGTGGGATGACGGCCCGCCGGCAGTTGCGGCACCATCACGACGGCGTCGCCTCACAGCGCCAACGGCGCAAGCGGGGACGGCTGTGGGCCGGCGGCCGCAATGGCGGCGCGCACCGCGGGGGACAGCCGCGCCAGCACCTGCAGCATCGGCAGCGGTCTCAGACGGCGCATGTCGAGGAAGCGTCACCGGGCAAACCTAAACCCTAAACCCTAAACCTAGGCAGCATCGCTCCACTGACCACACATGCAGCAGCAGAACCGCGAGTGGCGATGCCACGCTGCTGGGCGGAAAGGGTTTAGGGTTTAGGGTTTGGGTGCCCGGGTTTGGGTGCCCGCGCGTTTGGGTGCCCGCGGCCAGCTCACGCAGGCAGCGGCCAGCGGCTGTGTTTACAGCGGCGCTCTCAATGAAAGAGTCGTCTTCCAGCGCCTCACCTCGTCAGGAATACCGCGCCCCTCCGGATCAAAGGTGGCGGCCACCAGGCGGCGGCCCTCCACCATGCCGCCCCGCAGCGTCGGCGGGTCGATGCACACCGGCGAGATGCTGCGGCAGCGCAGGAGGAGGGTTTGGTGTTTAGGGTTTAGGGTTTAGGGTTTAGGGCACGCCAGGAAGGCGGCGCTCAAGCGCAGGCAGGAAGTGCAGATTGCCGCTTTCAGAAACAGGGAGCCGCAACTGCCAGCGCGTCCTCAAGTTCGGGGGACAGCATCCTCAACTTCGGGAGACAGCATGCTTTTGACGGCATCTGGTTTGGCGCATTTCAGGGAGGGGAAGAGCGGCGCCGCATATGAGCCACGAGACTCGGCCTGCTCTTGCGAGCATCCCCCAACATCAACATGGCAGAATTTCTGCGTTCAATACATACGTGTGACTTTTGAAGGAGCGCACTTGGTGGTGGTGGACGGGAACAGCGGCGCCACATAGGCTCCGTAAAACGCGGGCTGCTCATGCGAGCGCTCGTGCAGCGCGCCCACCAGCTGCTCGTCCGCCGTCATCTGCTGCTCCGTGATCTGCGGGGTGGCGTGTGCGAACACTTTTCCTCCTCTAGGTTTTCTCCTAGTTTTATGCACTGGGGACCACAGACTTCCACAGACTTCCGCGACAACTCCAGCCGACAAAGCGCCAGCCAGCAAATGGAGGGCAAGACCGCCGGCCCACACGGCCGAAAGGACAGCTTTCTGCTGCCGCCTTACAGCCTGGTAGACCAGTGAAGGCCGTGCGTGGAAGCATGCATTTAGGATGGTTTGAAATATTGAAAGTTGCAAGTTTTCCTAAACCCTGCACCTGGTCCAGCTCAGCACGCCAGGCGGGGCGCATGTACTCGGGGTTGAGGAAGCCCCTCTTCACGCCCGCCTCCAGCATCGCGCCCACCGCCTTCTGCAGCCGCCCGCCCCTGCGGACATTAAACATCGTCGGCATCAAAGGTGGAAACAAGCCAGTGAGTAAGGCGTTGCACCCGCCTCCAGCATCGCGCCCACCGCCTTCTGCAGCCGCCCGCCCCTGCGGACATTGAACACCGTCGGCGTCAAAGGCGAAAA
>JAABUM010004347.1_pt1 | contig 16130 bp, 19 predicted proteins | sample 5559161 | NCBI WGS metagenome assembly JAABUM01 (sample SAMN10711868, study PRJNA513369) | rock metagenome | isolation source: Antarctica rocks | place: Antarctica: Victoria Land, Siegfried Peak nord
AAGAATCAGATCGCCCGCGGACAACACCACCGGACGCGCCGGCGCTCCCCGACGGATCAGAGCTCGCAGATGTGCAACGAGCACGACGTAGGAGAACGGCTTGGTCAGGTAGTCGTCGGCGCCGAGATCCAAGGCATCCGCTTCGTCATACTCCCCATCTTTCGCCGTCAGCATCAGCACCGGTGTCCACAACAGGTTGGCGCGCATCCGCTTCAGGACCTCATACCCGGACAGAATCGGTAACTGGATGTCCAGGACCACGACGTCGTACGACGTTTCCGTCGCACGCCACAAACCGTCTTCACCGTTGTGGGCGATGTCGACGGTGAACCCATCCGCCGTCAACCCACTGGCCACGGCCTCGGCGAGGCGCTTTTCGTCCTCGACCAGCAGTACTCGCATGTACCTCGCCTTTCAACGTCGTCCTGATTCAACCAAGGATCACCGCCGCGACCTGTGCCGTTCCTGAGCGATTCTGAGAACGCCCACAGCATCACGGAGCGATAGCGCTACCGCGCTCTGCTGAGGGCTCTCTCAGATTGTTTCAGCATCATCTCAGTGCCGAGCGGCGAACCTTTGGTCATCAGTGCAGCCCAGCCTGGGCGGCTGACCGAGAGGAACGCCAGTCATGAAGACCCCCACACTCATCACCCGAAAGCGACTCCTTCCGGTGCTGGTCGCGGTGCCGATCGCCTGCGTCGTCGTGCTCGGAGCGGCGGGTATCGCCCAGGCCGCAACGAACGGCAGCAGCGACAAAACCAGCTATCAATCGTCGCACACCACCACCGCCATAGAGACGGACGTCATCGTCGACGCCGGAAACGCGGAGGTGCTGGCGAAGCAGGTCGACCAGGAGAAGGACGGGTCTGAGAACAAGACCGGAACCGGCTCTTCCGACACCTCGACGTCGGGCACCAGGGGTCAGACTTCCCAGGGCAGCACCTCGGGCACCACCGGGCCGTGACGTACACCAGCGATATCGGGGTCCGCCGCTCTGCTGCTGGCGGAGCGGCGGGTAGCCCGCTCGGCGCTGCGATGCCGGCCCGTGGTTCGTTGCCCTCCCGACTCGTCGATCGACGATCGATGGCTGCGGTGTGGGCTGTGCTGTTGCTGTGGACAGTGGCCTGGTCGCTGGTGCAGAGCGTGGGAGGGCTGTATTCCTGGCACTACTTCGTCACCGGGGGCACAGCGCTACTGCAGCCGGGTCTGCCCGGCAGCGGCCTGCACGTGTACGCGGCGCATCCGGACCTGCAGATGGGTCCGCTGACTCTGGTTGTCGCAGCCGTCATCGTCGGCGTCGGCGGGCCCTTCAACGCCTTCCTCGCCGCGTTGGTCATGACCGCGCTTGGCGCGCTCACGCTCAGATTCCTGTTGACGTTGCGCGCTCAGCTGCGCGATGAACCGATCTCACCCCGCACCGCCTTGTACGCCGGGCTGTTGCTGATCCCGGCCTGGTCCATGCTCAGCGTCTATTACGGCCACCTCGACGACGCGCTCGCATTGACGCTGACGACCGGCGCGATGGTCGCTGTGGCGCAACGCCGACCCTGGCTGACGGTCGTGTTGCTCGCGGCCGCTACCGGTGCCAAGCCATGGGCCCTACCTTTTGTCGTACTCCTCTTGGCCTACCCGAGTGGACGCCTGCACCGGTTCGCCTCCTACTGCGGTTTGTGCGCACTACCGTGGCTGCCATTTCTGCTGGCCGACTGGGCTACCACCTCGATCAGTTCGTTCACGATCCTCAACGCGCCAGATTCCGCGCTGCGCGCGTTCGGCGTTGCCACCGCGCAGACGCCACGTTGGGACCGCACCGCACAATTGGTTCTCGGGGTCGCTATCGCCCTGTGGTGTCTGCGGATCGACAGAGCCTTTGCGGTCCCGGCCGTCGTTCTTACCGTGCGCATGCTGCTGGACCCGAGCACCAACTCGTATTACACGTGCGGCCTGATCGTGGTGTGTTTGTACGTCGACCTCACAGTTCGGCACCGACGCGTGCCCTGGCTCGCCGCCGCCGTCACCGGGTGGTACCTGATCGACGTCCTCCCGGTCTGGATCGTGCCGAATCACGTCTCGGGCGACCTGCGAGCGCTATTCCTGCTCACGGTCCTCGTCGTCCTCGCCGTGCCCGCCAGCTCGATCTGCGCGGTCCGAGATCGCACCGTGCAGAAGGGCCGCCGAACTGTCGATGCCGCGTCAACCGCTCGCGAGTGACGGTGTGACGCGACGGGTATGGGAGTTCACCCGCGACCTCAGCGCATGAGTTCTTCCAGTAGGTGCTGCGATGATGGCGCCGATGTGGGCTGTGCTGGGAGTGCTGGGTGGTCTTGCCGTGCTTATGGGATCGTTGCCGGTTGCCGATGCGCGGCAGGTCGCGATCACGCGCGGGGGCCCGATCATGGTGTTCCTCGTCGCGATCACTGTCTTGGCGGAGCTAGCGGATCGCGCAGGCGTTTTCGACGCGGCAGCAGGGGTGTGCGCACGTGTCGCGCGGGGTTCGACCTTCCGGCTCTTCTTGTTGGTCGCAGCCTTATCCACCCTCATCACAATCGGGATGAGCCTGGACACCACGGCCGTGTTGTTGACACCGGTTGTACTGGCGTTGGCGTTCCGCCTGGGTCTGAACCCGTTGCCGTTCGTGTTCCTGGTGGTGTGGTTGGCCAACACCGCAAGTCTGTTGTTACCGGTGTCGAACCTGACCAATCTGCTGGCGGTGCAGCATCTGCACCTGTCCACGCTGGGGTTCGCCACCCGCATGGCACTCCCCGAGGTGGTGGCGGTGGTGATCACCGTGACCTACCTGGCCCTGTGGTACCGCCATGACCTCACCGGACGGTACGAACTGCCGCAACACTCCCCGATCGATGACCGGGTCCTGTTCTGGATCTGCGGCGCTTCGTGCGCCGCCCTTGCGCCGGCGGTCCTGGCAGGGGTGGCCCCGTGGCTGGCCGCCACAGTCAGCGCCACCGTGTGCGCGGCAGCGTTCGGGTGGCGACGACGCGACGGACTGTCCTGGTCGTTGCTCCCGTGGCGGATCGTGATCTTCACCGAGGGTCTCTTCCTTCTGGTCGCGACGATTGCCCGCGACGGCGGCAGCGCTGTCCTGGGTGAGCTGATCGGGCATTCCACCTTCGCGGCTACGGCGGTCGCAGCGGTAGGGAGTAATGCGGTCAACAACCTGCCTGCCTACCTGGCTGCCGAAACGGCCGTATCTCCGGATCAACCCACGCAGTTGTTCGCGGTCCTGATCGGTACGAATGTCGGGCCGCTGGTCCTGCTGTGGGGTTCGCTGGCGACCATCCTGTGGCGTGAACGATGCGCAGTTCGCGGGGTCGTCATCTCAGCACGGCAGTTCGCGGCCGTGGGACTCGGCGGTGTCCCGCTGGTGCTGCTCGGCACCTGGGCGGCGCTCCTGATCGGATCATGAGTACGTCAGCGAGATAGTCACCGATGTCGGTGTCGAGCATCCGGGCGACGCATCGTGACCAACAATGAAGATGACCACCGGTGCTCGCGGGCAATCACCACGAACCCGTGCCGTTCGTAGAACGATGACCGCGCGCGGGGACAGCGAAGGCTGACATCGTGCCCGGGTCGGTCAGCAACCCTGACGAGACGGTGCAGCAACTGATCGCCGATACCCGAACCCCGTGCTCAGGTAGCGAACGAATAGAGGTGATCCGCCTTCAGCTGCAGAACAGCAGCGCCCCGTGGGGTCCGCAGCATCCACCCCCGCGCATGGTCACCGCGCTGGCGTAGGTGAAGCCGATCCAGATCAAAGGGCCACCGTCGGACGGTGCCTCACCGCAGAGCGACCCCACTTACCGGGGCACTGCGCTGCGCTGGTTGATGAGCGGCAGGAGAGGGCGCGGAGAAGGTAGGTAACGCCCTGCCCGCGCGAAATCCGGGCTCAGTTCGCGCCAACCAGGCCAGTGCCGTCGGCATCACGCTGCGCCAGACCGTAAAACGGTGCCCGGCAGCCGGTAGGTACACGGCAGTCAACGAGGTAGGTGCTCTGACAGCTCTGATCAGTCTTCGCGCCTCGGGCTCGGAGAACCGGTCGCTCTGCGACACCTCGATCCACGCGTCGACCGCTGGGGGGTGAGTTCTGACCACGGTCGCCAGGTTGTATTTCGCAGGCCACACCGTCCGTCGACCGTACGGCCTCCAGTTTCCCCAGAGCGGGTGGTTGTAGCTACCGAACAACATGGCCGCGCCAAAGCGTTGCGGATGGTCGAATGCACTGACCTGCGCACAGAAACCACCGGCGCTGTACCCGGTCGTGGCCCACGACGTCCGGTCCGGGCGTGCCCGCAGATGGTGGATCACCCAGTTCGGGATCGTCGTGTTCAACCAGGTATCCATCGCCACTCCCGGGGAGTTGGTGCACTCGGTATCCAGGCCGCCAGGCGTGTAGTCCGGCATAATTACTATCGGCTCCGTCAGACCATTGAATCGATGTGCGCTGGTGATCATGGTGTGCAGGCGCATGCGCTGCGGGAAATCCGAGGGGCCACCGGGAATCCCCGCATACGCCTGAAGTACCGGGTAGGTGGTCTTGCTGGCCGCCCGGGAGCCGTAGGACGGGGGAAGCCAGATCAGAACTCTGCCCGCGCCCCGGCCTGCAGCCCGGCCCAGGCCGGGTACCACGAGGTGCACATACCGACCCTGCTGCGAAGTGTGCGTACGCAACCCCGCGCGTTGGGCGAATGCGCTTCGTTCAGCGCCGAACCGCGATTGCGTGCGCCGATCAGCCGCGAGCGCCGCCTTTCGGTCGTAAAGGGGACCACCCTGGCGTTGACCGGTGATGGACTGTCGCTGGATCGACGGCGCTGTGCCTGTGAGGTCGTGGCTCAGATCAGTCCACGACGCGTACCAGCCGTTCTGTTGGTTCAGCGTTCCGGCTACAGCCAGCACCATCAATGCGGATGCGCCGAGATGGGCGGCGCATCGGCCGAAAATGGGTAGGAACCCCCTTCCTGCCAGCATCGGCCACACCGCAATTACCGCCACCAAGGCGCCTGCTGCGAGAGCCCACAACAGGTAGACCAGAGTTGTGTCGCTTGGCTGGAGCACGCACAGGGCCTTTTCATTTCGGTTGAATCGTTCGGAGTGAACAGCGTGGACTGATACTCCTGAGTGGGAGATGAGGATGCCTCAGGTCCGCCCTCAGAGCTCGAACGTCGATTGCTCGTGGTCATCTCTTCACATCCTTGGCACACGCTCATCACATCGAGCCTCACGGACGCTGATCGGGTCGCGAACGCCTTTCAGAGGAGAAATCGTGAGCCTGTCAAAACCCGGTCAGCCCAGTTCCTGCACCCGACGTCGTCGAGTGAGCTTGCGCCCACTTGGAGTTGCAGTCGTGGGGGCTGCCGTCATCGGCGGCGGCGTTGCGGCCGCATCGCCGGCATCCGCCGCGCCGTCTTCCTCGATCCTCAGCCAGATCAAGGCCTGCGAGAGCGGGGGGTCCTACACAGTCGTCAACCCCAGCAGTGGCGCTTCTGGTGCCTACCAGTTCCTGACGAGCACGTGGCGGGGCCTGCCCGCATCAGCTGGGTACAGCACTGCCGCGTCGGCTCCGCCATCGGTTCAAGATCGCGCGGCACGGCAGTTGTTCGCACAGGCTGGCACCTCACCGTGGACGGCCTCATCGGGGTGCTGGTCCAACGGTGGGCCGCGAGCAGTAGCGGCTCCCGCAGCATCGACCCGCCAGTCTGAGAGGCTCGCCGGCTCAACCAGGGTGTCGGTGAGGCGGCAGCAATACACCCCTCGCTCGGGCGACAGATATCCGACGCGCGAACGGCCTGACTCCCAGTCCGTGCAGAAGTCTCACGTCGATGAGCAGCAGGGCGAAGACTCCTGACTCTTTCACTGTGCGCTCAGCGAGCGACGGCTAGTTTCGATCGCATGCGCGCACTTCTCGTTGAAGAAACCGCCGAAGAAACCGCCGCGATGCCGTCTCTCCTCAAGCGCGGCTTGATCCAGGAGGGTTACTCGATCGACATCGCTGAGGATGCAGCGACAGCGTTGTGGCACGCCACCGAGTTTGCTTACGACGTCATCATCTTGAACGTGACGTTGCCTGCTCTGGATAGTTTCGAAACCTGCCGTCGTCTCCGCGGGGCGGAGTGCTGGGCACCGGTGCTGATGCTCGCTGCAAGTAACGAGATATCCGATCGGGTCGAAGGATTGGATGCCGGTGCCGACGACTATCTGCACAAACCTTTCAGTTTCATCGAGTTGACCGCGCGCCTCAGGGCGCTGATCCGGCGGGGTGCGCCCGCACGGCCGACGGTGCTGCATGTCGGAGATCTTGCCCTTGATCCTGGCACCCATCGCGCCTGGCGTGCCTGCACCGAGATCAGTTTGACCACTAAGGAGTTCTCGTTGCTGGAGTACTTCATGCGGCATCCCGGCCAGATGATGTCTCGGACCGCGATCCTGGAGCACGTCTGGGACTTCGCGTTCGACGGTATGTCGAACGTCGTGGACCAGTACGTCGCCTACCTGCGACGAAAGATTGACCGTCCCTTTCACAGGACGGACCTGCAGACGATCCGCGGATCCGGTTATCGCCTACAGGTCTCCGCAGCACCCCGCTCGCCCAGGAACATGCGACTACCTTGCCGCCGGATCGTCCGCCTGCGCGCAACTGCGGTCGTGCCCGGCTGAGCTTGGCTCCTCAAGATGGGTGCCAAACCGCCGAGGACGAGAGGTGTGTCACACCTTCGTGTCAGGGTGACTGTATGCACACGACCAACTACACGAACACTCTGATCACGGTCTCCCCGGACACCAGGGCCGTCGCGGCGACGGTCCCGCCGATGGGCAAAGCCTCAATCGCCGAGATGCAGTTCGTGCTTGCGCACAGCCACGATTACGAGCTGACCAGTGACGAGCTGATCTTCACGGTGTTCGCTCAGAGAAAGGGCGTCGTCGCCGTCGATCTGCCCGACGCCCGCGAGCAGTTCTTCTCCAAGGGCCAACCCTGCTTAAGGACATCCCCGCTGGCGAAGAACTACGGGTGGGGCATCCACGCCGATGCGGTCGGTCGGGTCGCTCTGATCCCAATGGGCACGAGCGCCTATGACGACCTTGTGAACGATGAGGCGACAACAACGCGGCCCGCGATGAAGGCAGGACGCTAGGTCGGGTGTGCGAGCACCGCCATGCGGTTTAGTTGGCGAGGCGGATTCCCGACCACGAGCTGACATTGCACTGACCGTCTGTGTTGTCACCTGCGCTGACGACTGTTCCGTCGGCTCGCAGACCGAGTGTGTGAGCTGAACCTGCTGCCACCGCGACCACCCCGCGCCAACCCTCGACATCGCATTGTCCGTGGCCGTTGGCGCCGACCGCGACGACCCGCCCGGACGACGTGACTCCAACGGTGTGGTGGCTGCCTGCAACCAGGGCAGTCACCCCTTGCCATTCGCTGACCATGCACGCGCCCGTCCTCGGGTCGCCAGCGGTGACGACGCGCCCGTCGCTCGTGAGGCCTACGGTGTGCAGGTACCCGGCCGCGATAGCGGTGAGGTCACGCCAATCACCGATGGCGCACTGCCCTCGTCGATTGTTCCCGACGGCCAGGGCTCGTCCGTCTGCTCGCAGCGCCACCGAATGCCAGTCACCGCACGACACGGCCTCGATCTCACGCCACGACTGCACTTCGCACTGCCCCTGCGCACCACGACCCGCCGCGACCACACGGCCATCGGCAAGGAGCCCGAGTGTTCGTCGCCACCCGGCTGACACTGCAACAACCCCGCGCCAGTCGGCCAGATCGCCCTGGCCGTCGTCGTTCCAGCCGGTGGCCAGCACGGTGCCATCAGCCCGGAGACCAACGGTGTGAGATCTCCCGGTGTTGGCTGCGGCATGAACATTGCCTGCGGCAACGGTGATGACGTCGGTCCACCGCGTGACGGAACATTCCGGGGCGCCGATGCGACCCGCAGCAACGACCGTCCCGTCGGCCGGGCAGCCGACCGAGTGGCGTCGGCCGGCTGCTAGAACTCCGATGCCAGCCGCCATTGCAGAACACCCATGCAGGCGTCGAGCAGCGCGGTCACCGCCACGAGACGCAAACCCCAACCGGCCTGTCTGGGAGCAGCGAGCACGCAGGCTGTGACCCACCCGGCGTTGGTCGCGGCGGCTGCTCGCAGCGTTGCCGGGCTGGCGGATCGAACGCCTCCCACCGTCATCAGCGTGCCGGTAGCAGCGAGCGCACCAGCGATCCACGGGCGGGACCTCCTCGACGAGTCGACGACGCCGATGAGCGCAGGGCTGGCCGCGACGGCGAGAGATGCCGCGAGGCACCCTGCTCCGTCGAGCATCAGAACCAGTTGTTTCGCTCGATTGTTCTCAGTGCCGTGAGCCATAGGCCGAGCTTCGCACAAGGGAGTACGTTCGATCGAGCGGTCAGATCAGCCGTGATGCTGCGGGCCGCCCGCACGTACCTATCCTTGCGACGGCATCAGTCCGAACGAGTGCGCGTGCTGAGGCCCTGCACTCGGAGTCGACGCGGGAAGCACTGAGCCCTACCCGGCGCCATTGAAATTCAGGGCGTCGAGCGCACGCATCAGGTGTGGCTCGAATTCGGTGGCCGGTGCTGCGTGCAGCTCCTCGGTGCTCCACCAGTGCACGGCCTTGAATTCGCGCGGGTCGGGGTGCAGCACGTGATCCTGGTGCCCTTCGAGCGCAAACCAGAGGCTGACGTCGGTGTGGCGTGCAGGGATCGGGGCGACAGTTTCGGTGACCGTCAGGAAGAACGGCTGGGAACCGGTGGCTGCGTCGAATCGCGCTTCGATTCCCAGTTCTTCGATGACCTCACGGCGCACGGTGTCTGCTGGGTGTTCACCCGGCTCGACGTGCCCGCCGCTGGGGAGCCACAAGCCCGCCAGTCGGTGATCGCACAGCAGCACCCGGCCTGCTGCGCGGTTCAGGAGCAGAAAGTAGGACACCAGGTGCGGTGATGGGGTTGACGGTTTCGCCCGACGGTAGATGTCCACCGTGCCGGCCAGCCAGCGAAGCGCGATCGTCTTGTGCTCCTCGCCGAGGTCATCGACCGGTTCAATCCCGGCGAACAGCGAAAAGACCTCCTGGGCAGCATCAGTCGGCACGGCCCAGATCATGCCACCCGCGAAGGACACCCAGTCCGACCACGACCGCTCGCTGATGGCGGGTTGACTGCCGTGGCCAGGGAGGGCCTTGCCCCCAGAGGCACGAGTGCTATTGTCAAAGGTGACAATAGATAGGAGCGGGATGAGGCAGCGGCGCAGACGGACACCCGAACAAGCGCGGGAGGAGATCCTGACCGCAGCTGGCGAGCTCATCGCGCGGGACGGACCAGACGGGGTGGGTCTGCGCCGGGTTGCGGAGTCAGTGGGGGTCACCCACGGCCTGGTAACTCACTATTTCGGTACCTATCGCGCGCTGGTGCGGGCCGTCATGGTTCGAGAAAACGAACGTCACCACCAGCGAATTCGGGAACAGATTCACGCTGATGCGGGGGTGCCCTACGCGGACGCCATGGTCCACGTGCTGCTCGACACCCTCACCGACGAGCATTATGTGCGGCTGTGGGCATGGTCGACACTGCACGCCGAGGACGTGGGCACCACGGTGTCGGGCAATCTGCGCGAGCTGGTCGATGCAATACAAAGCGGTATTTCTGCGGTGTTGCCCGAGTCGCAGTTGCCGGATCGGGACCGGATCGAGTCCACGGTGCTGCTCGGATTGTCTGCCGCCTACGGGTACACCCTCGGCAAGCACGTTTGGCTCGCCGGGCTCGGACGCGACCCCTCCGAGGTCGACCACGATTCGGCATTCCGGGAAGTACTGACCTCGGCAGTGGCTGCCCACCTGATGGGAGGCGGACGGCGATGAACTGCTTGGACGCGATGCTCGAGACCACCTCACGGGGGGCAGACCAGCAGGCGGTGCTCGTTGATACCGCCCTCTTCGTGGTCGTCCTGGCCTACGTGCTCTACCGCCAGCTCCATGTCAGACCGGTGACCACCAGGACGTTCGTCCTCGGCGCGATCCTCGTGTTCTACGGCCTGGTCAGCGGTATCCCGACTGCGGGCACAGGAGTGGTCTTTCTTGTGGTGTCCCTCGCCATCTCGATCGGGTTTGGCATCTGGCGCGGGGCGTCCATGCACATGTGGCGGGCGATGGACGGCGTCATCTACCGGCGGGGCACCGCCATCACCGTCATCCTGTGGGGAGTCACCGTGTTGGCGAAAGGTGTCCTGGGCGGGTACGAGGTGTCTGCCACTCACACGTTCACCGTCGGCCCGATCTGGTTGGCCATGGGAGTCACGCTGGCCGTCCAACAGTCCGTCATGGTCACCCGCGCGAAGGCGCTCACCACGCGCTGAGAGGGCAGGCCCGCTGGGCAAGCCCTGCCTTTTCAGCCACCACGCCGCGCCGCTCATGATCGCTACGAGTACCAGGTGTGACCAGAGGTACCAAGCGACGGCTGTTCCCACCAGTTCGATCAGCTGACCGGGGATCGCTGGCCGTGTGACCCCGAGCAACGTGGTGCTGGGCGCCACTCGGCGCTGCCCACCGCGACGCGAGAACGCCGTAGGTACCGGCATAGACAAGCCGGAGTAGCTCAAGCACGTTTGACGGGCGCCTGGTCGCGCAGGATCGACCAGGTCAACCGTCTCGTCGGTTACGTGACCGATGAGCACGTCGTTGTTCCTCAGGCTCGGGACCACTGCTGACCGGCTCTGGCGGTCCCCGCTGCGGCGACGATGCGATCGCGAACTAGGCCGCCGGCTTGAATGGAGTCAGGCTACTTGCCGCGTCAACGCGGCGGCGTCGCAGATGTACTGGTCGGACAGATCGGCGACGAGATCCTCTCGACCGTCCTCGACAAGGACGTTGACCCGAAAGGTGTAGTCGTCCTGCAGGGCCTCGAGTCGGGTGTTCAGTTCACTGGTGGTGCTGGTCACTAGGTGGCTCCTCATCGTGTTGTTGTCTCTGCAGCGACAACCGACCTCAGGGTCTCGGTACTCCGGATATGCGGCGTGCCTTCGCTCACAATCGGCTCCTGCACGACGGCGGGCGCGATCGGCGTGCCGGCTCACGGATCGAGCCGCAGCGCCTTACCCGGTGGCGACGACCCGGAAGATCTCCGCCAGGTGTCCCGGAGCCATTCCGGCGCTCACGGCGATCCCCGCTCCCCACGAGCGCAGCCTCTTCTCCAGTCCGTCGCCGAGGTGCCCGGTCTGGCTGGCGTGGGCGCGCAGAGCCTTCAGCTTGGCGTCGAAGGTGTCGGTGATGTCTACCGCGTGGTCGGCCCGTTCGTCGGCCATCAGCCACATCTCATCCACCGTCCACGGCTCCAGGCCCTCCTGTGCGAGCAGCTCGGGGAAGGCGAAAGGGTTGCGCGCGGCGGGGTAGAGCGCGCGGGTCGTTGCCTCCCCGGCGGCGAGGTGGTCAGGGTGGGAGGCGCCGATGCGATCCCACCATCGTTCCGGGCTCTGGGTCAGCACTCGCTGCGGGCGCACCTGGCGCATCACCCGCACGATGTCTCGTTGCAGTTCGCGGGTAGGGTCCAGCGACCCATCGGCGTACCCGGTCAGGAAGCGGACATCGGACACACCCACCGCGGCGGCCGCTACGCGTTGTTCGGCCTCTCGGATGGCGGGCATCTGCTCGCGCGGGGTGTCATCGAAGCCGCCCTGGTCGCCGTAGGTGCACAGCAGGTAAGTCACCTCAATGCCCGCGTGCGTCCAGGTGGCGGTGGTGCCGGCAGCGCCGAAGTCGGCGTCGTCGGGGTGAGCGACCACAACCAGGACGCGTTCGACCTTGGAGTCGGGTAGGGGTTGGGGCATAACGGACTCCAGGGGTGCGGGCGGCGGGTCGATCTGACGGTACGGGCTTCATCTACAGACGTGCAGGGCAGGCCACGAAAGAATGCTGCGGCGGGCGATGTGGTTCAGGTGTCGGCGAGATGGTGTCGGCACGCTGGGGCTGCAGAGGTGAGCGTGTGGTCGCGGTGGTGGATGAGCCCGATCGGTGGGTGGTGGGCCGACCTGCAGGGCACCTTGAATTACTGCACCTGCGCTGCGGAAGAGTCGCAGGAATGGTCGTCGGCGGTCACGTCGATTACCTGAGCCGCTACAGCGCTGGAGTTGCCTGCCGTGGTCATCGTTCACGGTGGGTGGATTCCCACCACCGACATCCCGCTGAGCCAGCCTGAACCAACCCTGGCCGGGACGCCGCAGATCATCGGTCGAGTGCTGTGCGTCGTCGGCGAAAACGATCAACTCATCCCCGCCGAACATCGTCGGCAGCTCTCCGAAACACTGACCGGGGGCCGGGGGCATCCACGAGTTGGTCATCTACCCCGACACCGGACACGGCATCCTCAACCATCGTCGCGACAGCTTCCAAGACGACGCCGCGACCGACGCGTGGCACCGGATATCCCAGTGGCTCGACCCCGCCACCAGCGCCACCAGGGAAGCTTGGCGCGAACTGCGCAGCTACAGACACGCACCGCACTAACTGCGGGTCACCTGGCCGAACGTCCCGGTCATCTAGGGGTGTCGAATTCCGTTGCCTTGCAGGACGGCTGAATAACCTTCCCGGTAGGTGGGGTAGGAGAAGACGAACCCGGACTCGCGTAACCGGGTGTTGTCGCAGCGCTTACCTCGGCTTTCGTCGTCGGCCTCGGAACCAGGGCCCGCTGGAGGGGCGGGAAGGTCGAGGCGGCGCGCCAGGAACTCCACGAGGTCGCGTCGCTCTACGGGCTGGTTGTCGACGCCGATGTAGGTCGTCTCAGGCCGAAGTTGCATGGTCGTGAGGTGCACGATGGCCCCCGCGGCATCGTCGCGGTGGATCTGATTCAAGACCTTCGAATGCAGCTGTTCGACCCCTTCGCGGACGCGGTCGATCAACCGGGTGCGGCCAGGCCCGTAGATCCCGCCCAGTCGCAGCATCGTTGCCGCAGGGTTGGCCTCGAGCAACGTCTCTTCTGCTTCTCGCAGTACCTCGGCAGTCGCCGTACTCGGGTCGGGCGGGGTCGACGCGTCGACCCAGCTTCCGTCGTCGACGCCGTAGACCGCAGTCGACGACACGAACAGCACGCGCGGGGCCTCGATGCAGTCGCGCTGAACGGCCTGCGTCATCCGGCGAACGCTCTCGACGTACGCGGCGCGGTACCCGTCGACGCTGCGCTCGTCCGGGGCCATCGCGATCACCACGATGGTCGTGTCCACAGGCAGCGACGGCACGTCGACGGACAGGTCGATCGACTGTCCTTCGATCTCGCGAGGCAGCTTGTCGATGGAGCGCCGCAGCCCGATCACGCGACGACCCAGAGCGGCGAACCGTAGGCCCACTTCGGTACCGAGGTCGCCACAGCCGGCGATCACAACCGTCATTTCAATCTCCTCAATTTGCCGCGCTCGACACGGACGGATGGACCCTCAGGGCCGTAGCCACGAACTGCGTCGGGCGCTCCCGAAGGCCCACCAGGCGACGCCGGCGATGATCAGCAGCGGGAAGAGGATCAGCCACCAGGCAACGTCCAACGCGACCCAGAGAGTCCGACTACCAGGCCCACCACGAACGCGATTCCGATGACTGTTCCAGCGGATCTTGCTGCTGATTGCGATCACGGCATTGCTTGACGCTAACTGAGCCATTTCTGGCGGTCAAAGCACTCGAGGAATCGGTCGGCTGCATCAACTCTTGGCAGGGAGGTGAGCACCAGGCATACGTCGGAGATTTGCCTGCGAGTATCGGTTGGGGCGGGCCACCTCGATTCGGAGGACCTCAGCCATGGGCCTTGCGGTGGGTGTCCCGTAGGGCGGTGTAGTCATCGATCTGCTCCACGGCATCCCAGGCAGCCTTGAAGATCGCAGCGGCCTCGGCCTTGATCGGGTCTTCTTCTTGCCGGGGTAGTTCGGCTCGCCCGTGGGCGCCGCTGCGGCCGCGCTCGCCGGCCGGTACCGGGCCGTCGTACTTTTTGCCGCCTTTGTGGTTTGCGTAGCGGCGTGCGCGGGTGAATCCCATCTGCAGGAACTTGCGGGCCATGTCGGCGCCGACGAAGTCACCGGCCTTCAGGTAGGCGTCGAACTTCTCCCGGATCGCGTCGGCGCTCTCCCGTGCGACCTCCGGATTCTTGAACCGCCACAGTGGTAGCAGTTCGGACTTGTAGGGCTGCACGAGCAACACGCCCTGCTCGCCGCGAGCGACTCTGTAGAGCTCAGGCTGACGACGCAGATCCAGGGTGGCGTAGTCGAGGTCGTAGTCGAAGCCGGGCACCTGATCATCCTGCCTCGCGAGCACCCGGATTGGGCGACCCCACTGGTCCCAACGTGATGCTTGGCAGGTCAGGGTGCCTTGGGAGTCAGAGCACGTTGGATCGGTCCTGCGACGCGACGGACGAACAGCGGCTCCCGGTCGACCATCGACCACGCATGTGGGGTCCGGTCGAACAGTCGGAAGAACGTTGTATCAACGGTGGGCCAACTGTCGAAGTCGTCGCACCATCGCTGCATCTGCTCGCAGGTGACCTGTTGCGGGTTGTCGACCACGGTGGCGATCGTGCGCGCTCCGTAAGACCCCACATCCCTGAGCTGCAGCGCGAGTTCGTGGTCAGTGGGTGTGCGCGTTCCGATCTCGATCAACCGCCGCCTCGGGACGCCGTACATCTTCTCCGCCGGAATGCTGTACCGCGCGCATCGTACGCTGGGCCGCTGGAGCGGCCTCTTGATTCAGAATCGTCAGGATGTCCTGGGCAGATGCGCTCGCAGACGTCATCTGTTGGCTCCACATCAAATCTCAGGCGATCTGGTCGAAGGTGCAGCGTGGTCCGGTTGAGTTGGCCAGCCGACCGTCGCACGTGACCAACACGGCGTCGAACTGTTCGGCCAGAGCGATGTAGGCGGCGCCGTAGATAGTGACGTTGTGACGTAGTTCCCACACCCGGTCCAACAGTGGAGGCAGCGGCATGCGGCGGATCGGAAAGCCCGCCAGGTGTGCCAATGCATTGGGCACCATTGCGTCGAGTTCCGGGTTGTTCCGGGCCATACCCCGCAGCGCGGATGCGATCTCCACGTCGAGGTGAGCGGGCGCGAACAACGCATCTCCAGCGCTCAACCGCTGAGTTACCAGGGCGTGGCGAGGGTCATCGGCGGCGTAGAAGGCGGCGAAAACAGACGCGTCGATGATGGCCAGGCTCACGGGGCCTCTCGCCCGTCCCTGACCGCAGCGACGGCATCGTCGGTGGTGATGCCCGTTCCACGCGGCGCTGAATAGGTGGCCACATAGTCGGCGACGCGGGTTGTCTTCGCTACCTCGGCAAGCCGGTCGACCACGAACGCATTGAGCGATTGCCGGCGGTTCTCAGCGGCTGCGACCAAGGTGGAGTAGACATCGTCTGGAACGTCGCGCAGGTTCATCCTCTTCATGGTGCCATTGTGGCACCGTCGCGGAGGACAGACAGCCGAATCGGTCGGCCTCGTCAGGCCAGTTCGGCGAGTGCCTTGATGTGCTCGGGGCCGATCCCGCAACATCCGCCGATCAGGGGCACCCCGCGCTCGACCCAGCGCCCAGCGCAGGACAGGTACTCCTCGGCGGAGATGACGCCGTCGAACACCCAGGAACCATTCATGAACTTGCCGCTGTGCGCGTACACCCCGACCGTCCCCGACCATGCTTGCAGTGCGACGTCGAGACAGGCGTCGATCAGCCTGACGTCGGTGTGCATGATCAGGATGGTGTCGATGTCGTATTCGGCGAGCGCAGCGATGGCGTCGGCCAGGGGCTCCCCGTCACGAAGACGCGGCACCCCGTCGTCGGGGGACATCTGCCCTTCCTGGGTGCCGCAGGTGAACCCGACCCAGATGGGCAAGCCGGACGTGAGGGCCCCATCCAGCGTCGCCCGCATCCGATCGATATCGACCATCATCTCCAGGATCAGCAGTTCAGCCCCGCCACTCGCCAAGGCCGCAGCCTGTTCAGCAGTGTTGCGGCACAGTACGTCGAGTTCGGGGTGTCCGCCGGTGAAGGTCCAATTGCTGATGCCCGCCGCGACGACGACGGAGTCGTTCCCAGCCGCAGCACGGGCCTGCGTCGCGAGTTCGGCGGCGCTGCGGTTGTACTGG
>JAABUM010004348.1_pt1 | contig 16127 bp, 32 predicted proteins | sample 5559161 | NCBI WGS metagenome assembly JAABUM01 (sample SAMN10711868, study PRJNA513369) | rock metagenome | isolation source: Antarctica rocks | place: Antarctica: Victoria Land, Siegfried Peak nord
GACTTCAGGCTGAAGTCCAAGTCCAAGTTCATAGAATAGTAGGCGGACTGCCGTCTCCACATCGTCAAGGGCTGCACATCGTCAGGCCGACGATCCGCCAATTAAATGTTGCAGACGAACTGCTCAAGAGGATCGCTGCCAACACTGTTTCAAGACCGCTCAACACGCATTCACCCACACGCCTGTCAGTGGGGTCATCTGGGGTACATTTGCAGATCTGGACTGAGAGAAAGTGAAACTTCTGATCCAAGCAACACGGTTCAGCTGCACCGCCGTGCCATGCGGGCTGCAGCAACAGAGATGTTGAGCTGACAGGCTGGTGAGCAGAGGGTTCGAACTTCGGGAAGCTGCGGGATTCAGACTCCGTCGTTCAGCAATTTGCCGAGCCACAGTATTTGATACCGTCAAACCAGCCGCTTTGATGGCTGATATTGCAAACGGCGGACGGACGGCAGTGCTGTGGCAGACAATAATGCGCATGGCGCCTGTGTCCTGCCGTGGTGACGCAGGGTAACCTGATTCACCGCGCGAGACAAAAAAAGCTCAGCCTGACTGGTACTGTCCATCGCACATGGACTCGGTGGCAAGGCACTGCACCATCTGCCTCACAATGACCTGGCATGGCTGGCAGCGGCAGCATCGCTTACCTTCGAGCGCATTCTCAGCTCAGAGAGCGTCACACTCTAAGCATTATACATTGTGTCGTGCAGGAGCGCACAGCCATGAACCAATCTGCCAGGCTGATTGGCCCATCAGTGCGCACCATACAGCGGAAAGTGTATGTGCTCTTTTACGATTGCTACGTCATCGTATCGCGCTGCCTTCTGAAACCTGGATGCGCATTGTGGCCTCTGTATACCAGAAACAGCTGCTGTCCTCGCACGCACAGGTGCAGCTTGTGGCGGCGGCGGAGTGCTACATGGTCATGCTGTCGGTCAGCATCATCTTTGTCGGCAGGGTGGACGCGCCTTCGGTGGTGCGTCAAGCTGAGCAGGATTAAGCAAGCTTGCGCCCCATCGCTTTCAAGCTCCCTCGCCCTCCAGACTCAAGATTGCGAATGCATGCAGGAAGCCACACAAACATTCATGGTGTGTTCCCGGCGAGATGAAGTAGGGGCATTGGCCTGCTGTTGCTTCACACGAAGATCCCGCAGCTTTCCACCGCTGTTTTGACCTGTTGGCAAGGCGAAGAACGAACTCGTTTTTGTGCAGGGAAAAGCCACCGCACCGATGACGCCGATGGTACCGCGCCCAGCAATGCCAGCAGCATGGTGCGCCCGCGCATTAATCCCAGAGTGAGCACTGTGGCGCCGAAAGGCCTGCACCTGCTAGACAGCCTGCAAGGTCTCTCACCATGCACTTCGGGGCAGTCAGCGCCCCTGCCGGGCAGCTCCCTCAGGGGCCAGTCCGGCAAAATCGATTATGGCGCACGGCTGCAGCGGTCCAGTGGTTTTGGTGGCCATTTGCGGCGCGGCAGCAGCAGCAGCCAGCGCGCCCGCTGCATAAGGTCGAGGCGGGCGAGCTGCCACCGCTACACAACCCATGGCAGAAACGCAGGAAGAGCTGCGCCGCAGGCACTTTGCAGCTGCTGCAGTCCGCGCAGCGTGGCTCTGGCGGCGAGGGCGGTGCGCTGCAGCAACTGCACAACAGCGGCGTGATGCCGCGGCCGCCGCAGGACTCCAGCTTGGTGGCAGCGTGGGCACGCTGATGTCGCCGGCGCCGACGCTGCAGCGCGGCTCCGACAGAGCTGGCGGCCCGCCGCCGGAGATGCCGTCTGTTGGCGCAGCAACGCCAGAGACAGCGCTGGACGACTCAGACAAGCCTGGCAGGACCGCAGGCTCGCTGCTGCCACTGTCGCCGGCGCTGCAGCGTGGCTCCAGCGGCCAGGGCGTTGCACCGCCGCCGCAGCTGCTGCACAGCAGCGGCGCCACGGGCGGGCTCCCGTCGCGCAACGCCGCCCGCCAGCCCGGCGGCAGCGAGGGCACGTTGATGTCACCGTCAGCGGCATCGCAGCGCGGCTCCGGCGGCCCAAAATTCCCGCTGCCGGAGGTGCTGTCCACTGGCGGCGCAGCGCCGCAGCCGCCGCTGGAGGCCTCAGGCGAGCGAGTCAGTGGGTCGGCACAGTTTGCTCCCGCGGCACCCAGCACTGCTTTGAGCGTCAGCTGAGCGGCCTGCAGGCGACGCTGAGCGGCGGCCCCTCCCAGTCAAAGGGTTTGAAGGGCGGCCGTGGAAGTCCCCCGAAGCACAGAAGTTGATCATGGCGGGGACTTTTCAGTATGTATCTTCAGCATCGGTTGTGGGATGCGTTCTGGACCGTGTCATGCGGATGCGGGTTGTGTCCCGCGCAGCGGTTGACAGGCGCAGCAGGGTAGATGGCAGGTGTCGTTGTCGGCGGACTTGCAGCGATGTCCTTCGTATAGTTCTCGCGAACACAGCACTGCAAATGTGGCTGTGATGAAGCTCTGTGCAGCTGGGGCGGACCCTCTGGAGCATGCCCAAGTCATGCTTTTGATTGGTGATGAATCTGGTTACAGAGTGCCCGCCTATAACCCAGGCATCACCGCAGTTCCGCCATGACTTCTTAGCATCACACTCTCGCACCTGTAAGCACCTCAAGTCAAAATCATTGCATTAGCCCTCACAGCTGTAGTTCCATCTTCAGCGTGCACAACGGAGCTGCTGCTGCTGCTGCTACTACCCAGCACCCAGTGCCACGACTGTCCCCACTTGGAGACACAGGCGCTGCTCGCAGCTCAAGCGTGCTCACTCCGTTTGGGGGCCCATGATAAACGAGTGCAGTGTGACCAGCCCACATGCCGTTCTCATTTGAGTAGTCCGGGATACGAAAGCCCCATGGTCAATCGCGGGCAGCCACCCGCACGACGCAGGGCGCAGCCGGCCACTTTACGCCCACCAGCCGCCGGTGCTGAATGTCCGGAAGATACCGTGCGGCGTCCGGCGCCAGCGCCGCCTTCCAGTCGGCTAGCTGCCCCGCCGCTGGGCACAGCAGCCGCTGCCACCAGGGCTCCGCCGCGGCGGCGGCGGCGCCTTGCCGCGGCCCTGCCGCCGGCGGCTGCAGCTGCAGCTCGTACCGCAGAAGCACATTGGCGACAAAGAGAGCCACCTCCATCTCCGCAAACGCCCGCCCAGGGCACCTGCGCCGGAAATCTTGCTGGGTTGATGACTTTTGCGTTGGCACCCACGCATCGACAGAGACCGACTGCTACTGACTCTGGAGGCTTTAGGCAGACACCTGTCCATGTGAGGCTCTGAAGGTTGCAGACCACAGCGGCGCGCACCGCAGCTGGGTTCAGCCAAAACAGCTGGTACTCAAGAATGCAGCACACAAGCAATCTGCACAGTCTTCACCTGAAACGGCCGCCGCCAAACCCCATGCCGGTCTGCGACACGCCCGGTATGGCGCCGAGTTCATCCGCCACCTCAGGCCGGCCACCGCCGCCCGCCTTTACGCCGCCGCCGCCGTTCACGTCCTGCTGCGCTCCGATGTCGCCTGTTTTCCTGGCCGCATGGGCGGTGGCGTCTGTGCTGAAGCCGACGGCGGCCGCCGCCGTCGTGCTGCCGCCGTCCGGACCCTGGCTCTGGCTCATCGGCCCTGCTTCTGTCGCTGACGCGGCCGCGTTGCCGGCACCACTGAAGCGGTGCGGGCGGAAGGCGCCAGGGGCGTCCGGGAATAGCCGCATGTCTCGGTGGCTGAGGAAGGGGCTCACGGCCAGGATGGACCTGCGCCGCACCCGCAGCGTACGCCCAGGGCCCGCCGGCAGAACCAGGTCCCGCGCCGCCACCCTGCGGCGCGGGACCTGGTTCTGTCGAACATGGTTCCCAAACCATCAACATCGTCATCGTTGAGCATCCTGGACCGCCTTGCTCGTCGTAGAGCCGCAACATCGGCGTGGGGAGCCGGGCTGGGTGTCTGACGTCCAGGAAATACATGGTAGGTTCTGCGAGGAAGCGCAGCAGCAGGCACGGGTGCTAGTAGTACCTTTAGCTGCCGGAGAATGCAGGGAGGCAGGTTGCGGCGACCTGGAGACCAAGGGTTTAGGGTTTAGGGTTAGGGTTTAGGGTTAGGATTTAGGGTCTGCGACAGGCGACGCACCGGACATCGATGCTGGGACTGAACAAGCGGATCGCCTCGTCGCCGCACAGACGCACCGTGCTACGCGCATCCAGTGCCATCTGCAGGCAACGCACACAGCACGTGGCACCGGATGCTGATGCACACCCAGGTACAGTAGCAGCGTCGACGCGGTCGCCCGGCACAGAGGCACCTCACGGCGTCTCTATGAGCCGGCTGCCAGGACAGGTCGCAGCTGCCCCCTGAGCTGTTCAGTGCCACAGGATCATTTCACAACAAGTGACATGGGTACTGGCTCACTGCATGTGCTGCCGAGCGGCAGCCAGTCACTGACCAAGCAATCGGACGGGCACCTGTGCTGTGGTCAGGTAAGGTCGAGCGGTGTGCTTTGCAGCAGTGCAAGAGTAGAGTTCAGAGCTGCTCGGCAGCTGTGCAGACATGCCGAAGATGCATAAAATGTCAAGTTGTCACCTGGACTGCCTGTTGTGCCAGCTGATCGTCTGACGCCGGCGCTGCCGCTCGGATCTCGGCCACCAGGTGGCTGTTGGACGGCAGCAGCAGCATCGCAAGCGTCCAGAAGGCGGCCGGCACGGAGTTGGCCTGCAACAGGTCGCAGACGCATCAAGCATGGACGAATGCACCTGCAGGAGACTGTTATTCTGAACCCTCAACCCTAACGGCGATTAGGGTTGTCGATGCATACGAGGCAGCGGCGGCAGCGGCACACGGTTGAGGGTGCCGATTCTGGGCCGTTGTTTGATAGCAAACAGCAGCTCAGAATGTGCGGGACAATGCACCAGGACGTGGTTGGTCGAATTGTGGTATGTGTGGAAACCTGCATTGATTGCAGGGCGCACTATGGAAGCCAGCGGGAAGCTATTGCTATGCACTTTCAAGTAATATTCTTACCATGGACGCCCACAGCACCGCCAGAAGGATGTGCGGCGCCTCAGAGTCGGCGATGTCCGCCTCCGCCAGCAGCTCCGCGGCGATGGAGTCCGCAAATTGGCCGGCGACGACTGACTTCCTGCAGCGAGTGCAGTCAGTTTGGACCTGTGGCATGCCGTGTTGCGAGCCTCCTTCGCAAGGTTGCCTGCTGACAGCTGCTGCTGATGACACCGGTGGACTGCAGGAGGTCCACGTGCATGAACAGTACTGCATGTGCAGATGCAGATCCGTGCCAAGGAACATCCAACTCAACAACAGCGCAGAGACAAGGTGCACCTGAACGCCTCCAGCAACGTGCGCCTCGCGGCGCAGAAGCGCGGCTGAAAGAAGTGCGGCAGCGGGCTGGCCGCCAGCTCGAAGTCCTCCTCGAACTCGAAGAACGCTCGGCGCAGCTTGGCGCGCCCGTGCGCCGCCACAAAGGCGGCCCCGAAGATCTGGGCCGCCACGCAGTCGAACAGCAGCTGCTTCACCGTCTGCAGCAGGTCGACCTGTGGTCACACAAAAGGTTCGGGCTTGATTCGTGTAGGATCTGTTGAACGCGATAAGGTGATCAGGGATGTGTTGTGCGGCCGACCGCCATGCGACAGCTACGCAGGAGCTGCCCTCCGGCCTCCCATCGAATGCAGGTCGCACAGCCAGCACCCCACTCAAGTCGACAGTCGAGTCGGCTGCTGCCAGACCAGAGGGGCCTTGACTCCGGAATGCCGCGAGCGCCTTCCCTGATCGCCACATACACACTTGCAGGAAGGGGCTTTTTGCCGGGAAGCTCGTGCATGCCCACCTCATGGCCCGCCGGCCAGGCCGCCGGCAGCGCGTCCTGCAAGTGCGCCGACAGCTGCGCCGCTCGCAGCGGCACGGCAGACCCTGTGAGCAGGTTGCGCAGGCCGCGCCACAGGCGCTGGTGCCGCGGGAAGAAGCCCTCGTTGGACAGCTGCAGTAAGGGGAGAGTGACAAGAGATTGCGGGTGATTCGAAGAGCCGCTGAAGGGTGTTGGGCTTGCGGCGGTACGCGGGTCGGCGCATGCTATGGGCGTTTTCCTGGGGACTTGGGCGCATTGCGAGCGGCTCTGTACGCATGGGCGCAGCGCTCGACCCGCTCACGGTTGCACAGAGGGTGCCAGTTGCTCTGCGGAGTGGGCATCTGTTCTCTGATCCTGCTCCCAGCGGGGCGTCATCACGAGCGAGGAGGCAAGAGTTGCACCAGGAACACGCGCTGCATGAAATGGTCGACCACCGCGCGAAAGTCCATCGTGTCGATCGGCGAGGTGAAGAACTGGCAAATGGCCACCGGGTCGAAAGGAACACCAGACGCGGCGGGAATGCTCCAATCTGATTGTCTTGCCGTGTTCATGTTGAATATTTCTTCACCAGATGGTTGAAGTCACTGACTTCACCTTCCTGCTTCGGATTGGACTGTAAACCGGCAGGGCACATGGCACAGCAGCCGGAGTAGCCAACAATGCCTACCTGAAATACGCGCTCCGTGAAATGCTCGACAGCCATGTGGAAATCGATCTGGTCGATGGGCGCAGTGAAGAACTGCCGGATGGCCGCCGGATCAAAGAGAAACACCAGGCGCGGCGGGAAAGCTCCGATCGTGACCACGTCGCCATGCTGCGTCCACTTGGCCGCCAGGAACGCCGCGCCACCGGCGCCGAGCTGCAGCACCTGGAATATCACCCGCCCTACCAGCACTATCAGGGAAGCCGCTACGCAGGAGATAAGGGTGATGGTCCAATTGAGATGCATTGCTGGTCTGGGACCTCTGCAGGCTGTCACGATGTCAACATCTGTGCTACACGTTGGTGGTCTACAGTTCGCGGGTGGATCGGCAGGCCGTCACGATCGCGTCCCGATCAGGAGAAGCTTGAAATGAGGAGACCAGGCAACTGGAAGATGAGTGCGACAGATAATTCGCTGAACAAGAATGCAGCAAGGGTGCAGTGCAATCTTCTGGTACGGCATCAGGTTTTCAGGCTGGAGCTCCTCCTGGTTGGTGCACGTCGCCGTCTGCCGCAGTGTCGATGGCAAAGAGCTGCTGTAGTGTCGGAGAATAATGCGTGCACGGAGTGAACTGGCTCTCATTGCATTACAAAGAATGTCGCTGCGCCCACCGACGCCTGCATCTAGGCCTGAAAACACAGCAGTGCACTAACACAAATCAACCTGGAACGTGCTAGACTAGAGCTTCAATTCAATGCGCTGCGCGCAGCACCTCTACTGGAGGGGACCCCTGGAAATCCTGCTTCCCTAGATGCCGCCTCCTAGACGGACAAACCCAATGACCAACTTGCGGTCCTCCTGACTGCGCAGCTTGTTGATTTCCTGACAGACTCTGCGGCAACAACAGCCCAGGCGCGGCCTCTGCTCATGCCTCTGCTACCAGCTGCCGGCCTTGATTATAACAATATCTTGGATCTCGAGCGACGCCCAGCCTTGCGCCAGTCGTGGCCAGTTGTGGTCGCGTCGGCAGGCAGCTTACTTGACACCGATGTTCTGCCATGTCGCGCCACCTGCGGTGATGAGGCTGCCACCCTGTGCGGCACACACACGGCACTTTTACAACACCAGCTTGAGCTTGTGAGCAAAGCGCGCGGATGCAGAAGGCTTGGATGTTAGGGTGCAGCTCAGTCTTGGAAGTGTTCGAACTGCCATGAACCGAAGTCAGAAGAGGATGATTACCTTCCCGGCAAACTTGCCACGGCGCTCTTCCTCTTCCCGGCTTAATGACTGACAATTTCAAATGCTGCACCACAAGAACACAGGAAAGCTGTAAACAAGCACCTTCCTGGCGATCTTGCGGCGGCGCTCCTCCTTCTTCTCTGCTTCGTGAACTTGAAAGTAGTCTTCAGCTCGCGAGAAAAGATGAGACTAGGGAAGGACACAAGCACCTTCTTGGCGAACTTGCGGCGGCGTTCCTCCTCCTTCTTGGCCTTCTTCTCCGCCAGCGCCACCGCCTTCTCGGACTTCAGCTTTGCCTTTTCCTTGAGCGCCTCTGCCAGCTGCGCCTGCACCTGCTCCGAGTGCTCCTCGCCCTGGCCCTGAATCCGTACGCCCTTGAGCAGCGCCGTGACGGTGCCGTCCTTGACGACCCAAGTCTCCGCGCACAGCTCGCTGGTGAACTCTGCGCAGCGGGGAACGGGCTGGGCGTGCGGTTGCACGAAGGGCGGGGCGGGCCAAGCCTCTTGCGCGGTCGCAATGCATTGCACGCCGTGGGTGCCGGCGGCAGACAAACCCTCGACTGCGTAAACAAGCATGCGCAACAGCGCGCAAGTCTATGCGATGTCATTCAATGGCGCCAGGACGCCTGTGGGTGAGGCTCGAAGTGCGCACCGGCGTTGTGACTGATCATGACGACGCCGCCCTCGAACAGCTTGATGGAGTCGGCGAGCGCGCCCAGGGAGTCGCGGTCCAGATAGTTGGTCGGCTCGTCGAGAACCAGCAGGTGGGGGCAGTTCCACATCGCCGCCGCCAGCACCACCTTCACCTTCTGGCCACCTGTCATGCAACAGCGGTTGGCGGACTGAGCTTCGGAGGAATCTGTGCAGTTGAGATGCTGGAGCGCTGGCAGCGTTCCCAAGGTCGACTGCTCAGCTCTGCACGTGTTGTTCATCAAGCTTCACCACACCCAGCTTCGTATTTTGAGTAAAACCGTGAAGTTTTACGGCTGTCACCAACACCCAGCCGGCCGATGCTCACGGACACCAGCATGGTCATCATCAGTCAACGAGGCAGCAGCTGCTGCAGCGCACGATCCAGCGCGCGCACCCGACAGCCCGCGCATGCGGGAATGGGTGGAGAACTCGGGGTCCAGGCCGAAGTCGGCGAGGTGGGCCTGGATGTGGTCCGAGTCCAGCGGCTTACTGCCGAGGCCCAACAGCCCCTGCCGAGCCGCCTCCTTCATGTCCACCTCATTCACCAGCTTCGTGAAGCCCAGGTCCGCCAGCCTGCGGAGGTGGCCAAGGCGAGGAGTTCATTGGCTGCTGCATGTGGGTCAGCGGCTTGCAGGATGTGCTGCAGGACAACGATCGCTAACCCTAAACCCTAAACCCTAAAGGACAAGATCTGCAGGCCTGCGAATCCCGGATGCAAGCAGGCTGAGTTTGCAGAGCAGACATCACACGTCGATTGCGACTCGACGCCTGGCGAGCAGGGGGAAGCATGCGGCAGGGAGGCTGAGACGCACGCTTCACGGGTGATCCAGGAGTTGCGCGAGTCGCGCTGGCCGAACCACTTGACCTCGTACTCGTACGTCTTCTTGTTCTTGCGCCGGCTGTTGAGGAACTCCAGGCGCCGCGACTCGCCGTCCCACGTGAAGAAGCGCTCCAGATGCGCCTTCTCCTCCGCCGTCAGCTGCAGCGTCGCAGCTCCAAGTGTTGAGAGTGTGCAACCTCGTGAGTTTGCAGGGCACCTCGATTCTCGCCTGCCAATGCCAGTGGTGCATGGCATGGTTGAGCTCCTGCAGTAGCTTTTTCCAGCCCCCCAGGTCGTTGAGCTGCAGTTGAGGATGACAGACAAGACTCTGACCACCAGTCTGCTGCCAGGATCGCTGCAGCACACATGGCAGCGCTAAGAAACCGCGGAACGCACCGCACGGTCGACCTTGTCGAGGCCCTCGCGGTCCTCGCCGATCTCATACCGCCACCTGATGTACTCTAGTGCCGTCCAGTCCAGGTGCTGCAGAGAGGCAGAAGCCTTTAGACTTCGGGTTCACCCCCGAATTGGGGGCATTTCGACGTGCGTGCACTCACTCATTTTCAGGCAGGTCCATCCAGCCGATGATCTGCAGCAGGCTCGCATGATACGCCAGTCATGTGCAGCCTGCACGCTGGTGCAGGCACAGCACCACAAAGGCGAACAGAGACCAGTGCATCGCCGAAATGAGCAGTGCGCACCTGCTCCAGGTGGTGGAAGGCGTGCTGCGCGACGTAGGCGACGCGTGTGTTGGGGTGCTTCCACACGGAGCCCTCGTTTGGCTGCATCTCCCCCGTCAGCAGCTTGATGAGCGTGGACTTGCCAGCGCCGTTGGCCTGCAGGCATGCAAATGGCCCTCAGGTAGACGCTTGCGGATGTGTCGCTGATGAAATGGAAGGAAAGGAAAGGAAGGGAAGCACAGCGAGCAGATGGGTGTGACATCGCTTACTCTCTGCAAGGGGAACGCAGGGGGGCGGCCACGAGACTGCGCATCAGCAGACACGCACGGCACCGTGCGTGCGCCGCAGGTGCAGGCGAGAGCAGCGGCATCGGGCGACAGCGATGAGATGGGGACAGCCAGAAAGCGCACCCCCAGCACGGCGACGCGGCTGTTGAGGTTGCAGCGCACAACGACGTCCTTCAGGACCTGGCGGGCAGTACCCGGGTAGGTGAAGCCGACGCCCAGCATGCGCAGGATGGCGACCTCGCGGCCTTTGACGCCGTCCAGAAAGCCCGGCTTGGGCAGCACGAACTTGAGCTTGGCGCTGCCCAGTTCGTAGTAGGCCTTGGCCTCCGGCTTGACCTTGACAAACTCCGACAGGTTGCCCTGCAGCGACGGCATGGGGGGCGGGCATGTCACTGAGACGAATGGGCCGGCTTCAACTGCACACGCTCAGGTGGATGTACTGACACAGGTACCGAAACGATGGCATGGGCTGTTGCGGGCACACGCCCGACAGGCAAGAGCATGCCGCACGAGGTGGCAAAATGCACACAGCTCAGCAGGGTTGCCGTTTCACTTCGAACATTCCAGTTTATTTGGGAAGCCATTCCATACCAGAGCCATCGGGACGCGCACCCTGTAGTGCTTGAGCTTCCTGGCCTCGTAGTGGATGATGTCGGTGCACACGGCGTCCAGGAAGCCGGAGTCGTGGGAGACGACCACAGAGGTGACGTCGGGCAGGCCTGTCAGGTAGCCCTGCAGCCACGCGACGTTCTTGACGTCCAGGTGATTGGTCGGCTCGTCCAGCAGCATGATGTCCGCCTTCATCAGCATTGCGCGCGCTGCAGTGCAGGACAGGGGACAGAGGTCAGCGGTTGTGTGGCAGCTGCCAGCAACGGTCTGGCAATCGCGGGGCACTGGCAAGCACACAGAAGTGGACTTGGACTTGTCCAGAGCAACATCTTGGCACATCGTCCGCGCGACTTGAGTTGCGGTCAGGATCTCTTGAGCAGCGGACCAGACAGATGCCAATAACATCAACCGACGCAACTTTACACTCACCAAGCGCAAGCTTCATCTTCCAGCCGCCAGACAGGGAGGAGATGGAGGCGGCGCGCATTTCGTCGCCAAAGCCGACAGACTCCAGCACGCGCTCCACCTCGCTCCTGGGGATGCCCATGCCTGCCACAGTGACAAATGAACTTCATCGGCTGCGCACAGAAAGGCTTGGGCGCTGCCAGTCATATGACACGGTCACGCAATGGGGCTGAACCCGCTCTCAGCAATGCAGGCTTGCATGGCCCCCCTCACGGTCATTGCGTGAATTCAGGATTGGACACCAGCAGGGTTTGCGACAGCGAACAGCCCTCTCACCGTCCAGCATTTTGTCGTTGACCACAAAGTCGACGACGGACGTCTCCGCCTGCGAGGCATCGATGTCGTGCTCCACGTACACAGTGCGCAGCACCTCCTTTGGCGGAAAGCCGTCCAGCTTGCCGCTGGCGATGCTGCGCATGAGCGTCGACTGCAGGGGCACCCAAAGCAGCGGCGTCAGATTCTGGCGCTTCTTTGCTTCTATCACTGGTGAGTTCCTGGCAGACGGGCCAGACACAGTGAATCTAGGTTGGAGTAGCTGTGTGGGCGGGGTGCACCACACCTGCTGCTCGGCAAAGGATTCGAAGGTGTGTTAGCGCACCTTGCCAGCGCCGTTGGGGCCGCAGAGGCCGTACCGGCGGCCGCGCTTCAGGTGCAACGTCGCCTTGTTCAGCAGGATCTTGCCACCTGCACGTGGGCCACAAGTCCGGGTCAAGCGCGGAGCGGCCACGCAGCTCTTCCGCTGTGCAGCGGTCTCCCGACCTCCTCTTCCACTGCATGTCACACCGCCACCGTGCCCTCTCCCCTCCTGGGTGAGCATCCCAATCCAGCGGCACTAAATGCATCATAACGGGCATGCGGGAACACGAATCTCACCGTAGGCCAGGCTGAACTCGCAGTTGCAGAGGTCCACGCCCTCATCGTCGTCCGACGACTCGTCCGAGTGTTCTGTGTGGTCGCACTTGGACAACAGCGCGGTGGCCGCCGCCTTGGCCGCCGGCCGCGGCAGCACGCTCTCCAAGTATGGGCGCGAGCACTGCAGCGAAAGGAGACCACTCAGCGCACTTTTGACCTGGAGAATCTCGGGATCCGGCGCCAAAGTTCTGCGTTGCACGAGGAAACGTGGCGGTCAACGAGACTGGCCCCCCTGAGAGTTGGAACTGAGACATATGTGCTGAGAAGATACCACGCACCTTGTCCCAGGCGTCAACGTCAAACTGGCCGGCCGCCGCCAGCGGCGTGACGAGCGCCGAGATGTGCTCCAGGGCCGGCAGCGCCGACGCCGGCACCGCTGCACCGCTGGCGTGCTCCACCACCTCCTTCAGCAGCGCCAGCACCGCCTGCGCAGCAGACGTAGCGCCCTTGGCAGTGTCACAGATACACGTTGTGATGTGCTGGACCCCATGTTACAGAGCACCGCAGGTGAGCGTTCTGAACCTGATTCTGACGACGCATGGAAGCCCCGAGATACGCGGTCAGTGAGAGGGGGTGCTTACCGGCTGGTCCAAGCGGGGCTTGTCGTGGTCGGGGTGCTTCGCCTGCGCCTCCGCGTGCAGCTTGTCCAGCGCCTCGTGCGCCGTAGCCACCACCGAACGCACCTGTGCAACAACGCAGGCCAATCACAAAGTGTATGAGCACACCGGGCAGCTGCCCATCTTCCGCGGCAAGGGATGGTATAAGACAGCCGCAATGTGGAGCTGCTCCTGTTGTCACAGCTATGCCTGGCGCCCTGCAAAGTTTCTGGTCGCCGACAAATTGTTCCAAACCCGATGCTGCAGTGTCGTGCAGCGAAGTCCGGCTCACCTCCGGGTCAGCGATACTCTGCGAGGCGGCGTCCAGCACCGGCAGCAGGCGCGGCAGGAACACCTCTGCGTCTTCCGGCTCGTACACCACCTGATGCAAAAATAATTGAATAAAGAAACGCCCTTGCTCCATCGAGCATGGTGAATATCTGGGTGCTGCAGGGGTGCAGGTGCCAACGAACAGATCCTGTGGAACAAACAGTGCATGCGTCACACAGCTCGTCTGCTGATGGCGATGTCCACGGCGACAGCTTGAGCCGCACCTTGACCATGTTGTCGATGATGACGGCGGTCTTGCGCACTACGGGCGCCTTTTCCCGCAGCCCCTTCACCAGCAGCGGCACCAGAATCGACAGGCAGGGCGACTCCACCGCCTGCATGTCCACAAGCCACACGCGTGAGAGTGCACAATCGCTAAGTTTGCGTCGCCAAAGGATGAGGGTTCAAATAAGCACCTGCTCCTGCACGCGCTGGAGATGCAACGTTGTGATCAATGCCCGCATGGCATCCACCTGAATACATGCAAGCGCTTGGGAGATCGCGAGGGACGCATGCCATCAGTCCTGTTCAGGGTGATCGACTCGAGTCCTACGGAACTCGCCTGCACGAATGTGATAGCGCCCAGCTTGTGGATGCCCTCCGCCACCTCAGCGGGACGTGCCATGCAGTTGATCAGCGTCGGCACAAAGGGCTCCACGTCGCGGTTGCCCACCACGCTGCAGCACGCCAGCATCGCGTCCGACGCCGCGGTCTGCGCGACGCGCACATGTGTGTGACTCGGACGCATCAAGGTGGAGCATTGCTGGCTTTGCAGTCGTGGGCACACCGCTGCCGCAAGGGAAGATCTCATGGGTCGCATCGAACCAGCGTCGGGACACGCGCTGCCTTTGTCGCTACTGACGGCGGGCAGATGCACTGCATGTGGAGCGCGCCAAAGCGCCCGTCTCGCTCACCTTGACCTGCTGCTTGGCGTCGTACATGCACACCGAGACGGCGGGCACGATGTTGGGCAGCTCCGCCGCCAGCTGCTCCGGCGCCGACTTTGCCAGCAGCGCCAGCAGCCGCAGCGCGCCCACCTTGATCTGTGACGCGATAGGATGCCGGGCTTTCAGCAGATGTCAGCAGCGGCATCGAAACAGCCGGTGCAGGGGCTGGCATTACGCCACATTGCAGCATGGCAGCCAGAACAAATGCAGCCTAATTTGTACTTATGTGATGTACTTGTGTGATGTACAGAACGACCATTTTCGCAGAGGGCTGCCAGACATGTCCTGCAGAAGTGACCAGCTGCGGCGCACTGCTCCAGTCTCACCTGCCAGTTGCGGCGACCCTCAAAGCCAGCATACAGGTGCGGCAGCACCAGCCGCGTGGTGTATGGGCACAGCATTTCTATGAACGCCTGGCCGGCATGCTCCGCCTGTTTCCGCACCGCCGGCGCCTGCACCATGTGTGCGGCAGGAGAGTCAGCACGAGGGACCTTTTTATAGGACACATAACGAGAGGCTCACGCTTTCTCAAACATGCACAGACGTGTTTCAATGACATCCACATGGTGCATTGTGAGCAGGTGCACACCTTGTCTGCGTAGTGCGTGAGCAGCGTCGGCAGCATCGGCAGCAGGAACGGCTCTGCGGGCGGTCCGACGTCATTGCACAGTGCGGTGAAGGCCAGCATTGCGCCTTCGCGGACTAGCGGCGCCGCTGTGTCGGCCCATGCGGCTGTGATGCGGTCTAGGAGACCAGAGCCCTGCAGCAAGCACTCATGTGTTTCACAGCAGAGCAAGGGGCTTCAAAACTGTCAGCTGGGCAGAAGCAACGTATCAATCCATGACATGGTTCGGCATCGCGCAACACCACAAAAGTGAGCCGAATTGCTCGCTGACCCGCAGGGATGTGACGCCGGCGGTGTTGATGGCGCGGGCGCACTCGGCCGCCGCCTTGCGCGCCTCTGCGTCAGTCTGGGCCGTGACTGTGAGTGTGTGCCAGCAGTCCGCCACCGCGGGCGTCGGCGCCGTCGCCGTGGCCAGCGTCATGGCTGCTGCTGGCTCGGGGCACGAGAAGGGGGTGTGACTGACCAGCACTGAAGTGTGCTCCTTGGGTTCTGGCTACAGAACCTGCCCTGTGGCACTGGACAGGCGTTTCAGCAGCCGCCGCCTGAGAGGCTCTGCTGCCCTTGCTGCAGGTGCCTGCAGGGAGAGAGTTGCTGAATCGTCAGGCACCTAGACTTCCATGTTCATCAAGGCTTGTGAGCGAATGTACAGGCCCGAAAGGCTGCGAAAGCCGCAAACACATATGTGTGGCTCGTGACTTAGATGAGTGGCAGGCTGCGACAGGATGGCGTGGAACGGCACCATCTTGCCATGGCACTACAACTGAGTTCCTAACAGAGTGCAAGCGGAGGACAGAGGCACTAGACACCAAGGGTTTGAGTTGCAGCAGGGCCGATTGTCTGTGACCGCTCGGAGTGAAGGGCACAAAGGAACTTCACCGCTGTGCACGTACCTTTGGTGCGTGTTGCTTGCTTCTATGGAGCTTCAGCACTGGCGAGTCGCTGTTTCGGCCGGCTGCTCAGGAGCCTGGCCGTAGTCGAATTTTCGATTCAGCAAGTGAATATGCGAGCCGCCTCGTCGAGTCAGGCTCAACCGCGCAGGTGGTCTCTGTCCCACAACGATGCCCTCAGACACAAGCTAACGACCGTACGCACCGCCGTCGACGGCTCTGGCAGAAAATGCTACCGGCCACTCCGCCGCGCGTTCTTGTGAGGAGTCGTTCTGCGACTGACATCTGTCGTGCACGTGATGCACGACAGGGCTTTACAAGGGGTAAGAAATCAACCACAGTTAGTCAACCCGAGTGTCACCCTGTGTCTATCTCGGCGTATCCGTATCCCCTGCTACGGTCATGCAAGGGTCTTGCCAGCGTGGGCAGATTAGCTAAGTAGTTAGTAACACCCTATGTTAATAACACGTTAATAACACTTAATAACATGGACAATGTTCAGAACCTGCTTATTAATAACATATGTTCGGTTATTAACCTTCCTGGAGGACCTTTG
>JAABUM010004349.1_pt1 | contig 16127 bp, 25 predicted proteins | sample 5559161 | NCBI WGS metagenome assembly JAABUM01 (sample SAMN10711868, study PRJNA513369) | rock metagenome | isolation source: Antarctica rocks | place: Antarctica: Victoria Land, Siegfried Peak nord
TGTCGAAGCCTCCGCCAGCAGGGCGCACTGCCAGGAACCGGCCGCCCACCGGCAGGTACACCTCGCTGATGAGAGCACCGTCGCCGCCGTGCAGCGTGGTCCCGCCGGCGGCCGCCTGCAGCTCCGTAAGCAGCTCCGCGCCGCCCAGCTTGGCCAGCAGCCGGCGGCTGCACTCGCACTGCACTGGCGGCTGGAGCCACGTGTGCAGCTGCGCCCGCCTATCCATGCCTTCGAGCAGATCGAAGAGCCGGTTGCCGTCTGTGCAGCAACCGCCCTTGCACCAGCCGACCAGCAGCCTGCGGTCCGAGAACCGCACCCAGCGGTAGCCGACGACAGTCCAGCGCCGCTTGCGCTGTCGCCCGCTGCGGTGGCCAATCAGAAAATCGGCCTCCGTGCGGTCACTGCTGACCCTGATGATAGGGTGCAAGCGGGCGTCGCAGCATGACGCGTCAAAGGCCTGCCAGACGGCCTGTTCCTGCTGCTGGCAAACACTCTCCGCCGCCTCAGTCTGGCTGCTGCCGCCACCGCCGCTGCGGCTGCCGCTCAGCGTGGTGCTGAACCAGCTGTCTTCATCATCTGAACTGCTGTTCAGCGGGATGTCGGGATCCGGCAGGTCTAGCTCCAGACCCTCCTGGGCTGCAGGAGGCTGCCGCCCGTCCTGCTGTGGCTGGAGCGCAGCTGCGCCAGCTGATGCCTGAAGCGCTGCTGCATTTGCTGCCGCTTGCCGCTCGCGCGCCAGCGTCAGCGTGTGCCGCCTGTCCGTGGGCTTCTGCGAAGCAGATCACCTGTTCTGGCGCTGGGAGATCCACGAACTCGCCCGTTGCAGGGTCCAGGACTTGGCAGCTGCCCGCAGCAGGAGCTTCTATGCGCCTGCGGCGTTTGCACTGCTTCCACCTCCACATGGCCTGCGATGCAGCAGCGTCGCTGTTTCAGAAACATTACGATGAGCCTGTGCCACGGTGATAGCCTGCAGCAAATCCAAAGACCAGCAAGACAGTAGCGGAACGTAGTGATGCGACATGCACGTTAAAGAGCTCTGCCCACCAGGATCAGACGATACCGCGTTAGATGTACCGTACAGGGAGCGATGATATCCAGGAGAAGCTACTGCTGCGCGTGCAGCGCCCAGGCTGCCGGCTCGCCGCAGGTGTCCGCTGATAACGCACTGTCGACCCCTCCCTAGACAAACGGCGGATGCTCGGCGAGTGCAGGCTGCAGTGCCAGACAGCACGGCAGAAATCGTTCGCTAGGTCTCAAGGAAGGACTGTGAGGTGGTAGCGCATGAAGCGAGCGCCCGTGCTGGCCGCACTTGGGCTTTTGGCGAACTCCCGGTCTGGGAGCAAGTGCTCACGGTCTGCTCCAGTGGCACTTCCCTTCACTGCCCGATAGGCCTGCCTTTGCCGGGGTTTAGGGCCTCTACATAAGTGGATGCAATGATCAAGGCAGCAGCCCTGTAGTAAAATACAGAGCTCAGTTGCATGTGGCATCAAAGGACCGTTCGACTACGCTGTTACAGGCGGACGCAGCACATCACTCCAGAGCTCCACCGACCTAGCCCGTGAATAGCGCCAGGCATTTCAGAAATTGATCAGCCGCCGCCGCCGCATACGCGTTGCTGTCTGGTTTCGCCCTTGCGGTAGCCTTTTTCTTCGCGACCCTGCCAGCCCTGGCGGCGAGGCTGCTCCTCTGCGTCCCTGGCCCTCTCTCTCTGTTTGTGTGCCTGTCAACCGCCTGCGCAGCAGGAGCCAGAGGCAGCACTTCTGACCGGCGCCCCAAGCATTAGCCATGGAACGTCAGCGGCGTTGACAGCCGCTTGCATCCCAATAAATACGTGACGTGTCGTAACGTGCCCTGTAGTAGGCCGACACCGATTTCTGGAGTGAAACAGTGCAGCCAGATTGAACAGACAGAAAGGCACCGCTGTTATGCAGCGGTTTCAGCAAACCGTGAACAGCTGCCTACCTGCACAACTTCATGCCGCGCCAGCACGATGTCGTCGTAGGCTGCCTCCACGGCGCGCTGGTCTCGCACCACGCGCTGGTACTGCGAAATGGCGGCGCGGAGCGTCGTTGGGCATGCAGCTAGCGCTGCATTTGGCTGCATCATTTCACGTGCTGGGATGCATCCGCCAGGCACATTGCGGCCGTCTGTCTGCGACTTGTGCCCTGTGAGGCCGGTCGCCTCGAGGCCAACATGCTGTAAAACACGGAGGCATGCACAGCGGACGGAGGGCTATCCAGTTAGGCGCCAGGCATAAGCGAGCACCTGAAGCAGCAGGTCTGCCAGATTGATGCGGCCGCCTTGTGGCTGATGGCCGTTGTTGGAGCCCGCCGCACGCAGCTGCTCCTCGAGGCCAGATTTCACTGTCTTGAGCTCGGATCTTCGGACCAACAGCTGGCGCTCCTGTTCCGCGGACGCCGCCGATGCCTGCTGAAACTGCATGCCCGATGGCGGTTCCGGCGGTGCGTGCTGGGGCGGCTGCTCAGCGGCGCCAGCCGGCGACATCGCAGCCATCTGCATGCACGCGTCGCTCTCTGCGGCAGCCTGCGCAAAGTACTGCTTGGCAGCCGCCGCCTCAGCCAGCATCTGCGCGAGCCGCGGATTGATTTTGCCCTCCTCCACCTCCTGGGCCAGCCGCACGCTCAGCGGGCCCGGCTCCAGGATGGGATACCTCGGCATTGTCTGCAGTGCAGCCACGGTGACGTCTCATATGGCACCAGTCAGGCGACCTGTGCACTGATAAGTCCTGCATGACATGGCACACTGACAAGGCCGTGACGCAAGCTTACCTGTGACGCCACGAAACCAGCTGCAGCACCGCGTCCAGCAGAGCTTGCGAGTAACTTAAAACTTATCTTGACAATGCAGCCTGCTGCACGAAGAAGTCACCAACAAGGACAGTCCAGCCGGTGAGCCTTTCGGAGGGGTCGAGGAGATATGGCATCTGGTCTCCAGTGTTGTAGACTATATCGAGTTTACGAGGGCAGTTCGCCAAGGGGTATGGCAGCTGCCATGTAGGCAGATTCCAGAGCTCAGGCCTGTCTTTCTGTCAAAGTTATGCATCTGAGAGATGTGTGATCAAGGATTATTGCAGCTTGTTGACAGCTGGCTGCACGCTACTGTTGAAAGAATGTTTCGGACGTGCCATCGATTCGCTAGCCGCACTGCTCAAGCCCCCGTGCTTGGCTGCCTCGAGTGTCATCGTCTTGAGGAACTCGGAGCGCATTCTCTGCAGTTTCAAGAAGCATGAAAATCCGGCCTTCTGGTACACGATGCGTAAGGCACTTGAGCTTTCGCACTGACTTGGCACAGCCTCGCCAAGTAGTGTTGTATCGAAAGTTGAAATAGCATAGAACCAGCGATGGCCGCCGCTGAAGGCGGCGGCCGTGAAGAACTCCAGTCATTTGGCGTGACCGCCGTCGACGCCGAGGACCTTGAACAGGATGTCCTGGCTCGGGTGAGCGCCGGATGAGCAGCCATGCCGCTGTGTAGCCATGTCGACGGCTGAACATGCTCTCGATACAACCTGAATCGTGCACGTCAGCTTCTTGTTTCGTGAATGCAACATGGCCGCCCTCCTGCTGCAGGGTTTGCAGCAGGCAGCGGCGCAACCACGCGGCAGCGAGTCGAAGGAGCTGGACGAAGGTGAGATGCATGGATGCCAGATTGTTCCATAATGAGCAACGCAAGGGCACCTGCACGATGACGCCCAAGCGTGCCTTGCACAGGACGGCACCTCTTGACATGCCGTGACGGTCCACAGGCGAGCGGCATGCGTCCGGCTGTTGGCGGGAGCTGCAGGCCGTGGAGCACGAGATGGCAGCGGTGGAGGAAATTCTCGAGCGGCTGAACGAGGCGGGCGAGGCGGAGCCCGCGCAGGACGATGAGGACGCCTGGAGCGACGACGATGATGCGGCAGCGCCGCCGGCGGCGGTCGAGCAGCCCGGCACGGCCTCAGCCGCCGCACAGCCGGCGCCTGCAGCGGAAGCAGCGGCTCCGGCAGCAGGGCAAGGCGATGCACAGGACCCGAACCAGCTGCAGCGGGTGGTCATGTCCAAGCGGCTGGCGGGCCTGCAGAGCCGGCAGCGCGAGCTGGAGGTGGGACGTGTTTTCTCTATAAATCAAGCTGCGGCGCCCATGGTTGGAGGACGGCATGGCGTGCACACAGGCAGGATGTGTATCCAGTTGGGTCTCAGTACGCACCTTTCTGCATGCAGGCCGCGGTGCAGAGCGCAGAGGCAGAGACGGCACAGGCAGAGGCGGCGCCGCTGGCCACCGAGGCGGACGGCCAGCCGGCAGGCGGTGCGGCGGCAGCAGTGGCAGCAGCAAAGAAGGCGCAGCTGGTTGAGGACGATGTCTTCGAGGCGATGAAGCCGCGGCCCAAACCCCGTGGCAGGAACCTCGGTGGTAGCGGCGGCGGTGGCGGCCTGGTGGAAACAGAGCGTGACCGGCTCATTCGCACGGTGCGTGCCAGACCTCAGCAGCGGCAGGCAGCTGACCCCGGCATCTGAGAGAGGCGCATCCAGAGAAGCGCAGGCCTTTCGGTCTAAGCAATGCGACTTCAAAGTCGCATTGTTAGGGCAGTGGCTTCTGCTGCTGAGCTGCCAGACAAACTGCCAGTTGCCAACTTTCAGACACAAGCCGACCGTGTTCCACGGCCGAGCTTTGTCCCTTGTCGACTCTGTGGGTGCTCCATGTTGATTTTTTAACATGCGGCAGGGTGTCATCACTCCGTTTGACCACCTGGACGGCTTTGAGCGCAACATCCAGCAGGCCGCTCGGCCGACAGGCGCACGTGCCGGCCCCTCAGGTACCCTGCCAGACATGGTGGCTGGACCCTGGAGTTGCGCACTCAGAGAGGATGACTCATCAAGCGATGCTGGACGATGCCTCGATGTTGGGGGCGGGAGCATACCTGGCACAATGTCAGCAGCTGCCGCATGGCAACCCTAGCGGCCAACCGCCAATGGCATGCTCCCCCGCAGGCAGGCCATTGGACCCGGCTTATGCCAATGTGGCGCGCCGCACGCGAGAAGCGCACGAGGGCAAGCACCTGTCTAAGCTCATGGACCCGGCAGACCTGCCACAGCGGTGGGTGCCTTGCTTCTGAGGTTGGAGGGTGGCACACAGCCGCTGGCGGGCTTTGCAGGAAATACTATGCTGCCGCAATCCACAACGACGGACGATTGCAGCTGTGCACCGCAGAGGACTGCAAGCTGATTGCGCTGGGGAGACTTGCTGGCTGATGAGCTGGTGCGGCTTGCAGGGAGCGTGGGGCGAAGCGAATGGACGAGGGCTTCTGGCGGGCCGCCGCCTCTGGCAGCGTGCGCGGCAAGAAGAAGCGTCGGCGACAGACCCTGCCGCGCTCCGCGACCCGCAAACGGCTGCGCAAGGCCGGCGCCGCCAGCAGGTGGGTCATTCAGTTGATTCTTGTCCCAATCTGTCTATCAGTCGCAACAGCCAATGCTATGCTGATGCACAGGCGTGAGCTTGGCATGTCTGCTGGTGGTTCAGTGATGAGGCAGGTTCGGCAGGTGCGGACATATTTTGTCTGATGCATCTGTAGGCAGGAGGTTTCAGGGTCAGACGGCAGCGGCAGCGACTCGGACGAGGCAGACTTTGCGGAGGAGGCTGAGGAGGTGCCTTCAGCGGAAGACGTCGCCGACCTGACAGGCAAGCTTCTAGATTTATGTGTAAAGGTTTCCTGCCAGAGGCGCTGCGTCATTCAATTGGCTTGCCGCCATCAGAGGAGGACGTCGCCGACCTGACAGGCAAGAAGATTCTAGGGGATTCTGGAGTTCAACAAAGATATCTACCATAGAGACGCTGCGTCCTGAACTCGGTTTTGCCAGCATCAGAGGAGGGCGTCACCGATCTAACGGGCATGGCTCCTACCAACTCCAGAATTTGTGGAGCAGATGCGGCAAACTGTGGCTCGATGACCGCTACATCCACGCGCATCTGCGTGTGGACCTGGCCGGCCTGACTCAGAACCCCGGCATGCAAAAAGAGATCCAGCATGCAGGGGTGCTGCTGTTCCATTCTGTGAACGTGATCAATCCATTTCAAAGCATCTAATCCAAAGCACCACAATAACCCTTTTCGTATGAAATGTACTCCAGGCGAATTCGACGACGCAGACGAGGAGGCATACGAGAACCGGGTGCAGGCGTATCGGGACTCGCACTCGGCGCTGGCGGTGTCGGACGAGTCCGGGGATGTGGTCTTCGAGGGCGGCTTCCGTGTGCCCGCCGACATCTACACCCGCCTGTTCGACTACCAGAAGACAGGTACAAAACAAAACTTAAGCACTTTCGAATCGTTGGGTCTCTGTGCTCGCGAGCATCTGCGACCGTCTGCCAAACAGGAGGCAAAGTGCCTCGACACCGCGGACCATGCAGGCCTGGAAAGAATGACCTCAAGGCACAGATTGTGCTCACCTTCTGGTGGGGGCTACGACGACTTGACTTGGGGGCCGCCATTTGCCGCAGGCGTGAAGTGGCTGTGGGAGCTGCACACGCAGCGCGCTGGCGGCATCATCGGCGATGAGATGGGGCTGGGCAAGACGGTTCAGCTGGCCGCCTTCCTGGCGGGACTGCACCGCGGCGGCCGCTTCCGCCCCTCCCTCATCGTCTGCCCCGCCACCGTGCTGCGCCAGGTGCCTCTCAATCCCAGCGCAAGCGTCTTTGATAGGCGTTGCCTGTCGTTGGCCAGCCTCGCGCTTCTGTGCCGCCTGACTTTTGAGGCCATCACCCAGACGCCGCAGAAACACTTAAATGCAGAGGAGAACGGCCTCTATGCTGATTCAACAAAGTCGTGTGGCTTGCGTTGCAGTGGCTTCGGGAGCTGCGGGCATGGTACCCGCCCTTCCGCGTTGTGATCCTGCACGACTCGGCGCGCTCCGCCTTTGGCGCCCGTCCTTCGCGCAGGTACGGCTGCCCCTCTCACACCTTGCCTGCAGCGCAGCTGCAACTCTCCTGTGCGCTGCATCATTGTGCAGCTATGGCGGCATCATGTGGCTAAGGCGGCACTTTTCTCATCATTTGCAGCCTGGAATTTACCAACCTGTCGAGTGGCGCGCTGAAAGGCACAGCGAATCTTGTTTCTGCAGGGACCTGGTGCGCAGCGTGATCAACAGCGAGACGGGCATCCTGCTGACCACCTACGAGCACCTGCGCCTGCAGCACGCCGAGCTGCTGGATGTCAGGTGCGGCACTCGTGGCGCGAAGCCCATACCTTCCTTCATTCTGACACCACTTGCACTGGGTAGCTGCCTGCTGCACCTTCTCTGTCCTCAGGCACGTTGCCTCATCGGTGTGAAGCAGCCGGTGCTGGCCTTTGTGTATCCTCCGCAGCCCAAAAATCCCCGTTCACATGCCTGTTCCAACTGCAGGTGGGGCTACGTGGTGCTGGACGAGGGGCACCGCATCCGCAACCCCGATGCTGAGGTCACCCTCATGGCCAAGCAGCTGCAGACTGTGCACAGGTCCGCTTGCACCCCTGACGCCTGTTGACATCTCCAGCACTCCAAGCACAGGACGACCATCCTAGTGCAGTGGCCATTGCACTCCTCTCGCTCCAGACCTCTTGCAATGGTTCTCAGCCACCGTGGCGCTCCAATTGGCGCTCGACTGGTGTCCACTCTGTGCTCCCTTGCGGCCTGCAGGATCATCATGACGGGCACGCCGGTGCAGAACCGGCTGCCCGAGCTGTGGTCCCTGTTCGACTTCGTGTTCCCTGGCAGACTGGGCACGCTGCCGGTATTCCAGACGCAGTTCGCGGTGCCCATCCAGATCGGCGGCTATGCCAACGCTTCCTCCATGCAGGTGTGCCTAGGAATGGGCTGAAGGGTTTAGCGCGCAGCACCTGAGACTTGCGAGGCTCCCACGCCAGGTGCTCGACTGCGCTGCGTGGGGCACCCTTGCCAGGACCAGAGCATGATGGGCGTGGCATCCGGCGTGCTAGGTAGAAGTGACGACGGATCAGCAGTAACAGCCACGCGTCCGCCATGCATGCATTTCTGCGTCAATTCCGCCCCGCACCCCGTAGGTGTCGATGGTTCACTGTCGGCACAAACAAAAGTAAGTTTTTTTCACCCGGCCTGCAGGTGTCGACGGCATACAAGTGCGCGGTGGTGCTGCGGGACCTCATCTCGCCGTACCTGCTGCGGCGGCGCAAGGCGGACGTCGAGGCCGAGCTGCCAGAGAAGACTGAGCAGGTGCAGCATCGGTCTTGGCATCATGTCACACAGGAACCATGCCCGAGTAGATCACTGGGTCATGGATGGTGGGTCTTCAGGTCTGTCAGGAGGAGTGCACTGTTGCCGCCCGGGCATGCCTGCTGAATGTCTGAAGGCGTCTGCCAGGATCTCCTTTAGCCCTTAAATGATGGCGCAAAAAGTGAGCCCATGCTCAATTCCTACAGTTTTCGAGCCTCCTGCAGCCGCAGGTGCAGTCCTGCCGGCTCAGCAGCGAGCAGCGAGAGCTGTACTGTGCCTACCTGGCTAGCAGTTGACTCGAGGACACTCTCCATGGGATATACATTCGTGGCAGGTGCTGTATTGCTGGCTCAGCAGTGAGCAGCGGGGGCTGTACCAGGCTAAGCTTAACAAAGTTGACTGTGATTCTTCCGTTCCTGACATCTGTGAATATATCGCAGGTGCTGTTCTGCCGGCTGAGCGTTGAGCAGCGGGAGCTGTACCGCGCGTACCTGGCTAGCAAGGACGTGGAGGCCATCCTGGCTGGCGACCGCAATGCGCTCGCCGGCATCGACGTGCTGCGCAAGATATGCAACCACCCCGACCTGCTGCAGGTGCAATGCATGTAGCAGTGTTGCATGCTTACGAAACTTTATGCACATTCATCTCATCCACTCATCGCATGCATCTCCGTTCATGCACATGGCATCCGGCAGGGTGGCAGCTGGTGTGCCTTGCCTCTGAGCAGGAACCGCATCCACCATGTCTGCTGCGTACTTTGTTACTGAGGCTAATGCATTTGCTGTATCGCAGCGAACGACGTGGGAGAACGCGGAAGACTATGGCGCACTGGAGCGCTCCGGCAAGCTGCAGGTCGTCACCAAGGTGTGACGACTTCAGCCTATCCCTGCCTGTTACTTGCACGATGCATCTGGGTACTGAGCAAGCGTTGCGACCAGGCAGAAACAGGTCACGGCCTATTACTGTTGCGTGGCACTATTGCTGTATCACTGGTGATAGTGCGGTATCACTGGTGTTATTGCGGTATCACTGTGTACCCGCACGAGGGCGCCTGCTGGTGCTGCAGCTGTTCAGGTGCTGCAATGTTCAGTGTGTTAGGCAAAGCAAACACTTAAAACCCTCTCAGAACCTTCAATGTGCGATGCAGGTGCTGCGGGCGTGGCACACGCAGGGGCACCGGGCGCTGGTGTTTTCGCAGACGCAGCAGATGCTGGACATCGTTGAGAAGGCCGTCGCCGCCGATGGTGCGCCTGCCTGCCTGCCACAGCGCCTGCCTCCCTCCCTCGATGAGCTCTCCCATGGCGGGCGCCGCCGTCGCCCTTGTCAAGTGACCTTGCTCGAGCCTGCGACCGCAGATGCTGCAAGTGCCGACTCAACGTTAACAAAGGTCCAGGACGAGCTGGCGCCATGTTTTCCCGCCTCACATCTGAGGTGGAACCCTAACGACTTGATGTTGGTTGTCGGCAGGGTACGCGTACCACCGCATGGACGGCTCCACGCCGGTGGGCGCGCGCATGCGGCTGATGGACGACTTCAACGAGTCGCCGCGTACCTTCGCCTTCCTGCTCACCACCAAGGTCGGCGGCATCGGCGTCAACCTCACCGGCGCCAACAGGTGCGCCCGCACTCACATCTGTTGTGACAACTTGCATGCGTTGTACATTGGCGCTGTCTAGGGCTATTTGCAGAGACGCACGTGCCATATAGCGCGGCTTCACTGCCAGTTACCCCGGTTTCAGCAACCCTCTTGTACTTCAAACACTGCTGAAACAGGGAGGCGTACAGAATAGCATCTCCGGTGTAATAGAACCAAATGGTAATCTTCTGTGTGTACGGCGCTGATCGAGGACCCGGATTGGAAACCGGCAACACACGTGCAGGCGTGGGAAACACACACTAGACACAGCAAGCTCGGACTGACTCCATGGTGAATCTGCCGTCCATCCCTTCTCCAGGGTGCTGATCGTGGATCCGGACTGGAACCCGGCGACGGACATGCAAGCGCGGGAGCGTGCGTGGCGCATCGGGCAGCGGCGCCCCGTGACCGTGTACCGCCTCATCACCAGCGGCACCATCGAGGAGAAGGTGTACCACCGCCAGATCTACAAGCAGTTCCTCACCAACAAGGTGCGCCTCGATCTGGTTGTGTGTCTCAGCTCGGCTGCTGCTGGTCCTCGTCCTTGTCAAGTGGCGCCACATCACTTCAGGTCGCCCTTTCACCACTCTAGTGCAGCAGAAGTGATGCTCGACCCCACACCCAGTCGAGCCACTCCCGATTGATAGCGCCCGGCTTGCCTCGAATCCCAGCCCTGGACATCTCCTGTGCTGCCTGCCACATCAGGTGCTGCAGGACCCGCGGCAAAAGCGCTTCTTCAAGGCCAAGGACATGTCGGACCTGTTCACGCTCGGCTCCGAGTACGCGTCCACCACAGAGACGTCCACCATCTTCGCGGGCCTCAACGGCGACGTGCTGCCGGACGGTGCGCACGGCGGCGACAGAGGCGGCAACGAGGCGGCGGAGCCAGCAGAAGCGGCGGTCGGCGAGGACGGGGATCGTGCTGAGCCTGCCGCCTCAGGTCAGTCGGGATGGTTGTTTGAGCGCGTTGCTACAGTATGAGCTGAATCGCCCAGTGTATTATTGGACCTGGCCTGTGACTTCCGATTGGATTGATGGGCTTTGCAAATTCATGCACGATCGTTTGTGTAAGGCTGCCATAACGACCCGCATGTGGCAAGCTAAGGTCACAGAACGATGCAGAAGCATGCATCATTTCCACTTGCAGATGGGGACACAGACGCCTGGGGCTCTCCAAACGCAGCGATGGTGAAGCGCCGCGCTGGCGCCACAGCGTCCGCAGCGGCCAGCCCCGCAGTCAGCCCCGCCGGCGGCGGCGGCCGCAGCGTGAACAGCGCAGGCCGCAAGGCTCGGGCGGCGTCGTTTGCCGCCGCCAAGTCGGCCGCCATCCCGCCAGACAGCGACGCGGTGCCGAGCGGCGTGGCCGGCGAGCAGCAGGAAGCTGGAAGTAGCGCAGCTGGCGGCGGTGATGACGCCCACATCCTGCGGGAGCTGTTTGACGGCACCGGCATCATGGGCGCCCTCGACCACAACAAGATTGAGGTGCGGCTGGGGAGGCGTCGCAAAACCTCTGTTGCAGTATCAGAGGTGTTAGCCCTGCAGGAGACGGTCTGATCCTCCATAGTGTTGCCGGGCTGTTGTGGCACGCAGACGCCAATGTCATTCGGCAGGCCGCCGTTGACCGTGAGAAAGAGGATCTGCACTAGTCCGTTCTGGAGAGCATCTGGTCTTATCATTCAAATACGCGGTAAGACTGAACTTTTCGTGCAGGGTGCCAATGATCCGGGCGCGCGGGCGGTGGAGGCAGAGGCCTCTCGCATTGCCAAGCGCGCCGCCGAGGCGCTGCAGCAGTCGCGCGCCACCGTGCAGGTCTGCAGTCCTCCCAGTGCGATTGAATCCTGTTGCTCTGTCGTTGCATCACCACAAGCCAGGCTGATGTCTAGTCGTGGCCACCTGCTCGGACGGTGGTTCTAAGGCTAGCTTGATTCCAAGTCTTACACCGTTGTCTGGCTAGTTACCAGATTTTCCCTCGTCATCGCCCCTTCTCATTCTGTCCTGTACCATGTGCTGCCCCCCTTCTTCTTCCGATGCTTCTGCTGCCAGGCTGTGTGCGGCTGTCGGGACTCGCCCTCTGTAAGCTTTGCAAAGCTGAGATCAAATAATTGCGTGGGGTCTACTGCAGCGGTCGGCCATCAACCAGCCGACATGGACTGGGCATTCGGGCGCCGCCGGCGCGCCGCCCGCCGCGGGCCGGCGGCGCTTTGGCACGGCGGTCAACCCCGCGCTGCGCGCCCATCTGGCAGGCAGCTCCGCCGCCGCCGCCGGCTCTGGCGGCAGCCCTGCAAGCAGCGGCGGCGGCGGCGGCGGGGCCTCGGCGGGCGGCGGTGCCAGCAGCGGCGCCATGCACCGCTTTGGCGCAAGCGGCGCCGCCGGCGTCAACCAGTCCGGCGGGCAGGCGCTGCGCTCGGCGGACCTGCTGGCGCAGCTGCGGGCGCGCAACGCCTCCGCCGCGGCAGCCGGCCTGGCGTCCGCTGACGGCGACTCGGAGGACGCGCAGCAGGTGCTGGTGTCACTAGCGATGTCGTCACTCCTTGTCTTCAAGCCTGGGAATGTGTATGCACATCTTTTATGCTGCCTGTCGGCAAAAAGCTAAGGGCAGGTGTTCCACACACAGATGTGCAAGCAATGTAGGAGACTAGCAGTGTCTAGTGCTTACGCGTCAGGTTTGGACGTGCAGATGCGGCAGGCGCAGGCGCTGACGCAGCGCATCTGCGACTATCTGTCGTCCGTCGGCGGCGCCGCCACGACACCAAATATCATCGCGCACTTTGGCGACGGCATCACGCAGTCGCACATGGCGCTCTTCCGGCAGCTGCTCAAGCAGGTGTCGTCGCTGAAGCTCGTCGACGGCGCCCGGCAGTGGGTGCTGAAGGAGGAGTACCGGACGCCCCAGTGACCGCCGCATCCTCAGCTGCGAGCAATCGTGTGCGTGCAGTATGTTGCGCCTGGCCAGTGGGTTGTGCGAGACCAAGCTCTGCGACTGTTGGGTCGTTGCGCGGGGCCTCGCTGTATATATTGAAATTGATCGTTCACATGACTATCTGCAGGCTTGTGCTTTGGCCTGTAATTCTTGGATGCTTGTTTGGTATCACAAGATGAGTTTGCCGCTCGCTTGCTGGTGCTTTAGTCTCCTGTCTCCAGCCAGCGTTCTCCATATTTAGTGTACATCTCAGGCACCATGACTCTTGTGCATCAGCTGGAACGATACGGTGTGCGACTGGCCTAGGAATGAGCATACTTTGAACTCGCAGCATGACCGCCCTGCAGTGAAAACACGGAGCATACAAATCTCCCTTGGTCCTGGAGATGCGATGACGCTTTGCCTCCTGCCTAACGCTCCACCGGCCGTCATCGCGTCAAGATGGCGGCGAGTTCCGCTTGCCGTCCTCCCAGGATCGTGAACGCTAGTAGCACTTGCAGTTTGATCAGCCAAGGAAGTAGTGAGTTCGATTGCATGCTGGTGGGCACAGTAAGCATCCGTGGAAGTGCAGTGGTGATCTCACAGGAGACTTCAGTGTGTTTATGATGCCTCAGGATTGAGCTAAAGTCTCAACTTGGCTGTGTAGACTCACCGCACGGCTGCGATCCCTCGTTCTCTCAGAGGGTCCTGCTTCACGATGGGCAGGTGCGCTTGTGTTCGATTAGCTTCCAGAAAATAGCATGTGTGCTGATTGTGTCATGCCAAACGCTTTAAATGCGCTGCTGCACAGGCCCATGCAAGCCTCAAAGCTCGGTGAGCTCGGTGGGGCGTTTGTCGCCGGCGTGGTGACCACAGTGGCAGCCGCCCTTGCAGCTGAGAAGTATGCGGCAGGAAAGGACTTGAACGCGGGCGACTCAGCGTCAGCAGCATCAGTGGCACAGGCAACCACTGCGCCTTCGTCAGCTGGCGGGGCGGCAATCGGCCGCGGCAGCACAGGTGAAGCTGGCCGATGCGCACCCTTTCTGCCGCCGCAGTCCTGCAGCCTGCCACAGTCAGACACAGCCACAGTACTGCGACTGCGCTTGCGCGAGCGCGTCACAAATGCCGGCAGCGATGCCTTGCGGCGAGCGGCAGCAACATCAGCCGCAGGGACACCTGCTGCAGGAGCTGGCACAGCCAGAGAGCCGGTAGTAATTGCCGCCGTCAGGGGACCAGCTGTCAGGCTGCCAGGAGACGCGGCGACAGCACAGACAGCGCCTGCTGCCCAGGCTGCAGCGGCGGCCTTGCAGCCGGAGCTGCCGCTGGAGCCGTGTGCGCAGGCCTTGGCTGACGCACGGCGCCGGACGACACTGCGGCCACCAGGGTCCATCTGGTTCGGATGGCCTGGCAGCTGGTGGCAGGGCGGCGGCAGCAAGTGCTCTGCAGAGGCGGCGGCAGCGGAGGCAGCAGATGAAGCAGCGGGGGGCAGCGGAAGGCCGCCAATGCTGGCGGCAATGCCGCTGGAGCTGCCTGCATGCGCCATGCTCACAGCGCAGCACACGCCGCCACTGCAACCGGCGGGTGGGGCCCTGCTCGGGTGCGCCAGCCAAGCGGTGCCAGATGCGCCTGCTGCGCCTCCTGCGCCCATGCCACGTAAGGCCCACGGGCCCAAAGCGCGGAAATCATCAAGCAGGCGCTGCTCTGTGTGCTTGACGTTGGCGAAAGTCATGACGCCGCTGCTGCTGTTGTCCACGCTCTGCAGCGGTGCGGCCGCCGCGGTGCAGAAGCCCTGGCGAATTGCGGACGGCATCACCTACTTCCTCAAAACCGCCAACTTCACAGTGGTGGGTTTGAGCTGATCGCTTGTGTGCTCTTGCGTGCTAGCAGGCGTCTGTGAGGATGCTCCTCTCCTGTCGTGGTGCAATTCGATACAGCATGCCTGCGACCTCAGCAGCCTTTCGCTGGCGCTGTCTTCGCTGCTCATGGCATGATCATTTGTTCGTGATGTTGGATGCTGTAGGCGATGCATTGACTCAGTGCTGTCCTGCAAGCGCAGTCCTACACGCAGTATGTCCACTTCACCGTCGGGTTCCCGGGTCTGGCGGTCATAGCAGACGCCGCCGCTGACGATGGCTACCGGCTGTACAACAATGCCAACGCGACGCAGCTGAATTACCCATTCTTCCTGGCCTCGTGAGTTTTAAATCCCCGAATATGCGCAGTGAAGAACCGCTTCCAATGCGCAGTATGCACATTCATATGCTGCACACCTCGACTGCTCTATCTGGAGTGCAGAGACAGCAATGCATCCTGTGTGGCCTGACTGACCATTGGTTCCTTAGTACAGCAACTGCACAGGAGTCGATGCTTCTCTGCCGAAGACTGACTCTGCAGCTGTTCAACGCCGCAGGCTGGAGCGCGCCATTGCGGAGGCGGCATGGATGGACAACTGGATGGGCGTCAGCTCACAGGGCATCGACATCATGTCCTGGAGCCAGGCGGTCGACGGCAGGTAGAGCCTTTCTGCGGATCTGTGCAGTTCGCCTAGTAGCTGTTGACGATCCGTGTGATGACCTTTTCTGACACGCTTGCCACGCCCAGCGCTAGATACATGCAGCTGTGCTATAGCATTGGCAGCCGTGCTTTGATTGTGGAATTGATTTTGGTGGCTCTGCTTGATGCCGCATATGCCATGGCGCAGCGGGGCGCAGGCGAGCTTCGGGGTGGCCTGGATGCCGCCGCTGCCGGGCGACGCGCCATGGCGCGGCGCAGTTGCCACCGTACTGGCGCCGGGACTCTACGCCGCGCTGACAAATGGCAGCTTCACCGGAACGTACCTGCCGGCGCAGCTGCCGTCCATAGACTTTGCCTCCTACGGCGCCACAGTGGTTTCGGCAATTATGCCAGCAAAGTTCTGCGTCAGAAACTGCCCCAACTGCAGCAACAAAGACTTCTGCCAGAGCCAGCCGCCACCGCCAAGCCCCAGCCCGCCGCCGCCGCCGCCGCCCGCGCCGCCGCCGCCATCGCCCCCTCCCCCCAACCCGCCGCCGCCGCTGCCGCCCAGCCCCCCGCCGCCATCGCCGCCACCTCCTTCACCTCCGCCCCCCTCGCCGCCGCCGCCATTGCCGCCGCCCCCATCACCACCGCCTCCCAGTCCTCCCCCGCCCAGCCCACCTCCCCCAAGTGCGCACTGTGCCCACAAGTGTGGTCCCGTCGGGAGTGTCTGTTCCTGGCTTCTCCACATTCAAGAGGATCCTCACTATGTTTCATCACGCATCAGTCGTGCACATGATTGTTATCGGCACAAATTTGACAATGCTTTTGTAAGCTGCTGCATTGGTTTCTGACGAGATATGTAATGCCGCTATCAAGGG
>JAABUM010004351.1_pt1 | contig 16123 bp, 11 predicted proteins | sample 5559161 | NCBI WGS metagenome assembly JAABUM01 (sample SAMN10711868, study PRJNA513369) | rock metagenome | isolation source: Antarctica rocks | place: Antarctica: Victoria Land, Siegfried Peak nord
ACGGGCGTTTGCCTGGCGCACCGGAACCTTTCCGCTTTTCGATGGGTGGCACCTCGCGGTTCGGTGCGTGGCTCCCACCTGACTGCCCCGTAGACGGCCGCCGATCTTTCCGATTATCGGCTGAAATAGGGAATGTTTGGGAGGTTGCCAGCACACTGCAGCGAGCAGGGCATCGTGGCTAGGCTCGATTTGGCCTGACGGAATTTTCTAGGGTTTGGGCTTACATCCCCAGGTTGGCGTTACAATGTTGTCCACGGCCGCTGCCTTCTGCCCGCCAACACCTCTCCTCTCCCGTAGTCGGCACGTCTCAACAGTCTCAACCGCTTAACCCTAAAATCGTTAGCTTGACCGCTTTCTGCTTGCTGGACGGGGATCGCCGGCATCGTTGGACACCTTCGGGTCCTTCCCGTCACGGATAGCCATCCCATCTATGGCAGGACATCAGACGATGCGCCCGTGGCGACGCGGGGAGAGAGGGGGAAGCGCAGGAGCAGCCGTGTCTTATCCCTTGCTCGGGTGGCCTGGGTCGAGGTGGTTCCCATCAGCAGGGCAACTTCCCCGTGATAGGTATACAAGGGGGCAAGATAGTCTACTGAGTACAGGGTGTGGTCGGCATAGGGCATATCAGGCAGCCCGATATAGAGGGTACGCTGCCGGGCCGCCGCCCGCCATGCTCGGGCCCACACGGGGCCAGTGCAGACAGATGCCCGCGCCGACTGTGGCATGTTGCAGTCCTGTGCCGCCGCCCAGATCTGCCAGCGCAGGAACGTCTTCTGGTCTGTGAAGATCAGCCACGGACGCGCCCTGGCCAAGGCCGCAGGCACGGCTGGCCCGATCTGGCCCAGGTATGTCACGGCTGCCGTGCGTGTGCCCTTTGCCTTGCGCAACTCATAATAGATGCGCGTGACTAGCGGGGTCATCTCCACCCGTTGGACCAGCAAGGTGGCCCCGTTAAGCTGTACTGTCTTGTGGACGGTGCTCACATGATGCGGGGGCACGCTGACCGTGAGAGGGAAGGTGAACGGACCCTGAGCAACCGTCGTGTACAGGTTCCTGGGCTGATTGGTCTCTGTAACATCATCATGCATGGTCCTCTCGCAGGGGCGCAACGCCGACGATGCCCTGGTGCGCAGTTCGGTCATCTTCACACTGGGCAAGATCAGGCGTAGGCGCAAGGTATGCGGCAGCACAATGCCCACAGGCGCCCGAAAGATGGCCATCTTCCCCCACGATGTGCCCACGGGTGGACCCACCCACGCAGAGCCCGTGTCTACGAAGCCGTGACCCTGCAGATCCGTCAGAGTTGGAAACTGGGCGTCGAAATACACCTTTGGGAGGACACGACCGCGCGGCGCCGTCACGGTATAGCCGAAGACGGCGTACTCTGTGTCAACATAGGCGCTGTCCAGGGTGACGGTGAAGCCGCAGGCCTGCGCGGACAGGTGGAGCTTTGTGCTCAGGTGGGTCAGGATCAGCGGCTTGAACCAACTACCGGCGATCACCTTATCGCTCAGTGGCGTGGGCGCGGGCATGGGCGCAGGCACAGCAGGTGGCCTGGTGAAGACGGGCGCGGTGAGCGTGGGTAGCACGGTGTAGAGCACGAATGCCACGACGACCAGGGGGAGCAGGATGCCCAGGGCGGTGGTGGGCCACCTCAGGCGCGCCGTCCAGGAGGGGCGGCGCGATCGAGAAGCGCCTGCCCGTTTCTGGACCTCGCCCATAAGGCGCGCCTCCAGTTCCGCGGCGAACGCGGGGCGCGGGCTCTCCCGGCTAAGGGCCCCATCGACCAGCAGCGCCGTCTGGCGCAGGTCATACTCAAGGTCATATTCCCAGCGCGGGCCGGGTCTCTGGGCATCAGTCATGGGCCAGCCTCTCTTTCAACGTGCGTAGCGCGCGGTGCAGCAGATAGCGCACCGTGCCCTCTCGCTTGCCCAGCATGCGGGCCACTTCATGGGGACGGAGATCGGCCAGCAGCATCATCGTAACCACCTGGCACTGCGCGGCGGGCAGACGTGTCATCTGGCGGCGCAGGTCCTCGGCGGCAATCCTCCTGAGCACTTCACCCTCCGTGTCATTGCTAGCTTGCCGGTCCAGGTCGGCGGGCAGGCCATCATGAGCCTGCCGGCGCGTCTGCCGGGCATGGTCGCGCAGGCAATTCAGGGCGATCCGGAATAGCCAGGCGTCAAAGGGTCCCCGGTGATCATAGCCCTGCAGTGCCCGCAGTGCTTTCTCGAACGTCGCGCTGGTCACGTCCTCGGCGTCCTGCGCGCTGGAGGTGTGGGCGGCGGCAAAGCGGTAGACACGCGGCAGGAATGCCTGATACAGCTCGCGAAAGGCCTGAGGGTCCACCTGAGCCCGTTGCGCCATCTCCTCGGCGCCGTTACCTGCCACGTCCGGGGAGGTCCGAGCCCGCGCGTCTACATTGGCGCTCATCCATCGTCCTCTTCTCCACCAGAAGCTGATCAACCGCGGGATGCCCTGCGACACCCTCCTACTATGTCTGACGTTGCGGCGCCGCAACGCGTTAGCGCCGCCCACTTCTACCTGTAGTTTCCAGTAATTCAGGCCGCCTCGCTCTGAGGTGGCGCGGGTGAGGAAGGTGCGGCCACCTCAGGCGGGGGCTCCTGACGGTGCCGCTGGCCCCAGAAGCCCGTCGGCAGATGAGCGGTGGGCGAGGTCTTTTCGCGCAGTTGTGCGGGGAGCGGGAAGTCGTGCGGACAAGGACAGCGGGCGAGCACCCGGCGCAGCCGGCCAGGGGTAGGCTGGGGGCGGCGGTCCCAGAAGCCGGTGGGCACCGCCGCCGTGGCGGCGCTGTAACCCCTCGCGCTGCACACAAGGGGGCACAGCGATAGTGCTGTAGTCGCGGTCGGCAGCGGCAGTGGTAGTGTCACAAGCTGTCAGCGCACCGCTTGCACGAGGCTTGGGAGCCAGCGCCATTAGGCTGGTTCCCCATGCCGCATAACCATCCAGCAGCGTGGATACTCATGCATCGCCCGTGACTAACTTTGCAGCGGTTGTTGCTGGATCGGCGTGGCGTGATAGGATGCACGCGGCGAGCGCATCTCTTGCATCACGAGGGCACAACGGAGGCCGGATGACCCAAGCAGCCAGCACAGCCACCAGGGCCAGCGAGCGGCAGCGTTGCGCCCTTCAACCGCACTCCCCTTCCAGCATAGATCAGAGCACCCCTCTGGGAAGGCGCCCAGCCGCGATGTCCACGCACTGCGCGTCGGTGTAGGGGGCGATGAAAAGGCCCAGGGCGAAGTGGTACGTGCGGAAGAGGTCGCAGATAAAGTTCATGCGGTCATGGATATCGGCCCAGTTGGCGGCATGGCTGCCCAGCAGGCTGTCGGGCGTGCGGTCCCAACCGCCCGGACCGCCCAGGAAGCCCAGAAGTTCGGCGTTCTCCAGGTGCCGGAGGGTGCATGGGCAATCCACGTCGTCCAGGGGTACCACGTCCTTGCCAACGCTCATCTTCCGCAGACCAATGTAGAAGTTGAGCAGGCGCTGGGTGGTTAGCCGGCGCGCCAAGAGCGGCATAGCGCCCGCGATGTACGGCTGTAAGCGGATGTGCTCATGCAGGATGGTGTACAGATTGGCCAGCAGCATCTGCTCGTGCTTCTCGTTAAGATCCTGAGCGTGCCGGGCTTGGTAATAGTGGGTAAAGGCATTCTTGAGGAGGGTCTGGCCACCCGCTGCGGACGGGCCGGGGCGCAGCGCGCCAAGGAAGACCTCCAGGCGCTGCGCATCTGGCTCGGGATGCCCATGGAAAGTGCTGACGAACCGGGCGGTTTGGCGGCCTATATCGTCGATCACAGTGATGTTGCCGCCCAGGATCATCCGGCTGGCGTGGTCGAGTAGCTGTTGGGTCAAGGCATGGATACCCCAACTGCCGAGCAGAGTGCCTGTCGTGGAGGCGAGGAGCCGCGTCCCTCCCAGCCGATGTCGCACTTCGGCCGTGCCAAGCAAGCCAAGACCGCCGCCGGTTAGCAGGGCCAAGGCGCGAACATGGGGCACGTCTTCCTGTCGGATGGTCGCGCCCGCCTGCTTGGACCCCCAGGTAGCCCAGGTGTGGAAGTTGGCTCCCGCTTCAGGGCTGACGATCTCCCGTAGGGCCAGAGAAAGCCGGTAATGGGTAACCGTGATGCGCAGGTTGGCTAGCACCGGATCGGGGGACGAGATGGCCCGGCCGATCTGATCCTCCCACCATGCGTTGTCGAACCAGTGTGCTGGGCGACCGGCCATGCTTTCAGGCGCTGTGCTCATATCTGGTTACCTCCAGTTTTGCCAAGGAGAGGGCATGATCGCCGAAATGAACCTCCGCGCTGCGCTGCATTAACGCGTGGGTGATGGTGACACAGGCCGTGATGAAGATGCCGTGCCAATCACACTGGTCGCGCCGATCCCGGACGATCCGTTCTAACCGGGCCAGTGCGTGGATAACGTCGTCAACCGTCCGGAGCTCGTTCTGTGTAACGACATCAATCGGACTGCTGATACTGATCATGGGTCACCTCACTCGTGGCTGCTATCCATGGAGGCCCACGTCGCGCAGTTCCATGGTGACGTACCAGTCGCCGGTCTCTTCCAGCACCATGGCCTCGACGAGCCGCACCAGCGCATGGAGCGAGGGCAGATCGGGAGCGCGCGCGATGCGCCCCTCTAGGCGCGTCAGATAGTGGGCCATGCGGCCGCTACGGCGCCCGTTGCGGGGATGCTCACGCAGCGCCCCAATACCGGTGAGCGCGCCCGCCAAGGCGGGCAAAATAATGGACAGGAAGAGCACGGCCGGGGCGGTCGTTTCCCACAACGAGCCGCCCCGGCCCACGTCGAGGGTGTCCGTCGCGGCGAAGGCGAAGGTCATGATAAATATGAACGCGCCCATCCGTGAGATCCCTTCGTGCGCGGCCTCATGCTGGCGGCTCTTACGCGCCTGGTAGGCGCGTTGTTCGCCGACCCAGGCGTCGATCAGGAAACGGCGCAACGGCGCGACCGGCGGCGCCGCGATCGTGGGACGGCGCTGCCACACGGTATCGTAAGCCCGCTCCAGCCATGTGTCACCCGCCTGGTGCAGCGCCGCCGGTTCCGGGCTCCGCGAGGTGGGGCCAGGCGGCGTGACAAGGGCCAGAAAGAACGCGGCCCGCAGCCGCTCCGCGAGGTAGCGATACGATACCCAGCGCCGGTGGTACCCCTGGCGCCGCCCGAGATAGATCGCGATCAAGCCCAGCACCATGAGCAGGCTTTCGATCAGTGGGGCGAGTCGCAGCGAGCTATGCGGCGTGAGCCCCGCCAGAAATGAGCCGTGGCCGACTAGCTGCGGTCCGGCCGCGGCGATCACGGCCAGGGCCGCGAGGATAAAGGTGGCGTCGCTCACCTGAAAGAACCGACGCTGGGCACGGCGGGCCAGCAGATCGGCGCGCACGAACGCGGGGATGATCCAGGAACAGGAGGGGCGTAGCGCCGCCGGGTCCAGCCCCGCGCGTTCTGCCTGCGCGGTGAGGTCCGCCGTGACGCGTTCAGTGGCCTCCGCCACCCGCGCCGGTCGTATCGAAGTCCGGTTAAAATCGTCGAGCGCCCGGTACGCGTCGAGGCCGAGCGTGAGGCTGGCGCCTGCCCACACGGCGCGGAAAGGCGGCTCGGTGTGTATCCAGTACACCGGTATATCCCGGTCACGCGCCCAGGCCACGACGTCGGCCGTCCCGCCTCGTCCCGCCGCCGGCTGCCCATCCCACAGGGCAAGCAGCACATCACAGCGCTCGACCACGTATTGACCGGCTTGCTCGTAGGCTTCCTCCCGTGTCTCGACCGCCGGCAGCTCCGTCAGCGTGGCGGCGCCGGCCAGCGCGTCGTGAAACTCCTGCCTGGACTCCTCGCTGCTGAACGTCGCCTGGTAGCCAGCCACAGGGAGGGGCAGGACGGCCTCGAGCGTGGCCCCCGGTTGCGCCAGCACCTGGCGCGCGACCAAGCGGTCGGCGCCTTCCGCCAGCGGGGAGACGACCGTGAGCAGGACCGGCGTGGCCGCGGACGTGCACACCATGCGCTGGATCAACGGGAGCGCGCGGGTGACCTCCTCGGCCAGACGATCCGCGTGCGCAAGGACGCGGTGGCCGGTGACGCCGATGCGCACCTGGCACGGGATAGCCGCGCGGTCGCCGGACATGGTATCGTACTGCATCGCCATGACCTCAGAGCTGCGGCTCGCCCGCCCAGGTAACCGTATTGCCAAGCGTGTCCGCCATGTTTTCTACGAACGGCTCCAATTGCGCGGGGACGGCATGAGAGTTTTTGTCCGGAGCGAAGGGACTGACGGCGATCATCTCCACGGCAGTACTGTTCCGCACGGCGACCTCGATGATGACCCGCGTGTCCTGCTGCTGCCCACCTTGTGGAGATACGAGTACGTCGTAGACGGCGCCGGAGCCGAGCGTGTAGCCGAGCGCCGCGTCGGGAATCGTGAACACGAGTGTGGCGTTGCCGCCGAGCTGGCTCTGTTGTAGCGCCTGCACAAGCTGCTGGGGGCTGCGGCCATTGGCCGCCTCCCCATGCACCGAGATCTGGAACGAACTGCCGTCGTTCAACTGGCCCGACCAGCCAAAGGTCTGGCTATCGTTAGTTGAGGGTCTTATAAAGTCGAAGTACTCCAGGGAAAACCCGGTGGCGCTGCTGGTGTAGCGCTGTAACGGGGGCAGCGGCGGCCCGGCCGGTCCCAGCGGAGGCGCTGGGGGCCGGGGTGGTGGGGGCTGACAGTTTATGCCGCATGGCGGCCCGGGCCGTTGTATCACGGCTTGTGAGGCGACGGCCAAGACGACGGCCAAGACGCCAACCACGGCGCCCAGCGCGCCCCAGGGCGTTCTACGACCGGCCTTGTGCGGGGCCATGCGCGCGATCTGCGCCTGGGTGGCGGCAGGGAAGGCCGGCGTCTGTGGGGCGGCATAGACCGGCGCCTGTGGGACGGCGGCATAGGCCGGCGTCTGAGGAGCGGCCGGGGCCGTTGCGGCGAGCTGCAGCGGCTGGCCACAGCGGCGGCAAAAGCGAGCGCCTGGCGTATTGGAGGCGCCACAGCGCCCACAGAACAGGCCGTCAACGGCGGGCGCGGCCGCGACAGACGCGGTTGCGACGGGTAGTGGGGCCGCGACGGTCTGGAACGGGGCGCCGCAGCGCCCGCAGAACCGCACGCCCTGCTCGTTAGCCGTGCCACAGCGAGGACAGATCATCGGCGCCATCGTTCAAAACTCCTAACGAACAACACGGTGGGTACGCCCGCTACCCGCCTTGGGGGTGGCGCGCGTGGCGATACCGCAGTGAGCGCAAAAGGCCATGCGCGGGACAATGAAGTGGCAGTGCGAGCAGGGCATGTCCGGACCAATCGGCGTCTCGACCGCCTCGGTCAGCAGCATCTGGTGGATGGCTACGCGTACCCAGACGATCAGTAGGACCAGGGCAATGGCCTGCGCCGCCGTATTTCGCAGCGGGTCCAGCAGCAGCACGGAGACCAACCCCAGGAACACGCGCACCACAACCACACCGGCCACGACAGCGCCCCATGACACCGCGACGGCATGGAAGCGCAACCGCCGGATGGGGCCGCGTTGCAGCCATAAGGCGCCCGCGAGCAGGCCCGTGGTACTGGCGTTGATCAGTGGCGTGAGCAGCCCGCGCTGCAGAGTGTCCAGCAGATTGCTCCCGACCGGAACGCTGGACTGTAGGCCCTGATGCAGCGTGGGCAGGAGCGTGACGATAGTGACGGCGAGGGTAAAGCCGAGCGCCCCGGCCGCGCCGAAGGTGAAGCCGTCCAGCGCCTCATCATAGCGCCTGCGGGGGTAGAGTGCCAGCGCGCCGAGCAGCATGAGCGCCTGCGCCACCAGAGGGAGCACGACACTGCCAAGAGCGACGTTGCCGGCCGTGACGCCAAACGTACTGTCGCGCAGCAGAATCTGGGTGATGCGCGGGCCGGTGACGTAGGCCCATACGGCGCCCACCACGACCCCAAGGACCAGCGTAGCGCCGACGATCAGCACCGGTTCGTCCTCGTAGACCTCCACCTGATAGAGATACAGCAAGTAGATCAACGGTATGGCCAGCGCGGCCACAGCGATAGCAGGGCCGGTCAGGCGCGCCACGCTCAACACGACGAGCAGCAGTAGGGTCAGCCCAACCGCGATCTGAAAGGGCCGCCGTTGGCGATGTGGTAAGTGGGGAAACAGCGTGCTGACGATGCTGGGGTGCAGCACATGCTGCGCCGGGTCGGCGGCGTACGCATAGCGGCGATGGGCGCTGCCCGCCGCCGTGCCGCTCAGGTGCGCGCCGCACCCGCCGCAGAATGCGCCGTCCGGCACGGCGCGGCCGCACACCGGGCACTCCACGCGACGGGCGTCGGGCGCGTCGGGCTCCACATGGGGTTCCAGGGGCGGTTCGGTGTGGGGCACGTTCACTGTCCACCTCCGCGCTGGTAGGCCTCGAGGTCACGGGCCAGGTTCCAGACATCGGGCGTGCCGAGACCCGACGCCATGTCGTAGCCGGGCGTGGCCGGGTAGTAGAGGTTGGTCCCCATCGTGATGTCATGGAACGCCTGGTAAGGCGACGCGCGGGCGGCGATCTGGTAGAGCGCCGGGTTGAGGAAGCCGGCGGCGTGCAACCCTTTGCTCTGGAGGTATTGATTGAGCAGAGCGGTGATGCCCGCCCAGATGGGCGCCGACTGGCTCGTACCGCCGCCGGCGCTCCACCGGCCGCCACTCTGGCCCTCCGATGAGTAGATCGCGGCCCCGCTCACAGGGTCGGCGTCCGCCGAGACGTCGGGGATCTCGCGCCGGTCCCGCGGGTTGTATTGTGAGTTCTGCACGCCTGGCCCCTGCTGCCAGCTAGGCCGCGGGTAATACGTGGTCACGCCACCGCCCGTGCCGTTCACCTCAGCGGGCTGCTCCCAGACCGTCTCGTTGTACCAGCCGCCGTTGGCGGCCACACTGATGCGCGTCCCACCAACGGCAGTTACACCAGGCACAGCCGCTGGAAGTGGGACCGCGAGCGTGTCCGGGGAAGGCGGCGTGCCCTTTTTAGCCAGGCGCAGACATTCATAGGCCGCATTGTCTCCGGTGGAGACAAAGACGCTCTCACCCAGCGCGTCGGCATGGTCGTACACGTTCTTGAGCGCGTCGGCATAAGCCTGGCTGACTAGCTTCTCGCACAGACCCCAACTCTGGCTGATCACCGCGCCTGGATTATCGGTGACCATGCGAGTCTGCAGATCAAGCATCGCCTGAAGAATCTGGGCATTGGAGGTGACCGCGTGCAGGTCTAGGTTGTAGAGAACGAGCTTGGCGGCGGGGGCGATCTCGTGGACCACTTCCAGGTCCATCTGGGTTTCTCCTCCGGGGGCCAGCGTCGGGCCGGCTTTGATCAACGGGCTCATGGACGGCAGGCCGAACTTCTGAGCGAAGGTATCAAGGTTGGCCTGGGCGAACCCATCCAACTCGAAAAACACGACGGTCTGGCCGGCGCCGTCCAGACCCAACTTGCGCAGCGGGGCGATGTCGTACGCAGCCAACAGATCGGTGGGCGTCAATCCGCCCGCCGGCACGGCGTCCTGTTGCGGCTCATAGAAGCTGGAGAGATGGCCGGCCTCGGCCACCAGCGGGCGCAGCGAGGCCGGGAGCGATGGATCCTGGGCGCTGGCGTAATAGCGCGTGCCGTGGGGCGAACGATACCAGCGCGCCCGCACGCCGAAAGCGGCGGAGAAGCCCCGCGCCGCGCCGCCGACCAGTAACCAATCGTTCCCTCGGCGCCAGGTGGCGCGCAGGCCGAAGCGCGCCAGCGCCTGGCGCACCCGCGTGATGACCGTGGGCGACGGGCCGTAGCGCGCGGCCAACACGCCGGCGTCGAGGTAGTGGCCGAAGTGTGGCGAACGGGGCGTGTACATGGCGCTCAGATCGGCTGCTTGCCGCGCCGCGCTAGGATCGCGCAGCACCAGCAGTAGAGACAGTTCTTGTCGCGCCGCCACCGGGCCAAGGTCGGCGGACTCTCCCAGCAAGGTCCCGAAGAAGCCCTGCGCCGAGCGCGTCGTCGCTAGGGCGGACGCTGCCGGTACGGACGCCGTGCGCGATGTCATCGTCCCTGAGACGCCGAGCGCGAGTGTGGCTGTGATGAGCACGGCCAGCCACGGTACTAATCTACGCATCACTGCCCTCCTGTCCACTTCAGCGTGCTCATCACATGCGCGGCGTTGGTGAAGAACGCCTGGTTGTCTTGAGCGGCGATTTCCTTTACCACGAAGACCGAGCTACCGCTGGAACTGGTGGCCGCCCAGAGTAGGGCAACGGATTTGATAGCCGCGCCGCCCTGGGGTGTCAGGGTGAAGCACACCGGAAGGACCGTCCCCTGCGCGCCGCCGATCGTTAACGCTTGCCCCTGGCCGCACGGCTGGGCATCCGGGAAACCCTTCTGAAGCTGGGCGAGCAGATCCTGGAGCACTGTGGCCACCTGAACGGGTGAACTGGGGGTACCGCCGGCGATGTCAAGAAAATTCGGCGCGGTGCTCGGGTCCTGAAGCTGGACCTCGGTCCCGCTTTGCTTCGCCTGCCATCCGGACGGTACCACGACCGAAAACAGACTGGTCGTGACGGTCTGGCCACCTGGCGCCGGGCCGGGCCCCGGCTGCGTCGTCGGAGGCGAGACGACCGGCGGGGTATCCACCGGCGTCGCCACATCCGGCGCGGTCGGTTGCGCTTGGGTCGTCGGTTGCGCTTGGGTCGTCGGTTGCGCTTGGGTCGTCGGTTGCGCCTGTATTGTCGGTTGCGGCAGGGTAGTCGGCTGTACCGGCGCGCTGGTCGGTTGCGCTTGGGTCGTCGGCAAGGGGAGTGGCGTCGGGCTAGGACTGGTGCGGCCGAAGACGATCGCCCCCGCCGCCAGCAAGCCGAGCAGACCAACGACACTGCCAAGCATCGTCGCCAGCGGCAACCGGTGAGCCGGCGCGACAGGTTGGTAAACCGGCGGCGGTGGCTGTTGATAGACCGGCGGCGCCGGCTGTTGATAGACCGGCGGTGGCTGATTGGGCGGCACTAGCGGCTGGACCGGGGCCGACGCGTCCGGGGCGGCTAGCGGCGCGCCGCACTGCTGGCAAAACGCATTGTCCTCGCCATTCTGAGCGCCACAACGCGCGCACGTACGCGGCATCATCCCACCTCCACTATTCTTGGCGCTGTGTCCGGTAGAACGTGCGGAGCGTGGCCCCGGTCGCGGCCGCTGCCCAGCGATCGTCCACACAACGGACAGAAGTTGACCGCGGTGACGCTGTTGTGACAATTGGGGCACGTATAGTGCTGAAAGCCCATGTGCGTTGCTTCCTCCAACAGGGTGCGGTGCAGCAGGTACCGGATCACGATCAACAGCGCGCCGACCATCGTCGCTTGCCAGGCCAGGATCAGCAGTGCCCCTAACCCGCGATCGGCCAACAGCTGGCTACCCACATTGAACCCGATGTGCGCGGCGAGCGCACAACCAATCGTCGCCAGCTCCCCTATGCCGAACGCGCCGCGGCCCCGGCGCCACAACGCGGCCGTAATGGCGCCCGTCGCACTGCCCTGGAGTAGGGGCAGCAACACCGCCAGGGTCAGCAGATCGGCGGTCCAGGCGCCAATAGTTGTCTGTATCGACGTTGTCGTGATCACCGAGGAGAACCGGACGAGCGTTTCGGCGATGCTGAAGCCAAGCCCGGCCGCGACGCCAAAAACCAGTCCATCCACGCGCTCGGGGAAGGCCGGGCGGCCGCGTAACAGGAGGGCTGGCAGCGATTTGAGAACCTCCTGGACGGTCGGTACCAGCACGCCGAGGGTGAGCAAGGCGGGGACATCATCTCCAGACAGGAAGCGCATAGAGAGTGAGCCGGTGAAGGTCTTGACCAAGACGGTCACCACGATGCCCACGATGACCCCACCGCCGATGGTGAAGCCAAGCACGCGCGCGGGCTCATCGCGGTAGACCTGCGCCTCGTACAGATAAAGCAGGTACAGGATAGGCAATAAGAAAGCCGCGCAGAGCAGCGCCCCGACGATGAGCCCGGCCAGGGCAAGCACGAGGATGCAGCCGACCCCGGCGATGAGCGCCCAACGGAAATCGTGCGCTTTATGGGCGTCGATGTGCGGGAACAGCGTGGTGATGACGGACGGTTGCGCCACATGCTCTCGTGGATGCAGCGCGTAACTGGTGATCTGCCTGGTATCGGCCAACTGGCGTTTGCCGCACCAGGTGCAGAATGCCCCATCCGGAGCATCTTTCTGGCAATGTATGCAGTGCATCGCTTGCCTCCTGTAGGGTTTATATCTTCTCGTCCTCGTCCAGCGGGCTGCCGGTTGGCGCGTGATCGTTGGTCAAAGGGATAGAAAACCGGAGAGGTATGTCACGCGCCTCCTTACCGCGTGGCCGCGCATGTGATGGCGCGCAGCGCGGGGCGCATACCAAAGGCCGCCGCACGATGTCGCTGCTGTTCGCAACAGTCCCTTTGACGTCGACGGTGGTTATGGTCGAGCTGTCGGCCGTGTTGTTGATATCGATGGTTGCATAGTACATGCCCCCGCTCGCATCGCCGGGCGGCTGAAAGGTAACGGAGATGGAGCAGCAGCCGCCGCCGGACACAGTGCCGCAGTCGCTCTGCTGCGTGAAATAGGCGGAGTTAGCGCCCTGCAGCGAGATGGATAGGTTGGCGTCGGCCTTCCCGTTGTGGGAGACGTTCACAGTCCCCGAAGAACTGGTCTGGTCCAAATCGAGGCTGGCGGTATCGACGCTGATGTCAGGCGTGCCCGCTTGGCCGGTCCCTTTGAGGGCAACGGTTGCGAGGGTCTTGCCCTGCGCGTCGGGGAAGGTGAGGGTAGCGGCGTAATCGCCCTCCTTGGACGGTGTGAAGGTCACGTCCACCGTACATCCGCTGGCCGCGGCCAGAGTATCAACGCACGTGTCGACGCCGAGCGCGAACGCGTCGGGGTTGTCGCCGCCCAGGGTAGCCTTGCCCAGCAGCTGGGCTGTCCCGCCCTCGTTGCTCAGGTGGACCGTTTTAGATGAGTTGGTGGACCCGGGGTCCAGCGGATCGAAGGTGAGCATATCTTCGACCGTCACGATCTTGGCCGGATCGGACGGCGACCCTCTCTGGGTGGTCGGGGTCGGCGCCGAAGCGGTCGAGTCAGTCGGGGCGGGCGCCAGCACGCCGCAGAGCCCGAACAGGATGCCCGCGCGGGATCCACGTCCCCCATTCATGCGCCGCCCTCCTCGGGCAGATAGAGGCGCCGCTCCGCCGGGGAGAAGTCACGTGTGATCCGTGCCCTGGCACGGGCAAGCAGCGTCGCGGTCGAGCCGCACACGTCGCAGAGGTACTTCTGAACCATCCCGCTCGCGTTGGTGGTCACGATCGACTGTCCATCAGGGGTGAAGGCGGCGCTGATCACCTCGCCACTCGGGATCCGTAGGGTCGCGATCGACGGCCAGCGCGGCGAGGCCGCTTCCCAGAAACGGGCCGTGCCATCGAAGCTGCCAGACAGCAACCAGGCCCCATCCGGGCTGAATGCCACACTGTTGACGGCCGCGCTGTGTCCGCGCAGAGTTGTCACCGCCTGCCAGGTCCGTGTAGCGAAGACACTCACGGTTCCATCATTGTTGGCCGTGGCGAGCAACGCCGCATTGGCGCTGAAGGCCGCGCTCCTGACGCCCCCCGCGTTTTCTGACAGGCTGGCGGCCAGTGCGCCGGTGCGGGCATTCCACACGATGAGCGTGTCGCCCGTGCTGGTGGTCGTGCTGGGGGCCGCCAGCCAGCGGCCGTCGGGGCTGAAGCGTACGTCCATGAATATGCTGCCGGCCGGGAGCGCTTTGACCGGCGGCCGTAGGGAGCGGGCAAGGCGCCAGGCCGGCGCGTCCCATAGCCGCACCGTACCGTCGGCGCTGGCCGTCGCCAGGGTGTGGCCGGCGGGATCGAACGCGACGCCATTGATCGAGCCGCTATGCCCGCGTAGGACGGCCACGCTCCGCCACCCGTGCGTCTCCCAGACCCGCGCGGTCGCATCCACGCTGCCGGTGACCAGCCAGCGGCCATCGGGGCTGAAGGCCGCGATCTGCACGGCCGCGTGATGCCCCGTCAGAGTGGCGCTCACGCGCCCCGTGCGCCTCTCCAGAATGCGCGTGAGGCAATCGTCGCCCGGCAACGCTTCCCAGCGGCCGTCCGGGCTGAAAGCCACGACGTTAATAGCGTTGAGATTCGTCCGCTGTGCTTTGGACACGTCATGGCATCCATCAAGCGCCGGTAGGCTATAGACGCTACGCCCGGCGCCGGTGTCCCAGACCCGCGCGGTCCCATCCATGCTGGCCGTTGCAACGCGCGTCCCGTCGTGGCTGAAGACGGCCAATCTGACGGCGTGGGTATGCCCACGCAGCACCGCTATCTCGGTGGCCGACGTCACCGCTGTCAGGGCGCCCACCGTGATAGACCAGACACGCGCGGTATCATCCGCGCTGGCCGTCACCACCAGGCGACCGTCCAGGCTGAAGACCGCGCTGTAGACCTTACCCGTGTGCCCGTACAGGGTCCACGCCGGGCGACCGGTCGCCGCGTCCCACAGGCGCGCCGTCTCGTCTTCACCGGCGGTCAGCACCAGACGGCTATCGGGGCTGAAAGAGATCATATAGATATAGCCTTTGTGTCCGCTGAGTACCGCGATCGGGCGCCCGTCGCGCGCGGACCAGACGCGCGCCGTGGCATCGAAACTGGCCGTGGCGATGTAGCGCCCGTTGGGGCTGAACACTGCAGTGTTCACAATGCCCGTGTGACCGCGCAGCACCGCCAGCATCCGTCCCGTCCGCGCGTCCCACAGGCGCGCCAGCGCGTCGGCGCTGGTGGTGACGATACGCTGGCCGTTGGGGCTAAACGCCACGGCCACCACCAGCGTCTGGCCGCGCAATACCAGGCGCGGGCGCGCGCTCGGTATGTCCCACACGCGGGCCGTTCCGTCGGCGCCGGCCGTCGCGACCGCGCCGCTGTCGCGGCTGAAAACGGCGTCGTAAATAGGACCACGATGGCCGCGTAGCACCGCCAGCAAGCGGCCGTCGCGGGCATCCCATAGCCGCGCCGAGCCGTCCTGGAAACCAACCGTACACACCACGCGGCCATTCGGACTGAAGATGGCGCCGGTGTTACCCCGCTGGCCGCCCAGCGTCGCGAGCAACCGGCCCGTTAACGCATCCCACAGGCGCGCCGTGCCGTCGGCTCCGGCGGTGAGGATTGTCCGGCCATCGGGACTGAAGACGGCGCCAAAGACCGTGCCGTGATGCCCGCGCAACACCAAGCGCACGCGCGACTCGCTCAGGGTCGTGCGCAGCGCGTCCAGCGCCTCGGTCGTGGGCGCCTGGCGCACCGCCTCGCGCGCCAGCAACAGGCTCAAATCAGGGTTGTTCTGCGACTGGACCGTCGCGTTGGTGGCCAGCTCACGGGAAACGGCAACCCCACGGGCAGCCTCGGCCTGACGCCGCTGCAGGTCAGCCGCGCGTTGTTCCGTCTGGGCCAGGCGTTGTTCCGTCTGCGCCTGGATACGCGCCGCCTGCGCCTGATCGCGCTGCTTGAGCGCAAGAACCGCCGTGGCGAGAGCGATCACCAATACAACGGCCAAGCCACCGGAGAATACGCGCGCCACGCGGCCACGCCGCCGCTCCGAGTGGGCCAACGCGCTGGCCGCCTCCGCGCGTTGCTGTTCCGTGGCGGCCAATCGTTGCGCCGCCTCTAACTCGTGTTGCTGGTGCGCGCGCTCTTCTTCCTCCTCGCGCGTCGTGAGCACCACGCTGGCGTCGAGGAAGGCGCGCTCCTGGCTGTTCAGGCTGTCCTCCTGGAGCGCCCGCCATTCGAGAGCCTCGGCGAGGCGCGCGCCCCGGTAGAGCAGCCCATCATCCCGACGCAGCCGCTCCCACTCGCGGGCGGCCTCGGTCAGCCGTCGCTGCAGCCGCAACCCGGCGCGGTCTTCGTCCAGCCACGCGCGCAGACGCGGCCAGCCCCGGATGAGCGCCTCGTGCGCGACCTCCACCACCTGCCCGTGGGTAGGGCTATCCTCACTGGTCGTCAGCAGCCTGGCCGCGACCAGGTCTTGCACCACCACCTCGACCG
>JAABUM010004354.1_pt1 | contig 16110 bp, 19 predicted proteins | sample 5559161 | NCBI WGS metagenome assembly JAABUM01 (sample SAMN10711868, study PRJNA513369) | rock metagenome | isolation source: Antarctica rocks | place: Antarctica: Victoria Land, Siegfried Peak nord
GGTGCTCCCCTGGGCGAGCCCGCGCCAGCCCGGTGGCTGGACGGCGGTGGTGCGGCACTTCCGCGATGGGCATCGCGAGACCTGGTGGGCCGCCGACCTGCGCCTCGCCGGGATGGCTCCGGAGAAGGCGCTGCGCCTCGTGGCGGTGACGACCGATCCGGCGCGCCTCCCCGCCGACAGCACCTGGTACCTGCTCACGAATCTGCCCCATCCCGACGCCCCGCACGCCGCCACCTCGCCCATCGCACCCGCCGCCCTCGCCGAAGTCGCGCGGCTCTACGGCCTGCGCACCTGGGTCGAGCAGGGCTACAAGCAGATGAAGCAGGAATTGGGCTGGGCCGACTGGCAGGTGCGGACGGATCGCGCCATCCGCCGCCACTGGGCGCTGGTCTGCACGGCGTTCAGCTTCTGTTGGTGGGCCTGGAGCCGCGCCCCCGACGGATCGACGGTGCCCACGGGCACGACCACCAGCGACCAACCGGTGCCGGTAGCCAACGCCGGGCGGGGGGAAAATGTGGCCGCGACACACGCTGCGCGCCGATCGGCCGAACGTCCCCTGGCCGGTGGCCCTGCGGCGGGTGCAGGCCTGGCTCCATCCCTGGACCCTGCTCTGGCGCTGGTGGCGCGCCTGGTCGCCGCTGCCACCACCTCCGCCACTCCAAACCCTGCTTGACTCGCTCTGGCGCGGACACCCGCTCGACTGCTTCGTCCGCTAGCAACAAACTACCGACTAGACCATTCCACATGGGTTCTTTCTGCCGAGCAAAAGATTCCCTTATAGGCCTTGCCTATCTTGTTGACCCCACTCCTCAGCTCTGCGGGGGCTCCGCAGGTGACGCAGTAATATTGCACTCCCGTGATCGGGTTCCCTGTTCATCAATATCCCGCGCAAGTTGTTCCTCGCTTCCGACGGGTGCTGGTGACGCCACTGGTGCCATCTCGCCGGGCAGTCAGACTGCCTTGAGCGGATCAACCACAGGGGTAGTGCTGGTCTTACTTACAGCACCGGCCTTCACTATCTCGGCGGCGCTGGCGATAGAGTCTATGACGCCATAATTTGCGAAGCCGAGGGCTCGTCCTACTGCGCTGGTTTCAGCAACTTCGTGGGGACTCGCCTTCTCGATCGTCTTCGTTGTATTTGGATCCACCGCGCTGATACCCGCCCACTCCCCTTCTGGGATGGTAACAGTGGCCTTGATGACGACGATTGGGCTGAACTGCAAGATTTCGGTTTTAATTGTCCGAGTACCTTCCCAGGTTTCCTCATCGAAGAGCGGGACTCGTCCCGCTACCGTCAGGTAATCCTTGCCGTGGATTGCCACGGTATTTTTCTTGATGACCTCCTCTTTTGTTTTTGCCATACATGTTTCACCTCCTTTCTCGTGTACTTGTCGACGGCTCGAACGTCGGTGCCTTCCGGCCAAGCGTCCCCTAAATTATCCTCTTACACCGAATACAACCTTGCTGCCCATCATCGAGGTTGATCGTCTCGTTGTGGCTACATATCGCTTTGGTCTTCGAACATGCCTCACAATTGCTTGCCCACGCTGTAGCCCGGGCAAATAAGTGGCGTAGAAATTTTGACACTCGCCGACATAGTTGGTAGCCTGAGTGCGGGCTTCGCGCGCGGCGTGTGCCGTCAGGGGGGCGGGTCGTCAGGGAGGCGCATGGCAACAGCACACGCGAGCCTCGCGGCACTCAGCCCCGCGCAACGCGACGCGGCACTGGAATACTATCGGCTGCTCCGCCCCGCCTTGGAGGATGGCGTCCCGCTCGCGCGCTTGGCGCGCGAGGTCGGGCTGCCGCTGCGCACCGCGCAACGCCGGGTCGCTGCCTATCACCGGCTGGGCCTTGCCGGGCTGGCCCGCAGGCCACGGGGCGATCGCGGCCGGGCGCGCGGTGTCCCGGCGCAATTGCAGCACCTCATCGAAGGGTTGGCCCTCCAGCGCCCCAGGCGCAGTCTCGCGGCGATCCAGCGGCTGGCTGCTGGCATCGCGCGCGAGCATGGCTGGCGCGTACCGGGATACGATCAGGTCCGCACCATCGTGCGGCAACTCGACCCGGCGATGGTCACCCTGGCTCATGAAGGCACCGCCGCCTATGCCGACGCGTACGATCTGCTCCACCGCCGCACGGCCGACCATCCCAACGCGATCTGGCAGGCCGATCACACGCTGCTGCCGATCAACCTGCGCGGAACCGACGGCACGACGGTCCAACCCTGGCTCACGGTCATCGAAGATGATTATAGCCGGGCGATCGCGGGCTATCGCCTCACGCTGGAGACACCCACGGCGTTGCACACGGCGCTGGCCTTCCGCGCGGCGATCTGGCGGTCCGGCGAGCCGCGTGCGCCAGTCTGCGGCATCCCCCTCGCGTTCTACACCGACCACGGCAGCGACTTCACCTCCCGGCACATTGAGCAGGTGGCCGCCGACCTCCGGATCCAACTCATCTTCTCCCTCCCCGGCAAGCCGCGCGGCCGGGGGAAGATCGAACGGTTCTTCCGCACCGTCGAGCAGCTGTTCCTCTGTCAGCTCCCCGGCTACGCGCCGGGTGGCGGCGGCCCGGTGCCGCCGACCCTCACGGTGCCCGCTTTCGAGGAACGCTTCCGCGCCTGGCTCCTGGACGAGTATCAGCAGCAACGGCACAGCGAGACGGGCGAGGCCCCGGTCGCCCGCTGGTCGGCAAGCGGCTTCCTCCCGCACTTGCCGGAGAGCCTGGAGCAGCTGGACCTCCTGCTCCTGACGGTGCCGAAGGCGCGTCGGGTGCAGCAGGATGGCATCCACTTCCAGGGGTTCCGCTACCTCGACATCACGCTCGCTGCCTATGTCCGGGAGGAGGTGCTCATCCGCTACGACCCGGCGGATCTCGCGGAGGTCCGCGTGTACCGCCACGGCCAGTTCCTCTGCCGCGCGGTCTGCGCCGAACTGGCGGGGGAGACGATCGGGCTGAAGGAGATCGTCAGCGCGCGGAACCGGCGTCGCCGCGACTTGCGGGGCCAGCTCGCGGCGCGCGAGGCAGTCGTGGCAACCCTGCTGGCGCTGCGGCGGTCCGAGCCCGATGAGGACCCGATCAGCCCCATTCCAATTCCAACGGCCAGCCCGGTCGCGCGGCCCAAGTCATCCTTGAAGCGGTACGTCAATGAGTGAGGGGGACGGCGCCGCGACCGACGAGTTCATCGTCACCAAGGAATACCGCCGCTTCACCGAGTTCTGCGACGCCTGTCGGCGGGATCGCTACATCGGACTCTGTTACGGCCCGCCCGGCGTCGGCAAGACCCTCTCCGCCCGGCAGTATGCCCGCTGGGATCTCATCGAGGCGGTGCGCCCGCACTATCTCTGGCCCGCGCAGCCCCCGGCGGCGGCCTTGCCGTGCCGCACGGTCCTCTATACCGCGCCGGTCACCGGCAGCGCGGGCAAGGTCGAGCGAAGCGTGCGCGACCTCCGCCAGCGGGTGAATCTGCTCGTCGAGGACGCCACGATCGCGCTCCACGGCGGGACGGGCAATGGCTACGCGACCGGCGCACCGGACATCGTCGAACTGCTGATCGTGGACGAGGCGGACCGTTTGCGCCTGCAGGGGCTGGAGCAATTGCGCGACATCTACGATCACAGCCGCCTCGGCCTGATCTTGATCGGGATGCCAGGTCTGGAGAAGCGCATGGCGCGTTATCCCCAGCTGTACTCCCGGGTCGGCTTCGTCCACCAGTACCGCCCGCTCTCGGGCGAGGAATTGCGGTTCATCCTCGAGCACAAGTGGGAGCGACTGGGCCTCAATCTCGACCCGACCGACTATACCGACGCCGAGGTGATCGCCGCCATCACGCGGATCACCGGCGGGAACTTCCGCCTGGTCCAGCGCCTCTTCGTCCAGATCGAGCGCATCTTGCAGATCAATAGCCTCCGCACGATTACCGGCGAGGTCGTCCAGGCGGCGTGCGAGCACCTAGTCATCGGCGAGACCTGAGGGGCGGCTGCCGCTTGCGGATGTCGACCTACCAGCGCCAACGAGTCCCCCGCATACTACGCCAGATAATTCACAAACTTACAGAGATGCGCTGCGATCAACAAGGCAAGACGACTATGCTTTGAGAAATATTCTGATAGGTGATCGCACGCTTCTCCTTGGCCGTGGGTGCCATGGATACGTAGCGGTGCTGGTGCCGTCTTGAAGGAGGGTCGTCGCTGATGACGTTCTCGCGTTTCTTTCTGTGCGATCTCCAGGTCCATACCCCGGCAGATGCGCAGCAGCGCTATGGCAACGTCGGTGGCCCCGATCCCCATCCCGCTTTTGCCGAGCGCCTGATCAAGGCCCACGTAGCGGCTGGTGTGCAGATCATCGCGGTCACCGATCACAACCGCATCGACTGGTACCCGATGCTGCGCGATGCCGGCGATCAGTATGGTGTCACGGTCTTTCCGGGGCTGGAGATCAGTGTGAACGGTTGCCATCTCCTGGTCATCTGGGAGCGTGAGGAGTACGCCTTTGCCCAGCGCTTCCTAAACTGAAACCCAGGTGAAACCCACATACCCCGCGCTGGAGACCATGTAGTTCTCATCGGCGCTTCGGTTTAGGTTTGCTGTGGGAACCTAATGAGCCGCCATTGATGGCCGGGCGCGAGCCGAGGATCGTCACGAGTGGTCAGGTGCTAGACATCGCCGCCCTGGCCCATAAGCACCGCGGCCTCGTCTTCGCGCCCCACTCGACCGCGAAGACGATGGGGCTCTTCGGCCAACGTGTGTGCCGCAATAGCCAGCAGATCGCGCAGAGCAGTGCCATCCTGGGCTTCGATGTCTTCGGGGAGCGGCGTGCGGATGTCCTGTCCAACCCGCGCACCGAGTTCGGGGATGTCCCGCCCCGCTGGTTCATCACCACCGATACGCGCAGTTTCGAGGATGTTGGCAAGCGCGCCACCTATCTGAAGCTGGGGGCCGTGCCGACCCTCGAGGGTATCCGCCAGGCCTTCATCGCCGCCGAGACCCGCGTCCGCTTCCCGATCGCCCTGGAAGCGGACTGGAAGCACGTCCAGCAGATCAACTTTCTCGCCAGTCCGGTGCCCAACTGGCCACATATCGAATCGATCAAGATCGAGGGCGGCTTCCATGATGGCCTATCTGTGGAATTCGGGCCGGGGCTAAACGCGATCATTGGCGGCAAAGGGACCGGGAAATCGACGCTCATCGAGATCATCCGCTACGTGCTTGAAGCGGGAGAGCCTTTCGAGCCCGAGCTGAAAAACAACCGCAAGGTGAATTTCCCGGCGAATGCTGAGGCGGATATCGCCTTTCGCACTGCCGACGGCGACCTCTATGTCGCCCGCCGAAGCGGTGACACGCCGCCGGCCCGACTACTGCGGGGCGCAAAAGACACCGATGTCGCCGTCAACAAGCGCACCTCGGCACGCGTATTCGGTCAGCGGGAGATGCGGACCCTGGTCGAGGATGCCGAACGGCGGCGCGAATTCGTCGCCTCGCGGATTGGCGAGGAATGGATTACGGCGAAGAGTCGCGAACGCGAGTTGCTGGCCGAGGCACAAACACTCGACGGACAGCTCCAGACGGTCGAGCAGGGGCTCGCCCGCCTGGACGAGTTGGAGTCGGAACTTGCCGACCTCCGGGAACGACTCGACCGGGCGAAGGAACGGGGCATCGAGGACCTGCTACACCAGTCGGAGGCGATAGGGCGGACGGATCGCGCCATCAAGACCCTGATCGCCTGGCCGAAGGAGGTGCGCGCGGCGGCACAGGCGTTGGGGAAGACGGTGTCGCCGCCGAAGGTTGCGGTGCAGACGCCCAACGCCGACCTCCTGAATGCGATCGTTGCTGACCTGGCGGAGGTCGTCGCGACGACGACGGCCGGGCTGGAGCAGGCGATCACCGCCACCGATGCCCGACTAACCATCCCTTACCAGGCATGGCTCAACACCGTGGAAGAACATCGCGCACACCTCGCCGCCGCGCTCGCCGAGCTGGGCATCTTCGATCTGGATGAAATTTCCAAAGACCAGCGGCGGATGGTCGAGATCGAGCATGCGATTACCCTATATCACTCGACGCGCAAGAATGCGACAGAGCTGGAAATCAAGCGGTCAGCAGTCTTATATCAGCTCGCCGATATACGACGCCAGCAGTCGCGGCTTGTCGTTCGCGCGGCGCGCGATCTCACCGCCGCTGTGGGCAACCGCGTGCGGTTGCGGGTCGATCCGCTTGCCGATAGGCAGGCGCTCTCGAAAGCGCTCCAGGATGCGGTGAGGGGCCAGAAGGTTCGCGGGGAGCAAACCAACAAGCTCGCCATGGTGCCGCCGACAACCATCGCGACCGCCATACGCGGCGGCAGCGCCGAGCTACAGAAGCTGGGTATGAGTCCGGGCACGGTCGCCGCGCTCGCCGCCCTGGCACCGGAGATGGTGCGGCGCATCGAACAGACGGCGACCCCTGACCTGATCCAGATCGAGATCGACCTCGGCACGCCAGGTACCGAGAAGTGGACCGCGATCGAGCAGTCCTCACCAGGCCAGCGCTCGATGGCCATGCTCACCCTCTCGCTCTCCAGCGGGGTGGAGCCGCTCATCATCGACCAGCCCGAGGACGATTTGGACAACCGCTATATTTACGACGAGGTGGTGAAGATCCTGAGCAAGGTCTGCCGCTCACGCCAGGTCATCGTCGCCACGCACAACGCCAACATCCCCATCCTCGGCGATGCCGAGCTGATCCTTGCCTTCGACGCGGCCGCGAGCCAATCGTCAGTGTTGGCCTGCGGCGGCCTCGAAGATCGGAGTGTCGTCGAGCACGCGCGGCATATCCTTGAAGGTGGCGATGAGGCTTTCAGCGCCAGGCACCAGCGCTACCAGGCCGTGAAGAGCTAGCCATACTGGGAAGCACTCCTGCCCAGCGCGCGATGGCGGTGGTGCCCAGTATGCTGCCCCTGAGCGAGGTGGCTTATTAGAGTAACGTCGTAATAGGGCGCGGGGCCAGCCGCCCCCTGCCCCCACCCGCCGCTCAGCGGGCGAGCTGCCGGTTGACCAGGCCGACCACCGCGCAGACCCGGCGCGTGTGCCCGGCGCGGTGCTGGCGGTCGCGGGCGGACAGCGCCTCGAAACGGCGCAGCCGCCCGATGCTGTGTTCGGCCTTGACCCGGCGGCGCGCGATCGCCCGATTGTAGGCGCGGTCCTCGTCCGGGCGTGGCTGCCCCTTCGGTTTCTTGCGCGGGCTGTAGCCCTCGGGATGGAGCGTGGCGAGGCCCTGGTACGCCGCATCGCCCATCAGTCCCGTGCCAGGCGGGAGTCGCGCGGGCAGCGCGGACCCCTTGAGCACCGTGATGTCGGCGGTCGGCCCCGGCACGCTGTCGGCCACGTCAACGATCCGCCCGGTCTCCTCCTCCACGGCGACCTGGCTCTTGATCGTGTGCGCCTTCTTCTTGCCGCTATACCACGCCTGCTGCTCGGCGGGGTCGTCCGGCCGCTGCACCCGCTGCTCGAAGGTGTCCACCAGCACCATCAGCCCCGGCGTGTTCTTCAGCACCTGGGGCAGATCCCGCCGGTGATGCGGGCCGGGGTCCGGCAGGCGCATGCTGTCCCGCCCGGCGGCTTCCAGCAGCGGCAGAAGGCGCGCGACGGTGCGCGATGCCGGCCGATCGTCCAGCCCGAAGAGATAGCCGAGCACCGGGAAGGTGGGATACTGCCGCAGCCAGATGATCGTCAGCAGGACCTGATCGGCCAGCGACAAGGTGAAGCGGCGACCGCCACCGATGGCCCGGCGACGCGCGGGCCGGGCTAAGCGCTGCTGCTCGGCCATGGCGTAGGGGGCCGCAAGCTCCTGGACGATCTGGCGGTACTCCGCCACGCTGCTGCCGGTCATCGCCCGGAACACCGCCGGATGCTGCGTCAGCCACGCCGAACGCCCGATCATGCCCCGACCCCCGCCGTTTCCACCATCGCCGCTAGGGCGAGTATACTGCCACCATCGTTATTGCGACGCTTCTCTATTGGGGTGCAGTGTCTGGTGTGTCGGCACGATCGCCGTGATCTTGGGATCTTTAGCGATATGTCGTACGCGGCCTGGACAGCCACATCGCCGGGTACCTCGCCGCTCACCTTGCCGCTGGCGATCACGATCGGGGACACGCCGCACGCCGTCAGGAGCCCGGCGGGGTACCCGGCGATCAGCGCGCACCCGGCGTTCGCCGTCGCGTGGTCGGCGCGGTACCACAGCTTCGTCACCCTCCGGAGTTGCCGCATCGTGACCGTCCCTTTCCCCTGCGGGCGCGGCGGAGCACGCATACTTGCCCATCGCCGCACCCAGCTCCCCCTGGTCAGGCGGCGTCGAGCGCCGCACACGTGCCGCCGGTGGCGACGTGGATCAGCGTGTACGCGGTGGTCCGGATCGCCTCCAGGTTGCGCGTCAGGGTCGCCCGATCAGCGGCCCAGTGCGCGACGTAGGGGAAGGTGTAGCCCCCGGCGTCGATGCCGAAGTGGTGCAGCACGACGAAGGTCGCGCCCTCGGCGATCGTTTCGGCGTCCATCGTGTTCACCCCGGCCCGCGCCCCGGCGACGTGGTGCGCGCACTTGTGGGCGAGGGTCTTGGTCGCCTGGTCGCCGGCGAGGCGGGCGTGGACTGCGATGCGTCGCCGGGCGGGGGCGTAATACCCGTTCGCCCGCCCGGTCTCCTCGCGGATCAGCGCGATCCCCTCGGCGGCGAGGAAGGCCGCCAGTCGGTCCCACAGTCACGCGGCGGCGTCGCTCGCACCGGCCAGCAGGTGCGGCAGCGGGGCGTCGGCGAGGGGTGCGCCCTCGGTCTGGGCCAGGTCGAAGACGGTCGCCACCCCGAAGCCGGTCACGAGCGCGCCGCCGTCGCCCGCTGCGGTACCCTCGTCGCCCTCGGCGAGGACACGCCGGTAGGGGGCGATGATGCGGAGGCCCCGCTCCCCTTTGCACACCTGCCGCCCGAGCGCTTGCCAGGCGCGGTACCCGGCGACGCGGGTCGCGTCCGGGGACGCCTCGCCACAACATCGGTGACACCGGCGTGTACCTGAGATGGCAGCATAACTGGCAGGTACGAGAGGCGGGTTTGGCGCTGGAAAGCCGTTTCGCGCGCGCCCGAGGGGTGATTTTCCTGCCACGCTGACTACACGCCGGTGTCACACATCATACGGCGAGGCGTGATCAGGCGACCTTTTCGAGGCGATCACCATCGAGATAGTAGATAACGAAGGTTCCTTGCTTAATAGTGCCGGCGCGGATGGTGAGTGGCTCGCGGAAGTAAGCGCTACCCGAACTATCCTCGCTGTTAAACACAGGTACTTCAAAGGCCTTGACACCGATAAATTCCTGGTCGCGTCCGCCGCGTCGGTTCAGGAGCCCTTTCTTCCAGCGCACCTTATCGCCCACGGCAAGCGGCTGCTTGGTCGTGTAACTAGCGTAAAGCTCGTCGAGCGACAGACTTTCCGTGTGGTCGCCCTTCTCCGAAGAGCAAGCTTCCGAAAGTAATGCCGCCAATGCTGATTTAGACATAGGATACCTCTTGGTTGGTTGTTACCTGGTGACAGTTAGCACACGTTTGTGGGCCGTTCAATAACTTTTTTCAGTGGCGATTCAGCATTCCTCCGCCAGCATGATCGTTAGTACTCGCATCGTCTTTACCGGGTCGCTGGGGTCGTCGCTCTTCCAGTTCATATCGGGCGAGAGATAGTCGATCTTCCATACCACCGCGATCCCTTGGTGGTTGAATCCTCCGCTGCTCCGCTCGTCTTTCGGATCGGTGAAGGGCGTGAAATGCTCGTAATGAGCCACCTTGGAGTACACACGCAATTGCTCCACGCAGGGCAGGGCGTAGATACCCGGACTGTTCACGATCAGCCCGTGGAGACCTAATGATTTGCGGCACAGGTCGTTATACACGGCGATCTTTTCGTGGTCGGTCATCGTCTTCACTCCTTTGAGGTCGGTTTCAGAAAGCACGTCTGAAAACCTTGCCCGTCGGCGAGACTGGGGTGATCGGGGTCAAGAAGGCTCCGACCGAGGATTCCCGTTCGGGAGGCGGTTGGATGCCTTGACGACGAGGAGGGGCGATGCCCCTGTTTTTTCTTGCTCACTAATGGGGATAACTGCGAGATTTTTCCGGGGAAGAAAGGAAGTGCATGATACGGTATGCAAGAGGGGCGGCGGGGCACCCCGCCGCTGGTTAGCAATCTTTTTCGATCACGCTCTATACTGGAAGAGAGTCGGTCGTACAGAACGAACGTTCTGCCGCTCAAGTCCGGCGCAGCAGAAAGGGGGTGCGGCGATGTGAAGCACGGAATCGACCAAAGGAAAGCGGCCAAGGTGTGCCACCACCTCAGCCGCTAACGGATCGACGGGCCGATGCAGCCCATCAACCACCGATAAGTCCATTGTAGCTGCATCGGCCCTCACTGAACAGCCGGTTTACTTCAGCAGGGAGGGTTTTGTCTTGAAAGGGAACATTCGTACCATCTTTCGCCGTCTCATGGCCGCGATCGCGCGGCTTTGGCCGGTGATTCACCGCACTGAGATGATGCTTAACCGCACAGAGATCATCATAGCGCTGCTCTACTATGGGGTGGGGCTCGTCTATTACCTCACCGTGCTATCGCACCATCAGATGTAGCTAGGGAGGGGCGGCCTGGTCGATCCAGGCTGCCCCTCCATCGAATTCGCTGTCACCTCGCCACCGTACCGCAGTTCTTCGATCCTTTTGTCGGCGTCGGGACGTGCTCTTCCTCAGCGAGGATGTAATGGAGAACGTCCCGCATCTCCCGTTTGATCGAGCCTTGGAAACGCGGGTTCTACACCGAGTGGTACTGGAAGATACGCCAAGATGATAACCGTACATACCCTTGCCGATGATTCCGCGATCGTTTATACCTTTTAAGCGAGCGTTTTCCGCGCCAGCAAGCCAAATTTTCGACGCAACCACCATATTGTTAATGCTTTAAAAGTATTAGCAGTTTATCGACCTAGAGATACTCCTATCGCCTGAATGCCAATCGTGGACTGATCGTGGACTGATTAATAGTCCTATCCATGAGGAAGACGCGCGGCTCTTCGACTACGCTGACCTCCCGTGCGACATTGATCTCCTAGCGGGTGGGGCACCCTGTCAACCCTTCAGTCTCGGCGGCAAGCACGCTGGCCAAGCCGATCCACGCAACATGTTCCCCGAGGTCTTTCGCGCGGTCCGCGAACTCCAGCCGAAAGCTTTCCTTTTGGAGAACGTGCGAGGCCTTACGCGCACTTCTTTCCGCCCCTACTTCGATTACATCATCGAGCAATTAGCTTTCCCGCATGTCGCGGCACGGCCAGACGAAAGTTGGGAGGACCACAAAGCTCGTCTTCTTTTCTATCACGGTTTGGGTGACGCGGTCGATGGACCATTGGGGGGGCAGACATCCGATCGCCGCTACGACATCGCACCGCCGCGCGTCTACAACGTGGCCGACTTCGGCGTGCCGCAACAGCGCCACCGCGTCTTCATCATCGGTTTCCGGCACGACCTCGGGCGTTCCTGGTCGTTCCCCAAGCCCACGCACTCCGAGGATGCCCTGCTCTATGCCCAATATGTGGACGGCTCCTACTGGGCGGAACACGATGTGCCCTGTCGTCCGGTGCCGTCGAAGCTGGAGAAGAAGATCCGTGACCTGGCCGCGCGCCCTAAGCCCGCGACCCTGCGCTGGCGCACGGTCCGGGACGCCATCGGCGATCTGCCCGAGCCGGTGAAATACCAGCCGCACCCCGACTACGATCACCACGTCGGCATCCCGGACGCCCGCGTCTACCCTGGCCACACTGGCTAGCCCCTGGGATTGGCTGGCCAAGGCGATCAAGGCGGGCGATCACGGCAACCCGGGCGGCGAGAACATGCTGCGCCGCGACGACGGGAGCGTGCGCTACTTCACTGTCAGAGAGCTGGCGCGGCTCCAGGCGTTCCCCGACGACTGGCATTTCGCTTCGTCCTGGACGGAGAGTCGGCGGCAGCTCGGAAACGCGGTGCCGGTGACGATGGCGGAGATCATGGCGAGACGGGTCGCGGAGGCGCTGGCGGCACCAGGCCTATCGGATACTGTTGGATGTGGTTCTCCGCTCGTCGCCGTCGCGGATTAGATTTGGCGTACTCTGATTGCTAGTCCGCGTTGGTCATGGTGGCGGCCAGCAGCGAGGCGTGGAGCTTGAGTTCCAGTCCGGGATTGGTGCGTGCATGGAGGCGCTGGCTACCCATCGCTTCCAGTTGGCTATACAGCGCCTCGATCCGCCTGCGGTAGGTGCGCAGGGCCAGCTTGTCGACCCACAAGTTGGGGGCCATGTTGGCCCGGCGGAGCGGCACCAGCCGGACGCCGGTGTCGGCCAGGATGCTCGCCTCGTCGGCCCCCGCGTTGTACGCCTTGTCGGCGTAGACGGTCGCCCCGGCGGGCAGGCCGTAGGTCAGCTCGTGGACCGGCGTCAGGTCGTGCAAGCCGCCGGGGAGCAGGTCGAAAGCGACCGGGACGCCGCTCGTGGTGCAGACCAGGTGCAGCCGCCAGCCGAAGAAGTGCTCGCGCTTGGCGGCGCAATAGCCGCAGAAGGCCTTGCCGTGCAGCTTGCGACACCGCCCCGCCCGCGCCCGTCGGCAGACCGGGACGGGCATGCTGTCCATCAGGAAGGTCGCCCGTGCGCGAAGAGTTCGCCCAGCGTTTCCAGGCGGAGCCGGAACCACGCGGCCAGCGCGTGCAGCCGCCGGTTGAGGCGTGAGGTGCTCAGCCGCCCCGACAGGTAGCGCCCCAGCTGCAGGACGTGCAAGGCGCGCTCGTGGTGGTTGTGGAAGTACTTGGCCGCAACCACCGCCACCGCCAGCACCTCGGCGTCGCTGATCTGCGCCAGCGGGTGGCTCCGGTGGGCGAGCGCGCGCATCGTCTCGTCAATCACCACGTACACCGGTACAATGAAGTCGTCGTTCATGCGCCCTCCCGGCTGCGATCTGGTGCCCAAGCAACACCATTCTCCGCCGGAGGCGCACGAACGCCAAACTAGCAATCAGCGTTCCTATATCTACGGGCGGTTTTGCATTGAAACCGAATTTTATTGTAAACAAAGAGCGGCCCGACTATGCGGCTTTAGCCGCATATGCGATCATGGGCCTACTCCAGGAGGGCCGGGGGCACAGCGGCCGGGGCCTCGCCCGGTCAAGGGTGGAACCGCCGCAGGCGGCGCGCAGCGCCCTTGATTAGGTGGGATGGCCGCTACGCTGGGAATAGAGGGAGAACGCGACCCCGCACGATCGGAGAGACGATGCAGCCGAACGATGCGCGCCACGCCCGGCCAACGCCTGGGGGTCCCCCAAGCTTTTGGTAATCAAGTGTCTCCGACAGGGACGACACCATTGAAAACTGCCTGAAATGCGTCTCAACGGGCCGATGGCGGTGATTTTCCGTTGCCCTCACCCCACTTTTCGGGACCCTTCCACCCAAATCACCAAAAGATCGGGAGAGCCAAATTAAGTGATCAGTGACACGCAGGCCCGCCGCAGCCATTACAAACGCCGTCTCGCGTATCTCAACGCCCAAGTGCAACTGTAGAAGTTAGTCTTCTGCAGACTGAGATGATCAACCCGTCGTCAGTGGGAGGACGTGTTGCCACCGCCCGCTTCCATCTGTGGATCTGGCGGTGCCCTCATCGTAGTAGATTGGTCAGTTGCCCGCATAAACGATCACTCATCAGGCTGACGTTCGTCCCACTGTGCTGGACGTATTGGATCATCTCCAGAGGTCGACCTTATCTGCTCGAATTGCCTTTGCGACATCTTCGCGGTTCGCAGGTTAGCACCATCAAATATCGCCCCAAACGTCGTTGCGCCACGTAGGTCAGCGTTAGAAAGATTAGCTCCTTGCAATTGCACGCTGTCCAGCTTCGCTTCGCGCAGGTCGGCATCACTAAGATTGACTGTCACGCCAGATTGTTGCACCCGGCCTGGAAGACGCAAATTCCGCAGATCCAGTTTCCCAAGGTTTGTTGCCCGTAGATCGATAGTGTGGCTATTAAGCGACTGAGGATACTGGATCCGCTCCCCTAGAATGCTCAGAATAGCTTGGATCTCGTTGTCAGGACGCGGAGGCATACCTGTCCCAACTAGGTCGAGCGGTGCCGCCTTGCGTACATAAGCCGCCAGAATTTCTACTGATGGCCAAAGGTATTCGGGTGAGATAGACGCGACCTGAACGAGCGCATACATCCCTCCAAGTTTCTTGCTTGCATTGTCTTCCCCAAACTGTTCTGCCGCCTTAGTAAATCGCTCGATTAACTGGCTCTTGCGGGTTAACTCGAATGTTTCGCGATTTAAGTAGAATGTCAGCCCTGTAAATATGAGGCCCGCAATTACCACTAGACCAGTTGCAATGCTGGCATAGAGCTTTGCCACCTCTGTGCGGGCCTTAACCTGCTCAGTCTGCACTGGGTCGCTACCTGCATCATTCGGACGAATGTAAGTAGGTGCATATATTGCGCCGACAAGGGAAACTATGATAATAGCTATAGCACATCCAACGACGACGTTCCTTATACATTTCATTAGATTACTCCTAAGTACGGCAACGCACTTGACGGCAACAACGTACAGGTTGTATTGTACAACAGGAATGTTGTACGCGAAGGAGGATGCCTCCGGTGGCGTATCACGTCATTCCCTATCGACAGGAGAGCAATTATGGACCTCCCTGCTTTGATTTCCTTGATAACGTCGAAGCTCGTGACCCTCACCAGTATTCAATGTTACACGTGCTGGTCACTGAGAGACTCCAGCAAGATGCTACACACGTAGCACCCATATGCATCCAGGCTGATATGGCGGGGAGAATCTGGGAGTGCAAGGATCCCCGACCGCGAAGAGGGCGGGTTGCAACCTTGCTCTACTTTTACTGGACTGATCCCCTCGCTCCTCAGGGTGCATCACACTATGTTGTCATATTGAATGGCTATTGGAAGCGCGACAACTCAGTTGACGTGCAAGCCTTGGCGCTTGCACAAGGGTACTATCGAGATTGGAGAAACCGCCGTGGTTAACAACGAGCACCGAACGGCGTTCACGATAGATCGTGACATAGATGACAATGCCTTCTCAAGATACTTCGCTGAGCGTCCGCAATACCCCGGCCAAGAAGCGCGACTACACGCAGCGAACGAGGCGATTGATTTAGTTATCCAGTTGCATCGATTGCGTAACGAGCGCGGCTTGACACAAGCAACGCTCGCTGAGCAAGCGGGCCTGCAACAGCAGGCCGTGAGCCGCCTTGAGCGTGGGTTTTCGCCGTCAATGCAACTTGGAACTCTACGACGTTACCTTGAGGCACTAGGATGTGACATGGATATACTGGTAACCGATAAGGCAACGCGACGCCTTTTGGGACGCATCTGCCTCCCAGGTAGCTGAACACGAACCGTAGCCTGGCAAACGTCCAACTGTCACCCCGAACTCCATGACCCAGCGCGGCACGCGCTGGGTCATGGTTATGGCTTCCGCGCGAGCACCTTGAAGCGCCGAGCTTCAAGCAGGAATATCTCACGTTTCCGACCATGTGGGGGCTGCCGTGTCGCAACGGAGATCATCTCCGCCAGCGTGTGGTCATCAATCGGCAGCACCAAATGCAGCTCGTCCAGCTTGATGTCGCAGGCATCTTGTAGCAGCGCGATATTGGCCTCATCCGTGATGCCGAGCCGCTCCGTGATGAGCGTACGGAATGTTCCGCCCTCAACGGTTTGCGTGCAGAGCACCCGGAGCATCGCGGCGGTGTAGACCAGGTGCCGGTTGTGGTCGATGCCGCAGTCGTCGATCATTAGCCTTTTTCCTGTGCAAATCTTGGATCATGTTGAAGAGGGTGACATGATCGCGCGATAGGGCAACTAGGCATCAAAATGCGCCGGGATGCAAAGCGAAGAAAAGCGTGACGGAAAGCCAAAAACCCGTAACTACCATTACTCAAGGTACACCAACCTTTAATTAGCGTGCCTTGATCATTCGTGCGCCTCCGACGCTGCCGCCGCGGGGCGGGGCACCCCCTCCCCCGCCGTGCGCGACCTGCCTCCCCCGTAAGCACCGCTCACGCGCCGAGCGCGTCCGCGAGGAA
>JAABUM010004355.1_pt1 | contig 16103 bp, 12 predicted proteins | sample 5559161 | NCBI WGS metagenome assembly JAABUM01 (sample SAMN10711868, study PRJNA513369) | rock metagenome | isolation source: Antarctica rocks | place: Antarctica: Victoria Land, Siegfried Peak nord
CATCGAACAAACATCGTAAGCCATCTCCCGACTTTAGGCCACTACCCCCGGCGCGGCCACATCAGCGGAATACCTGACTTCGTGCAAGCGTCGCCCGCCAGATGGAAAGCGAAGCCGCACACGAGCGCCATAAACAGAACGTGGCCCCAGCCGAACAGCAGCAGGGGCGAGCAGAGCAGGGCGCAAAACGCAACGCCCGTGAGAGAGTGCGTCACGGTGCGATGTCCGAACTTCTTCTCAAGCCAGAGCGCGAGCGGATACACGCAAAAGCCCGCTCGACTTGAGGGTGTGTCCACATCGGGCAGGAGAGAACCAAGGGCGGCAGCGCCTAACACGGGAGGGGAGATCTCGCCTCCAAAAAGCGCGGCGAGTCCGGCGTAAGCGACCGTGCCCACCGCGACATGAGTTAAAGCCATCATCGCGTTGAAAAATCCTTTTCGCAGCGCTCCCCTGCTCTAACGAAAAAAAGTCGCCAATCCCGCCACAGGGATGACGGAGTTGGCGACTTTTAAAAGAATGGGACAGGGCATAACCAGACCAAAACGCCCAAGTCCGGCAAAAAAGATACGCAGTCACAACGACGGAGTTATCACATCATCGTGACTGTGGCTACAGCGTAAGGGAGCGAAGCGAGAAGTATCTCACTCTCTGTGAATGTTCCATAAAAGGGGAACCATCCAATTATTTTATTGAGAAAATGTCCCTGCGCGCTTTGGTTTCCTTATAAGGCGTCCACGAATCCATCGAGATCGCGTCGCTTGATGCGCCACGCCCGCCCGATTTTGCGGGCCGCAAGGTGCCCATCGCTAATCGCTTCTTTCAAAAACGCGCGCGATAATCCGGTGATGGCGCCCGCTTCTTCGATAGAGAGCAGCGTCTTGTCGGCAGTGGGCACGCCGGAGCTTCGAGAAGATATCATAGAAGAAGAAGTCTCGCCTTCGGGCGCTGTGACCAGGGTGGGCGCGTGGCGGGCGGCGAAGTGCATGAGGTGAACGAAGGCACCGAGCGCGACTTCGGGGGGAATATCGCCAAAAACCGCCAGTGACGTGGCGGAATTTGCGGAGTTCGGGTCAAAGCTCCCGCTCTTCTGGATGGCGGCCCGATGGCGCTCCCGGTCGAGTTCGGCTTTGAAGCGCTCCAACTCGCTTTGGTCATAAGCCAGCACCGAGCGCGTCTTGCCTTTTTCGTAGCGGGCAGCGACCCGGTGTTCGGCTGTGTGGCGTTCCAGGGCGCGCAGGCTGATGCCCAGAAAATTAGCGGCTTCTTGTTTATTCATGGTGGAAAAAGGAATGTCGCCAAAAACCGCCAGAGGTTTGGCGACTTATGGCGGAGTTTAACCGCCTGTCACAAACGTCCGTTTGTGACAGTTGAGTGCGAGACTATCAAAAACCACTGTCAAAACTCGGCTCTCACAACCGGAAAAAGCGATGGCATTTTGACAGTCAGGCTGCCCAAGGCTCATCGGGCGCGCTCGAATGACAAAAGCAGAACGTGTAAGGAATTTCTATATTTTCATTCTCATGCTCATTGGCTACGCACGGGTTTCAACCGACGAACAAAAGATGGACTTGCAGCTCGACGCCTTGCACGGGGCGGGTTGCGCCAAGGTGTTTTCCGACACGCTGTCGGGAGCGCGTGATGATCGCCCCGGTCTGGCGCGCGCCATAGGGATGCTGGATGCGGGGGACGTGCTGGTGGTGTGGAAGCTGGATCGCCTGGGGCGTTCGTTGCCGCATCTGGTGTCGGTCGTGGGCGACTTGCAAGCGCGCGGCGTCGAGTTCCGCTCTCTCCAGGAAAGCATCGACACGACCACGCCGGGCGGAAGGCTGGTGTTTCACGTCTTCGCGGCTCTGGCGCAGTTCGAGCGCGAACTGGTGCGCGAGCGGACAAAAGCCGGCCTTCAGGCGGCGCGTTCGCGCGGGCGCTGTGGCGGGCGCAAGCACAAGCTGGACGCGGCGCAAACCCGGACTTTGCTGGCGATGGCGGCGCAAAAAATCCCCATTGAGCAGATTTGCGCGGCGATGGGGGTTTCTCAGGCGACGTATTTTCGCTGTTTGCGCGCGGCGCGGGCAGCTACGCAGGGCACGGTTGCTTCGCTGGCGCTGGTGGCTTTGTCGGCGGTTGATTTCGTTTAAGAAGTCGCGCAGCACTCTGGACGCTTCGACAAACCGAACGCGATGGCTGGAAAACGCACAGGCCGCTTCTTTTTAAAAGAAGCGGCCTGTGCCCGGATGAACCCTTTGGGCCTTGCGCGAAGATGTCAATCGAACCGAAAACCGGCTTCAATTTGACGAAGAAGCTGTTCGTTTGAGGTCTACCTATATCAAATACTCGCTTCTGTGCGACTTCCTCATTCAACAACCCAAACATTTCACTACTTGGATGGCTTTTGTGTAATTCCTGCTAAAGGTGATAACACATTTACTGCTCGGATGTTGATTTATAACCCGAAGTGTCAAACCAATCCCACGAGAATTGTAGCTGGGTATTAGTGGGAGGCTTAGCTGTAGCAAGAGTTGAAATGGTTCCGCTGGTCAAATCAACAGCCTTGAGCGCACGCTCCGTGCTGTAGGTGCTGCCTTGAACACCAGTGAATTCGCACACGTCCACAATTAAGAAGTGGTTGTTCTTGGAGACGCCTTTGAAACTGATAGGCGCTGGTGGCCCTTGCCGCCCCTCACCCAAGTTCAATGGATCACGCACCTCAACAGTTGCTAACTGCTTCTCTTGCCCTTGGAGTGACAACACGGAAATTTGGGCTTTGTATCGGCTTGATGGAAAGCGGACACAGACTAAGCCTCTGCTATCGTGCGTCCAGAAAACGTAGCCGCTGTTCTGGTCGCTTAGACGCTTTCGCGTCTTAATGCGCTTATCGAACAGCCACAAGGATGGTGGCGCTGCTGGTTTCGCAACGCTCGGCTGTTCATCCAACGGCCAACCGAAGAAGGCTATGTAGCGACCATCCGGTGATGCCACCGGATCATAGCCGCGCTCCAGCACAAGGGCGTTGGTTTTAGTGGCCAACGTAGCAGACCATACGGACGGATACCCGCTGGCGCCAGAGATAATGCCCCGCGTCGCGTTCGCCGTGATCTTGGCATCTTCTGGTTGATGCGTGTAGAACACATCGCCGTTGTTGTCCCAGTTCAGCCCCCGTCGCGAGGCGCGGTTAGTTGCGCGCCAGTAAGGATATTTCCTGAGAACAGGATCTTTCTCGATGGCGGGTGTGTAATCGGGGTGTTTCCGCCACGCGTCTAAGTAAGCGAGAGGATTTCCTGCTAACGCGATTGGCATAGAGAACGGCACGCGGGTATCCAGCACTTCCAACCAGCCATCGCCTGTGTCCTGCCAAGGTTGCAACAAGTCTTGGTAGATTTCGTTGTCTGTGTTGTCGAAGCCGATTACCCCTATTGCTGAGCTATCTGGAGAAAAGGAAATGCGAGAAACGTTGGGGATGCTTTTGTTGAGCGCGAACAGTTCACCTTTAGCTAAGCCCCACCTGATTAGGCTCATTGAGTCGTTGCGCCCGGTATAACCACCTCCCCAAAATATTGTTTGGCCATCGGATGACACATGGATGTCACGGAAGGGGTTGTTATCTAAGAAGCGGTAACGAACCGAGCCGGTCTGAGAGGTGCTAGCGGCTCCCAAGAACCTCATCACGATGAACTGGTTTCCGCCGTGGAAGAAATATTTGCCTATCTTAGTGGTGACATAAGGTTGGCTGTGGTTTTCGCTCAGATAGCATAGGACGCCCGACAACTGGGAAGGCAGTTTCTCAACCGTCACATAATCATCCGTGAGCAGACCGCTTTCTTTTGCTCTCAAGCTAATGAAAGCTCCCTCCGACCCAACTCGGTAGATTCCGCCTCCTAAGGGCGGAGACGGCCAAGCGGCATGGGGAGGCAGATCGCTGCGGCTGTTTTTTTGTTGATTCTGCGTTGGCCGTTTCAATACGTTGTCCCTGTTGAGACGCTTGCTGGTAGGCTTCGCGTTGCTGTTCAACACGACGCCTGCCGTAGCGACACCCAAGAGGGTCACGATCCCAAAACCTGAGCGAGCGATCACCATGATACCGCATCTCCTAAAGGACGAGCGGCAGTTCCCAAGTTGACAACGCAAGTCTCGCTCGCGTAACGGTTGGGATCGCCTGGGTTGTCATTCGCGCTCTGAGAACCCGCACGAAGTGAAACGTTGTTGCTCGGGAACTCAACTATGGTGTGCGATCCTGGCGTTTTAGCCGAACTATAAAGCTTGTCGTAGACCACATCTCCTTGGTTAGCAGGGGCGTTGAAGCCAGTTGCAGTTTGATCAGTCATGCCTGCCGTCCAAGTCGCGCCGTTGACAGTGCAAAAGCTCCAAGCAGATGAGACCCAAGAGCCATCCAAGGCAGAATCGCCCAGAGCGATAGCTTGACTCGTGCCTCTGGTTTGGGCTATCTCATGCTTCACGCGACACTGCGTTTGGTCGTTGGATGTTTCAACCGCTCCCATGGGGCCGCCCCATGGCGCGACGTAATGCATCACGTTCTGGCTATCAGGTCCAGCCTTAGCGTAGCTATCGCGGATTGGATCATTCGTGTTGAAGAAAAAGGTTTGATTACCTTTTGCATCCCCCAAACCGCTTATGGTCATAGCGTAGGATCCACCTTTTCCATCGCCAGGGGTATACACGTTGAACGTCAGGGTCGAAGTGATGGATCCGGAAACGCCCGAGTAAGCACCGCTCGTGGTGTCGCCAGAAGTTTGATATGTGCCGCTTCTCCAAACGGCATTCGGATTGGTGGGATCACCTGACCATATCTTCGGGTTGACCGTCATATTGCCACCGCCAGCGCCTCCGTTGGCCTTGGCCATGAATCCACCCCAGCCAGTGACGCTGGTTCCCCAGCTACCCAATTCCGCCGACAGCCCACCCTCGACTTCGGTTGTGCCACCGACGGCGAGGACGGGAGTCGCGCCTAAGTAGACCTGCGGCTTATCGTAGAGGGGATCCACAGTTTTATCCACCGCGCCTTGAACATTGACGGGATGGAAAAAGCTCATGGTCATAGTGCCCGCCGTCGATTTATAACCTTGGCCGGTAGTGGTTCGCACGATGCGGATTACCCCATGCACGCCGGAAATCGAAATGTTTCCGCCCTCGGCGTGAGCGATACTTGGAGCAGCGGCAACCATAGCCAAGAGGCAAATAGGGAAAAAGCGATTGTTCATAAGTGGGTCAGTGATGAAACCTTTCATCACTGTTTCTGAGTCAACTCCTTGACTTGGAAGTGGATTTCCTGCGACTGCATCAACTGTGGCCCTGCTTTGAAATAGAAGGTGCCCACGCCGTTACTGTCGGTAGTGATGGTCGTCTGGAGGCTGTTAGAAGGAGATGTGGTGCCCCCGCCTGAGCCTACAGGTTTGCCGGTCGCGTCGCACAGGAACACGGTCGCTTCGGACTTCGGAGCCGACGTGAATGGCTGGGCTGCCTGCACGGATCGCAATGTAATCTGCAATTGGTGCCCAGTCACAGGCTTGAACCAGTCGGGTTCAATCGGCGACGCTTCCGTTCCATTAGGAACGCCGTTAGTGAAGTAGCTTGTGCTCGGAGTATGAGACGGATCCTTAGGAAATTTGAGAAACACCTTCGCCTTGTATAGCCCGGTGTAAGACGCGCTACCAGAATCGGGTGTGTAAATGAGGTTGGCGTCGCTGTCACCGGAAGAACTGGTTTTATAGAAAGACCATCCGGTATCTTTATCGTATGCCTCATTCGGGAACAAAGCTAAGCCGAACATCCTCTTGCTCACGACCGCGCCAAAGTCGCACGCCAGTGATCCGGCATCTTGAGGCGATCCCGGAGGGTTCGTGCTGGTATCCGTCCACTGCGCCTTCACCTTGATGCTATTGGAGATCTGGTCGCTACTCAGCACGGTAAAAGATACCTTGCCATCGTTGCCGGGATTTTGGCTGGCAACAGAAGTCACAGTGATCGTGTTCTGAAGAACGGTATTCCCCGTCGTCGGATCCGTCGTCACGAATTGAGCTGGATTAGTCCCCGTGTTGGTGTCGAAGCTCAACGTGAAGGCCAAGCCGCCCGGATGGGTAACGCTGCCGTTCGTGTCCTTCTTGTTCACTGGAGCCGTGATCGTCGCCTCATGCACCGTGTTCTGGATGTGACCGGCGCAAGCGCGCAGGGTGATGTTGGAAAAGTCGATCTGCGGCGTCGGCGACTTGAGGGTGTGGATCTGGCGAGGGGCGTAGGCGGGCGATCCTGATTTGTAGTTGACCTTCAAGTAGTAATAGTAGTCGGTATCCGCCTTAAGACCGGAGTCGTTCGGCGCCATCTGCCAAACAGAGGGATCCGTCGTGGAGAAAATCGGTGTGTCCGTCGCTGCTGGTTGTCCGCTCGCAAGGGCTGCCGGATAACGGAACAACTGGTAAGAGGAGAAGTTGCTGTCCGGGGACGATTGGCGATCCCAGTAAAGGTGGGCGCTTGTATCAGTGATTTGATCTGCGTAGAGGTGCTGTGCTTGAGGCGCGACCGTCACAGAGAACGTGGGCAGACTCCCGTTATAAACCTGAGCGGATTGCTGCGGCGGGGTTTGGTTGTCCTTCGTGTAGTAGGTCATTTGCACGGTCACGGAAATCGAAAACGTGCCGGAGGTGAGAAACTGAAGCGTAAGTTGCGCTGGGTTGGAAGACGACGGAGCGACGGTGGCACCAACGGAAGAGCTTCCGCCCAGTTGTCCGTTAACGAACCATTTGTAATACGGCCCGAAGTAAGTCAATTCTTGGGTTGGAGTCAGGCTGCTCGGATCGTTAGCGGTCAAAGTCATCGTCGAACTTTGGTTGACCGCTAACTTTGTTGGCGGTGCAGGGTTAGCCGTGACCGAGACCGGAGGAAGCTGAGCTTGGGCCGGCGAACCGATTCCAAACAACAGAGACAGCAAAAGCGACATCAATCCCAAGCCACGTAAGGCATTGGGGCGGTGGATAAGTTGGAGAAGCATTTGGAACGTGAACAACTTCATCTGGCGAAAGACAAAAGACGGCTCTTAAGGGTAGCGAACGAAGGCTGCATTATCTTGAGAGTATTGTCAAAGTAAAAGCGCTTTGTCAGATTTACTGCTCTCGGGCCAGGGCTTTAAGATCGGGATGCAGATCTGTAATTCTCTTGTAGTCAGCGGCCATGTTGATATTCCACTGTTTGTCGTCGGAAGGGATCCATAACGGGATCATTTGTCGCCACCACTGCATAAAGGCTTTGTTTGGCCCCATCACATCCTCGGCGACGATGGAATGAGCGACTCGATAGGCCAGCAAACGCCCCGGCAACTGAAAAGGCGTCGCCCCGTCTTTGTCGTAGGCGCCGTCTAATGCGTTCCAAAGATCAATGGCTGCTTGAAGTTGAAGGCGCTTCTGGCCATCGGTCAAAGAAATAACCGCTTCTTCGCAAAGGGGGCGAAGGCGAGGAGCCATCGGCTGATCGAAGTCCCCAGAAGCCCAGATGTCGCGGCTGTTCTCATATTTGGTTGGTGGGCCGCTCAGCTTGTCGAGCATTACCGTTTGGAGAACCGCGTTGAAGGAGTTATTCTTGCGAACAACGACGTAGTAGTCGCCGGGGCCACGCACTTGGAACTGCTTCCATGTTCCACCCCAGAAATCGCGCACCCGGCACCGCGCAATCGTTGGCTCCTCAATGGATTGATAAGGGTCATTATGTCCCTTCTTGATCTCAATAAGATAGTCTCGCACACGGTTGTTTTGAACCTGGCCATCTTTGTTGAAAAAATAGAGCGACACGCGGTGTTCGCCTTCGGGCACATGAACAGCGACCCAAATATCTGGCCCCTCGTAACTGGCGGGATAAGCTTCACCGTGATCATCGTTATCGGCTTCGCGACGATAACCCAGAATCGGATTGTAAAGCACACGACGGTCATCCCATCGGACGCGGTGCAACCAGTGCCGCAGCGATTCCTCTTCTCTGTTGTGCCCTTCCAGTGCCGGATGTGGCCCGATGTGCTGGCTGACCGTGTATGAGAGGTCGTTGACGATGACCTGATCGAGCGGAGCGTTCATGGCGCACAAGAAAGCACTCCGGGTGCCGTAGCGTCCGACCCAGTTCCCTTGTGTCTGCCAGTCCTCACCCAAAAAACTGGCCGCAACCTTCGCGTTGGCCGCAGGAAGCGCCTTGACCTGCCGCGTCAGCGCCTGAAGTTCTTCGATTGAGGATAGAGAAGCGAATGCGGGAAGGGGTGCCGCAGATTCGCTTTTTGCCGAAACCATCGGAGTAGATAAAGGCACCGCGTCACCCTTGAAGAAGTCGCCCTGCAAAGGGATAACGCCGCTTCCGTAAGCGGCGACTAAGGGCGCATCTCCTGGTCGAGGCAGAATCGCTGTCACGTAGTCGCTGCGCTCGTCTTGATCCATGCCGCCCGATAGTAACTTTCCGCGCTTGGCCCAGTAGGTTCGGAAATCGCTGGGCGTCTCGACCACTCCGCCCGCCGCGAATTCTTCAGCGCCAGGCGTGCGGCATTCCACACCCGCTTGAGGATGCCCAAGCCAGATGCGCCCCCGCTCGTCCTCAGCCAGCGTTGTTACTGTGTCTTCGAGGAGTAAATTGGCCCGCTCGTCGGCACTCATGTTCTCATCGCTCACTTCCCGAAGATCGGGCACATGGGGGCGCTCATACTGCCCCTTGATCTTGTCGACGTAGTTACGTCCCCGCAGGTATAACCACGACTTACCGTTGTTTTGACTGCGAGCCAATCCGTCATCCGTCGCTACATAGACTGTGCCGCCTTTAGCGACTAAGATGTCGTTGATAAGGGCCGAAGGCAGACCCGTTCCTCTGGCCGCGTTTGGCATCCACTGCGGCCCCGGAACGCTCCCCCATATCTTGTAGTCGTCGCCCGCTTTGCCGATGGCGAGACCATCGCACTGGGTGCCCACGAACAAAGTGCCGTCTTCGGCGAAGGCCAGAGCCTGGATTTGATCGGATGGCAGCCCGTCCAAGCGCGTGAACGTGCGCCATGCGTCGCTCTTTTGGGAGTAGCGCGTCAGGCCCCGGTTCGTGGCGATCCATACATCCCCATCCACAGGCGACACCGCGATTTTGAACACGCGCTCGCCGAGAGGCCCCGTCAGAGCATCGTAAGTGCGCCAACCTTGCCCGTTGTAGACGCTCACGCCATGATTGCGCGTCCCAATCCACAAGCGGCCCTGCTGATCGAGGGCCAAAGCGTAAGCATTATTATCACCCAACGAGTAGGTGTTATTGTAATTGGGGTCTTCTGCATAAACGGTTTGAGAAACACGAAAGTTTTGCCATTTCCCCGATCCCACTTTATCTTCAGGAGCAGCATTAGGGGCGTAGCGATAGACACCTTGATCTTCCACACCAACCCAAATGACGCCCGTCTTCTCGTCACGGCAAAGGGCCGTAACGAAGGCGCCATTGGTATCACTCTCCCATTTGAAACCGGTAGCCGAGGATTGCGACAGCAACGCAGAGTGTGGGGTTGTCTGCTGAGCAGAAGCTGCCCAGATGGGCAGTAAAGAGATTGCACCCAAAGTGACTAATGCCAATGAGGGCACGCGCTTGAGCGAGCGCGACCACAAACCAAAACGAAATTGGAAGAACATAAAACGGCCTAAATCCATTCCAAAGCGGCACTTTTAAGAAGGGCTTTGGTGCTTTTCAAGTTCCTAACGAGATGCAAGCATAGGCGACTCTGGAACTTCGCATTTCTGCACTATGGAGCGATAGACCTCTTTTGCCGAAGGAAGCGAAGTCAGGAAAAGGAGAGGATTTAATACCTGCCAAATGCTCCCGTTTTTTTCAAGCAAATTTCTCTTGCTTGATCTAATAAATCCAGTTGTTCTTCAAGGAACCGCAGAAATTCTTCTGCACCTTCCTTTGAATAAAAGCCGTTAGAAAATATCTCATCTGACATAAAGCTCAGTATTAGGCTTGTTTACGTGACTTGCCAACCGAGGGCCGTGACACAATTACCGAAGTGGAAGGCATTGAGCCTTCGATTACCAGATCGTGCTCTGTTCGCCCCGGCAATTAAAAGAGCGCGACTGATTGAAATCAGTCGCGCTCAGTCGTAGAAGACCTGTGACTTCACTTTTTCGTGGTGCCTTTGGGAGCAGCTTTCGTCTGCGAGAGGTCGGAGGCCGCGACAGATTTCTCTGCCGGAGTGCTTTTGGGATTGCTCAAGATTTTGCTTGCGAGCGATGCGTCTTTTTTACCTGTTGCCATTGTTTTCACCTCCTTTAAATTGGGTGGGATTTTATCACATCAGTGAAACCAGAACATGAGACTTTTTAGAGCAACATCTAAGGGAAGCTCCACGAGTTGATGAGATGCACCGTGTAGTCACCTGAACGCCGCAGCGTAGCGAGTGCTTCGACCATTGCACCCCTCGGTGCTTCGGCTGAAGTGTTGTTTTGAGCGTATTGCGGCTCGCACCCGCTCTGTCAAAGTAGAAGAACATGAAGAACTTCATCCCTGTTGCAGCCCTCTTGAGCGTGGGCGTCCTTGCCCTATCTGGGTGCGGTCACACACCCGTTGATCCTGTGTTTGATGTGCCCTCGCTTGTGGGCAAAGACATCAACGGCGTTCAAGCCATCCTGAGCACGCCCAGCGAAGACGATTCCAACAAGGTCTGGCCCAACGGTGACGACGAACACTTGAAAACGTGGAGCAAGCAAGGCGTTGATCTGATGGTGGATTACCACTTGAACACCGGCAAGGTCGTGGATTTCTTCGTCGGGACAGATGATCCGTCGGGCGCAACCAGCGACACGCAAAAGCTGTTAGAGCAGGGCAACCTCAAAGAAAACGAGTCGGCTTATCGCATCGAGATGACCAAGGCCGGAGGGCATCCCGGCCAATACACGGGCCTCAAAGCCGTTCCCAATGGGTGACGGTTTCCTTTGCGGTAGTTGAAGAGCAACTTCAAGAAGCCGTCTCTTTGCCCTGGGCACGAAGCGCCTGTATCGCGCGCGCGAGTTCGGTGTCCGCTTGCGCGAACGCTTCCAAGCGCGCCGCCTCTTCTTCATGTCCCACTCTTACTGCCCGCAGGAACGGCGCAAGTTGGATCGGGCGAAGACTCTCTTGATGATGGCCTAAACGAAATCCCCATCGCGTAGATCTACGCGATGGGGATTTCAAGAGCCACCTACTTTGGCTATCGCAAAGCGGCGAGCGCCTCTATAGCTGGAATTTTGGCAGCAAGTGCGGCGGCAATGGGATGAGAGGCATTAGACAACACAGACGCTCCTCTTCGATAGGAAGAGGAGCGTCGAAGTGGCTATATGAACCCTTTGGGCCTTGCGCGAAGCAGCCCAACAAATTCAAAAATGGCCCTATCCTGACGAGAAAAGGGAGATGTCGAGTTGAGGTCTACTCTTCCTACTCTTCCTATTCTTCTAACGATTCAAACCGAGTTCTTTGATCTTAGCCAGTACATCGGCGCCATGCGTCAAGACGTGAACATCGGTGTCTATCCAGCGCACAACGCCCTGCTTGTCAATCAACACGCTTATGCGCTGATCCACATTAGTCGGTTGTTCCACCGCACCATAAAGCAAAGACAGTTTGCGGTCAATGTCGGGGATGAGGGGGAACTGAAAGTTCCACTGTTTAGCGAACGCTTTCTGGCCATGTTCGCCATCAGCCGGATCAACGGAAACAGCCCAAACCTCAGTATCGGCAGCCTGAAGTGCTGGGTATACATCACGCAAGGAAGATAGATGATTTGTGCAACCACCTGTGAAGCACTTAGGAAAGAATGTAAGAAGAAGATTCTTTTTACCCTTAAGGTCTGCCAAACTCTGCAAGATGCCGTTCGTGTCAGGTGCTACAAAACTGGGCGCAGATTGGCTCTGAACAAGGACCTGTTTTTTGATGCCAATTTTTGGCGTGATAAAGGTTGCGGTTGTTCCGGCGCGAAGAGCTTCTATCTGCACTTTATGGTCTATCCCCCAATCACTCCACAATTTTGTAAATTCCGATTTCTTCTCTTCAAACGAAGCAACATCTGGAAGCATTCTGGCGCGGCTAATCTCGTTGAGGGCAGCGAACACGTTATAGGTGTTTTCGTTGCCAAATTTCAGGCTGTCCACCAAAAATGGCAAAGCTATAGGACTGTTGATCTGCCTGAGCGAAAACGCGGCTGCATCCCGAATCTGTGGATCGTCGTCATTTAATAGAACCACCAGCGAGTTAAGTGCCTTTGGATTTGCGTACCCCCGCAGGGCAGAAAGAGCAGCCATACGAGCTTTAACATTATTGTGAGCAAGCTGTCTCAAGGCCGGAACCACATCTGGAAGTTGCAATGAGGCCGAAGTTAAAATTGCCGCGAGGCTGACATCGCCGTCTGGTGATTGTGTTAGCTGATAAACGGATGGAGCAACTCCGTCCTCAACAAAGCGTTCCAGATCACTGTCTGGTTCATTTAGTGAGCGACGAAGATTAGCAACTGCATCAGAATAGCTCGTGACAGGCTTAAAGGCGACAGGTTTATATAGTAAGAATCCACACTCACCAATACGTTGAAGACACGCTATTTGAACGTATTTGCTGCCTTTGGGCAGAGCAAGCTGGAGAATATTCAACACTTGGCGCAGTGGCTTGTCTGATAGTTGATTGTTATTTCCTACGACATCTGCTTGACCAATAGGGATAATTGTAGGTGAAAAATTCGTTGGTAAGAAGAGGTTAAGTTCCGCGCCGTCAGGATTTCCCTGTAAGAAAACTATAACTCGTTGACCAGAAACTAACTGCGTTAGCGGCAGTTGGAATGGGCCTCCCACTGGGGTGTTTGTAGGAAAGTTGATAGTTATTTTCTTTCTAGCCGCATTACCCTTAATGAAGCCATCTACAGAGAAAGAAGCAACGGATTTCACCTCTCTTAACTTTATCGGTGTCCCATCTTGAGCGAAAACTCCAGTGTCGAACACCATCTGTCCGCTTGTGCCTATCGTTGTTGGTGTACCGACACATATCGCATCTGCTCTTTGCACAAGCTCAGGTAGTTCGAGTGAGGGAACCATACTCGCCGCGACGGGATGAAACGAAGCTATGAAGCAAGAAGCCCATATCAATGGATAACACAGTAGAAGAGACTGTTTTTTTTGCGGTTTCACAGAAAAAGGGCACCTCCTTTCGTTGTATGCCTCTCAACACAGAGGTTACGGCGTCCAACCATAAGCTCCATCACTATAATATGTGATATTAGCGGAAAACATTGGCCCGCAACCGAGACCGGAGGTGGCGCTTCCCAGCCACACCCTCTGTCTCATGCTACAGATCACAGAGTGAGTAGTTTGTGTGGGCGGCGTGGGAAATGAGACACCAGTGTAGAAGAACTGGTCTGTTACTTGTCCATTCGCGTCTGCGGGGCCATTGCCAGGTGTAGGAGCGGGAACAGGTATTGTCTTTCCATCTTGGTCTATGATCGTTGGTGGCCCGGCTCCTCTAACGAAGGTGTCCCAAATTTCGTTCCACATGGCACCTGCCATAGGTTTACCAGCTTGATCATCAACCTCATATCTCCGAAACTCGTTATCGAAACCGTATGCTTTACTGTTGGGTGGATAGTAAACAGTCGCAGGGCCAGATTTAAGCAAAGGCAGAGCAGATGGCTGTCTAACTTGCACCTTCTGCGTACTTGTGCAGTTCTGGCCATTCAGGGAGTAGGTAAGCTGCACTGTTACGTCGAACATATTGGCAGGGTCACTCGGCGCCGTTCCTTGGCAACTCACTGTCTGCTGATTGGTAGCTCCCACTAAAGCCAATTTTGTAGCTCCAGCAGTAACAGACCACGAGTAAGTCGTACCTGAAGGTTGTCCGGTAGCAGCACTTAAAATTGGCGACCAAGGAGATGGGCCGCTGCAATAATATCTTGCTTCCGTATCGCCAGTAATCGCCCCCCCGATGAAGTTGAAAGTCGCTTTATCGGAAGCTGAACTCGCCAAAACATTGTTCTTTGGGTCAGCTACCCAAGAAACCGTAGCTGTCACCGTGACAGTGCCCGCCGAAGCGGGTGAAGTCCAAGTCGTAGTGACATTTCCGTTAGTGTTGGTGTTTCCGGATGCGGGATCCACCGAACCACCAGTAAAAGACACACTCGCTCCGGATACAGCCGATTTATCCGCTTGCTTGGTGACAGTGGCGGTGAGTGTCTGTTTTGCCCCAACACACAGCGTGCCAGCATTAGGACTCAGGCTAATGTTGACGGGGAAATTAATCGCTGCGCTGGGCCGCGCCATCCCGACGAGCGCAAGAACGATGACACAGTAGAACCAGCAAACACGAGCGGAGTTAGCGATGACAAGTAAACGAGTTTTGAGATGGACGTTCATAGGTTTCTCTGAAAAAGGTAGCGTCCGGTTCATCAACCGGAAGAATTGTTGCCGCAAGTCGGGCAGTCGTCCTCATTTCTGATGTGGATACGGAGAGTAACTTGAAGGTCGGTCTTCTTGGGTTGCAAAGCATGGACAGTTACAACCACGTCGGTGTCTTCTGTCAGGCTCTTCAAGTAATTGGGATCGAAGCGTAAGTCGAAGAGGTTTTGGAAAAAGAACGATTGTCTATTTGCCTTCCCCTCATTAGTCGGTTGCACAACCACGTTTTTGTTATCCGTAGAGACGGTGACTTCGGCTTGGCGGAAAGTCCGCACAGCCAATTGGCGGGAGATGGGTTGGTCTGGCGGAGCGTTTGGATCAACAGAAATCGGAGAGAGTGGCTCGCAATAGACCGTGTTGGGGTCGTCTTTCCAGCGATCTAACCACATCAACATGACGAACGCATTGTTCGCCTGACCTTCAACGTCGGTGGGTGGGTTCTTGAAGGCGTGAAACTGAGCAAGAGCGTCTTTACAAACAGAGCGGGCGTGCGTGAAGTCTCCTTCGAGGTAGTAGCATAGGCCAAGCGATGCGGTCAGAGCCACCTTCATCTGGTCGGCTCGCTCGCCTTGCAACGGGCGTTGGAGAAGAACACGAGCCTCTTGATATTTGCCTTGCCCCATGAGGACGTTGGCTTCATCCCACAAGGCCATTCCTGTCATCCACGCTCCTGCGCCTTGTGGGATGCGGGCGTAAAGAAGGCGCGCCTTTTCTGGATCGCCGTTTTGTGCCCAAGCCCGCGCAGCCATGATCACCATTTCTCCAGCGAAGTAAGGATCCTTCCCCGTCAGCGCCTTGCGCCCGCGCTCGTAAGCGTCTTGCGCTTTTTGGGGTTGGCGTTGTTGCGTCCAGAAGTTACCCAATTGGAGGATGACTAAACCCTGCTCGCGCAACCGATCTGTCTGCTTCAGCACCGCTTCATAAAGTGGCGCGGCCCGCTCATCGCCGATGCTCGCATCGTAGTCGGCCAGAGCGCGTTGCACTTGTTTGGGTTGCCTGAGAGCATCGGCGACCACTTCGGGCGCGTGTTGCACTAACACGCCGCCCAACCCCACCCGCAACTTCTGCAACTTGTCGTCTTCACCCCCGGCCAACCCTTTGCTCAGCCCGTCTTGCACCGTTGCCGCATCCAACACACCCTGCTTCCACGCCTCTTCAGGTGACATCGCTCCCTTTTGCATCGCTTCCCACACCGCCGAGGTGCTTGCATCAGACGTATCCACTTGCAGATCTCCAACGGGCGCAGGAGGAGGAAGCACAGGAACGGGAGCCGCGCCGCCTGCGTGCGCGACAACGCCTCCGGCGCTCAGGCTCAGCACAACGCCTATCAAAGCGCGGGTGTTCATGGCGTTTTGGCCTCCACAGCAGCCACCGTCGCGCCCTCTTTGGCCGGCACTTGCGCCAGAAACACGTCAACTGGATTCTCGCCCACCGGCTTAGAAACCCATTGCAGATAGGCGTTGCCGCTCTTGAGGCTCAGGTCACGCGCCTTGAACACCCGCGCCACTTCACGCATCACGTCCAGGCGCTGCCCTTTGGCCCACTCCGGGATCTTGTTCGCGCCCGCTACCGCCGCGGCCATCGCCTCATGATCGCGCCCCATCCACAACAACACGCCCACCCGCGCCTCCCGGTTCTGCTCGTCCTGTCCCAGCGTGCTCAGCAAGCCCGGTAGCGCCCTATCATCAGTGGGCG